>Ga0187892_10004194_pt1 | contig 24639 bp, 25 predicted proteins | sample MA1701073metaG_FD_139345 | JGI IMG/M metagenome (GOLD analysis project Ga0187892, IMG submission 139345) | Bio-ooze microbial communities from a basaltic lava cave in the Kipuka Kanohina Cave System on the Island of Hawaii, USA - MA170107-3 metaG ... | reverse complement strand
GAACCTCACCGTCAGCGACACGGTTCCCGCCGGTCTCGGCTTCGTCTCGGCAAACGGCGCGGGCTGGACCTGTGGCGAAGCCGCGGGCGTCGTCACCTGCACGCGTCCCGCGCTCGCGGTCGGCGCCGCGCCCCCGATCACGCTCGTGCTTTCGGTGCCGGGCGGCTACACCGGCGCGAACCCGATCGTCAACACGGCGACGGTCACGACGACGACGAACGATCCGAACCCGACCAACAACACCGGCACCGACTCGACGCCGGTCGGCGGCGCGATGGCCGATCTCGCGATCGTGAAGGACGACGGCGGCACGACGGTCGTTCCGGGCAACAACGTCACGTACACGCTGGCGGTCTCGAACGCAGGGCCGTCGGATGCGACCAGTGTCAGCGTCACCGACACGATCCCCGCCGGCCTGGGCTTCGTCTCCGCGAACGGTACGGGCTGGAGCTGCGGCCAAGCCGCAGGCGTGGTGACGTGCACACGCGCGTTGCTGGCGTCTGGCGCGAGCGCGCCTGCGATCACGCTCGTGCTGTCCGTGCCGCCGAGCTACGTCGCACCGGATCCGATCTCGAACGCCGCGAGCGTCACCTCGTCGGTCGGCGATCCCGACACGTCGGACAACACCGACGGCGACACGACACCGCTCGGCCCGCCGAGCGCCGATCTCTCGATCGATAAGGACGATGCGGGCGTCACCGCGACGCCGGGTGCGAACCTCGTCTACACGCTCGCCGTGGCGAATGCCGGTCCTTCGACTGCCGCGAACGTCGCGGTCAGCGACGCGATTCCCGCCGGACTGACGTTCGTCTCCGCGAACGGTTCGGGCTGGACCTGCAACGAGGTCGCGGGAACGATCGGCTGCACGCGCGCGTCGCTCGCGCCGGGAGCCGCGCCCGCAATCACCGTGACGCTCGGCGTGCCGGTCTCGTACGCCGGTCCCAATCCGATCCTCAACACCGCGAGCGTCACGTCGACGACGGCCGATCCGAACCCGGGCAACGAGACCGACAACGAGTCGACCCCGGTCGGCAGTGCGCCGCCGAGCGATATGGCCGTTGCGCTCTCGGGCTTCCCGCTGTCCGCTTCGCCGAACGCGAACGTCACCGGCACGATCACGTGCACGAACGTCTCCGCGAACGTCGCGCTCACCGCGACCTGCGGTGCGACCGGGCTCCCGGTCGGCACGACGGTGACGTGCGTGCCGACCTCGCCCGCCGCGACGGTCGCGCCCGCCGCGACGATCGTCTGTTCGGTCTCGTTCACGGCGCCCGCCACCGGGCTCGTGAGCTTCACTGGAACGACCGGTGCGTCGAACGATTCGAACGCGGCGAACAACTCGGCACCGGGTCAGGTCCGCGTCGTCGATGCGGTCGACGACGGCACGACGACGTTCGCGTCCGGAGCCGGCGGAAACGTGCCGCTGCTGCCGAACGACACGCTCGGTGGTGCGGCCGTGACGGTCGGCGGCACCGGCAACGTCACGATCGCGCTCGTCGCGAACGGCGGCATCACGGGCGCGACAATCGACGCGACGGGTCGGCTCGTCGTGCCGGCGTCGACGCCGGCCGGCACGTACACGATCACGTACCGGATCTGCGCAGTCGACACGGCCACGGCGTGCGACACCGCGAGCGCGACCGTCACGATCAGCACCGCACCGCCGACCGACATGGGTGTCGCGCTGTCGGGCTTCCCGCTCTCGACCTCGCCGAACGCGAACGTGACCGGCACGATCACCTGCACGAATCTCGGCCAGGCCGCCGCGCTCGATGCGACCTGCGGTGCGATGGGGCTACCCGCCGGCGCGACCGTCACCTGCACGCCGCCGACGCCGGTCGCCACGCTCGCGAGCGGTGCTGCGATCACGTGCAGCGTCGGCTTCACCGCGCCCACGACGGGGCTCGTGAGCTTCACCGGCACGACCGGCGCGTCGAACGATTCGAACCCCGCGAACAACTCGGCTCCCGGCCTAGTCCGCGTCGTCGACGCAGTCGACGACGGCACGACGACGTTCGCGACCGGCGTCGGCGGCACTGTCCCGCTGCTGCCGAACGACACGATCGGCGGCACTCCCGCGACGGTCGGCGCCGGCGGCAACGCCACGATCACGCTCGTCGCGAACGGTGGCATCTCCGGTGCGACGATCGATCCGCAGGGTCGCCTCGTGGTGCCCGCCGCGACGCCGGCCGGCACCTACACGATCACGTACCGGATCTGCGCGGTCGACACGCCCGCCGCGTGCGACACGGCGACCGCGACGATCGTCGTGCAGGGTACGGCTCCGCTGCCGCGCATCGGCATCGCGAAGCGCGCGACGGCGGCGGTCGCGAACGGCGACGGCAGCTGGTCGTCGACGATCACGCTCACGGTCCGCAATCTCGGCAACGAGGCGCTCAACGCGGTCTCGATCACCGACGCGCTCGCGACCGCGGACGGCGGCTCGTTCGGGACGTACGCGGCGAATCCGTCGCTGCCGGGCCAGTACGGCGTCGCAGGGATCACCGCAACCGGTCTCACCGCCAACGGGGCCTACACCGGCGCCGGTGCGACGCGCGAGATCGCGAACGGTACGCTCGCGGTCGGCGCATCGGCAACAATCTCGTTCACGCTGCGCTTCGTTCCGACTTCGTTCGGCACGTTCCCGAATCAGGCACGGGCGGCCGCGACCGGCACGACCTCGGGCGTCACCGCGAACGACATGTCGATCGACGGCACCGATCCCGATCCGAACGCCAACGGAAATCCGGGCGATCCGGGCGAAGACACGCCGACCCCGATCATCGTGACGGGCACGCTCGCGCCGACACCGGTTCCGACCCTCTCGACGCTCGCGCTGCTGCTGCTCGCGGCGTCGGTGCTCACGATCGGCGCCGCACGCGCGCGCACGCGTCGACGCACGCCGTGACACCGTAGGCCGGAGTGAGCCCCCGCGCCAGCGAGGGCGAAGTCCGGCAACCGCGCGTCAGTCCTTCGCCACGTACCCCGGCCCGCGCACCACGCGGCCGGGCTTGGCGCCCGTGTGCTCTCCGTCGCGCAACACCTGGACGCCGTTGACGAAAACGTGATCGATGCCGGTCGCGTACTGCATTGGCCGATCGAACGTCGCGTGATCGGCGATCGTCGCAGGATCGAACACGACGAGGTCGGCGTAGCAGTCGGGGTCGAGACAGCCGCGGTGCTCGAGCTTCCAGTTCTCCGCCGGCAGGCGCGTCAGCCGCCGGATCGCGTCCTCGAGCGTCAGCACACGCTCGTCGCGCGCGTAGTGGCCGAGGAGTCGCGCGAAGTTGCCGTACGCGCGCGGGTGCGTCGACGACCTCAGGAAAACGCCCTCGGGCGCGGAGGCCTCTGCATCGGAGCCGAAGCTGACCCACGGCTGCGCGATGCCGAGTTTCACGTTGTCCTCGCTCATGAGGAAGTACGCGGTGTCGACGCGCGAGTCGTCCTCGAGAACGAGGTCGACCATGGTGTCCTCGGCCGAGCTGCCGCGCATCGCCATGACCTCGGCGAGGGTCTTGCCGGTCAGCGGCTTGAGCTTCTCGTTCTTGAAGCCGATGAACTTCACGCGGTCGGGCGAGCCGGCCAGCCGGTAGAGGTTCTCCCAGTCGTCCGACGGGGTGCGCATCTCCGCGACGACTTTTGCGCGCGTCGCGGGATCGCGCAGGCGCGCGAACCACGCCTGCTGCCCACCCTCCTGCACCCAGGGCGGCATCGCGGCGTTGAGACCGGTCGCGCCGGCCGGATACGTGTACATGTTCGCGCCGACGGCGAGCCCTGCGGCGCGCGCCGCGTCGATCCTCGCGATCGCCTGCGCCATCTTCGGCCAGTTCGCCTCGCCCGCGGCTTTCAGGTGATAGGCCTCGGCGCGCACGCCGGCTTCGCGCGCGATCGTCACGAGCTCGTCGACCGCCTCGAGGAGCCGGTTCGCTTCGCTGCGCATGTGCGCGACGTAGCCGCCGCCATGCCGTCCCGCGGCGCGCGCGAGCGCGACGAGCTCGTCGGTCTTGGCGTAGAAAGCGGGCGCGTAGATCAGCGATGCGCCGACGCCGAGCGCGCCCTCGCGCATCGCATCCTCGACCAGCCCTTGCATCCGCGCGAGCTCCGCGGCGTCCGGCGCGCGGTTCTCGTAGCCGAGCTCGTGGATGCGCACCGTCGTCGCGCCGACGAACGACGCGACGTTCGGCGTGACGCCGCGCGCGACGAGGAAGTCGAGGTACTCGCCGAGCGTCGTCCACTCGATCTCGAACGTGTAGTCGCCCTGCTGCCGCTCGGCCTCGGCTTCCATCTCCGGCGTCAGCGGGCCCATCGACCAGCCCTCGCCGAAGATCTCGAGCGTGACGCCCTGCTTCACGTCGCTCATCGCGCGGCCGTCGACGATCAGTGATTCGGTCGCCCACGACAGCACGTTGATGAAGCCCGGCGCGACGGCCTGCCCGCGCGCGTCGAGCACGTGCTTCGTTTCCGCGGTCGAAAGGTCGCCGAGCGCCGCGACGCGGTCACCACGCACGCCGACGTCGATGCGACGCGGCACGCCGCCGCTGCCGTCGTAGACCGTACCGCCGAGTATCACCAGGTCGTACGGCTCGACCGGTGCCTGCGACCCACGAGACGCGCAGCCGCCGAGAGCGACGAGGAGAGCCGCGGCGAGAAACGACCGCATCGACATCGGTTTCGCTCCGATCATTCGTAGCCGTTGCAGAAGATCATGCCGGGCGCGGACGTCTCGTACGCGCCGCTGTCGGGAACACCGCAGCGCGACATGCCACGCTGGTCGGAAGACGGTGCGCCGGCGCCATTGCCGCGATCGATCGCGGGACTGCCGGCCCCGAGTGCCTGCGTCGGCGTCGGCCCGCCGTTGTTCGCGAGCGGCGCGAGCAGCGGATCGGCGAACAGCGCGCCCGAGGTCGCGCGGACTTCGGCGCCGCCGTTCGGACGCTGCATCGGCCACTGCACGTTGCCGCCGCCGTCGAACTGCGCGGCGTTGTTGATGCCCCAGCTCACGAAGGCGTTGCCGCCCGTGTTGTTCGCGAGCACGACGTTCTGCAGCGTCAGGCCGTTCGCGCCGCTCGCCGTGGTGATGCCGGCCGCGAACGCGCCGGCGCTGTTGCCGGCGATCGTCGTGTTGAGGATCAGGAGCGGCACGCTGCTGTTGTGCGCGATGCCGGCGCCGAGCCCCTGGCGCGCGACATTGCTCGCGAAGGTCGAGTTGACGACGCGACCGGTCGCACCGGGGCCGACGAACAGCCCGGTGAAGCCGTCCGCCGTGTTCGCGGCGAACGTGCTGGTCTCGACCGCGAACGGCCCGCCCTGCACGTACGCGCCGGCGGCAAAGCCGAAGCCCGCGAGGATCTGGTTGCCGCTGAACGTCGCGTTCGAAAAGCCGGTGAAGCTCTGCGTGTCGTACATCACGGAGAAGAACCCGGCGCCGTATGCGCGCCCGATGTTGTTCTCGACGCGCGTATCGCAGAGCGTGAACGTGCGCATCGCGCCGTCGACGCCGATCGCGCCCGCGTTGCCGCCGTTTCCGGGATTGCCGCTGTTACCGGTCGCCTGGTTGTCGACGAACACGCTGTCGGCGATCGAGATGGTGCGGCTGCCGAGCGAGTAGAACGCGCCGCCGTTGCTACCGCGGTTGCCCTCGAACAGGCAGTTGCGGATCCGCACGCGGTCCATGCCGGTGAGATACGCACCGCCGCCGCCGCCATCCTGCGCGGTCTCGACCGCGGTGCCGTTGAGGAACGCGCAGTCGACGAGATCGAGGCTGACGGCCTGCCACGGGCCGCCGCTGGTCTTCAGTATCCCCGCGCCGCTCTGCTCGAACTGGTCGTCGCCGGGCGCAGTGCGGCTGTCGCCGTTCGCGACGACGAGGTTCTGCAGCGTGATCGCATACGTCGCGTTCGACGGGTTCGCAATGCGAAACACGCGCCGCGCGTTCGCGCCCGAGAGCCGCGCGCCGCCGGCGTCGAGCACGACCGCACGCGTGATCGAGAGCGTCTGCGTGACGGCGAGCGTCGAGGCCGCGCCGCCGATGTCGAGCCGCACCTGTCCGCCGGCGTCGAGCGCGGCCTGCAGCTGCGCGGTCGTGACGCTGCCCGCCATGCCGTTGCCGAGCACGACGGGATTGACGAGCGTCACCGACGGCGCGCGGTCGCAGACCACGTTCTGCGCCGCAGCGTCACCGAAGACGGCGAGCAGCCCCAACGACACGATCATCCGCATGCGCATCGCACCTCCCGAGCGCAACCAGGCTCCCCCTCCGCCCTCAATGATGATGCCCGCCGGGCCCGTGCACGTGGCCGTGCGCGAGCTCTTCCTCGCTCGCGGCGCGGATCTCGACGACCTCGATGTCGAACTTCAGGGTGCGGCCCGCGAGCGGATGGTTGAGGTCGACGTCGATCACGCTCGAGCCGACCTTCGCGATCGTGACGACGCGCTGGCCTTCCTCGCTCTGCAGCACTGTCTGCATGCCGGGCTTGAGTCGCTCGGCGTCGCGGAAATACTTCTTCGGCACGCGCTGTACACGGCCCTCGTGGTATTCGCCGTACGCATCGGCCGGCGCGATCTCGACGTCGAACCGCTCGCCCGCGCCGCGTCCCTCGAGCGCGCGCTCGACGCCCGGGATGAGCCCGCCGTGACCGAGCAGCACCGCGAGCGGTTCGCCGCGCGTGCGCGAGCTGTCGATCTCGCTGCCCTCGCCCACCTCGACCACGGTGTAGTGGAACGAAACGACGCTGTCCTTCGTGGCTTTCATCGGATCTGTTGCCGCGGAAAAAAGGGCGCGTAGCGTAGCATCGCGCGCTCGCGGCGCGGCTCGCGTACTGCCGCATTAAGCCTGGGTTCGCCCGCACGGCTGCACCGTGCGCGGTGGCGCACGCTTGCGGAGCACACCATGTCTCGCACGACGCTCGCCTTCGCCCTGACGCTCGCGCTCGCCGGCACGGCGACCGCCCAGACCACCGGCACCGCCGGAACCACGGGCACGACCGGGTCGACCACCACGTCACAGCCCGCGACCGCGCCGAGCGCGGCTTCACCACAAGCCGCGACGCCGTCGTCCACCACGCGCACGACCGACACCGGGACGACGTCCGGCACGACCGCGTCGCCGGCGCGCGCGCCGACGGCCACGACCGATACGAGCCGCACCTCGGGCGCCGCCGCCGCGCGCAGCGCGCCGGGCGCGAACGTGCCGCAGGTGACGACCGGCGCCAATCTCGACACGACGACCGCAGTGAACACCGCCCCGGCCGGCGCAGCGGCCGCACCGCCCATGCCGACCGCGCCGGTGCTCGCGCGCTTCGACGATCTCGACCGCAACCGCAGCGGCATGGTAGAGCGCGACGAAGTCCCCGTGACGAGCGACGTCGGCGGAGCCTGGAACATGCTCGACGAGAACAACGACAACAAGCTCGATCGCCAGGAGTTCGCCGCCTACAACCCCGACGAGGCCGACTGATTCACGCGAGCGGGCGGGCCATCGTCCAGTCGTCGGTCGCGTGCGCGCCGACCATGAACACGGACGTGCCGACGACGCGGAATCCGCACTTCTCGTAGAAGCGGATCGCCTGCGGTGCCTGTTGCCAGACGTAGAGCCACAACGCATCGGCGCCGCCGGCGCGCGCCTCGTGCTCGAGCGTGTCCATGAGCGGCCGCGCGAGCCCGCGGCCGTGCCAGCGCGGATCGAGATAGAAGCGGTGAACCTCCGCCGGCGCGGCCGCGTCGAGCGCAACCGGCGCGGGCGACGGGATCTTGAGCTGTGCATAGCCCGCCCACTCGCCGTCGTGCTCGAGCACGTACGTCCGAAAGCGCGGATCGGTGAGCTCACGCGTCTGCTGCGCGCGTCCGTAGTTTTTCGCGACGAACGCCGCCACGTTGTCGGCGTCGGCCGAGTGCCCATACGACGCGACGAACAGCCGTGCCATCAGCGCCGTGAGCGGCACGTCCTCGTCGGGCCGCGCCCGGCGGATGCTCGCGGCGCTCATTGCTCGGCTGCGCGACGGCCGCGTTCCGGGTCGACGCGCGCGAGCAGCACGAGCCCGACGACGAAGTAGGCGGCGTTCGCGAGGATCGCCGTGCGGTGGTCGCCGCCGGTCGCCCAGCTCACCACGCCGTAGGTCAGCGTTCCGACGATCATCGCGAGCTTCACCGCGAGCCCCCAGAGCCCGAAGATCTCGCCTTCGCGGTCGTCGGGACACAGATACGCGACGAGCGCGCGACCCGCCGACTGCGAGGCGCCGAGGCAGAAGCCCGCGAGATTCGCCGCGATCCAGACGACGTCGCGCTCGCTCGACCACCACAGCATCCCGATCGCGGCGAGCCAGCCGACGAGCGTCGCCGCAAGCGTTGCGCGGTGCCCGAGCCGGTCCTGCGCGTAGCCGAAGCCGAACGCGCCGATCGCGGCCGCGACGTTGACAACGAGGATCAGCTTGATGCTGTCTTCGGTCGTGAAGCCGAGCGCCTCCTGCGTGTAGACCGCCGCGAGCGTGATGACGGTCCCCACGCCGGCTTGGTATGCAACGATGCACCAGAGGAAGCGGCGCAGGTCGACGAACGCGCGGCTCGTCGCGAGCGCCTCGCCGATCCGGCCCCACGCGAGCCGCCAGGCTTCGCCGCGCGCGAGCGAGCGCCGCTGCGCGCGCTCGCGCAGCAGCAGCAGGCTCGGCAGCGCCGCGAGCGCGAACACGATCGCGGTCGCGACGAACACCGGCGGCACCTTGACCTCGGCCGGCACGTCGCCGCCGCCCTGAATCAGCGCGAGCGAGAGCGCGAGCGTCAGCAATCCGCCGACGTAGCCGAGCGCCCAGCCGTAGCCCGAGAGCTTGCCGAGCGCCTCGTCGCGCGCGAGCTCCGGCAGGAACGACGCAACGAGATTCTCGCCGGTCGAGAACGCGAAGTTCGAAACCACGAGCAGAACCACCGCGAGCGCGACGTCGCCGCGCCCGCAGAACCCCAGCGCAGCTGTCGCCACGACGCAGAGCGCGGTGCTCGCGGCGAGCGCGGCCTTCTTGCGCGCCGTGAGGTCCGCGATCGCGCCGAGCAGTGGCGCCGTCACGATGACGAGCAGGTAGGAGAACGACAGCGCGAGCGTCCACGCGAGCGTCGCCCAGTCGGCGCCGTCGGCGACGACGCCCACGAAATACGCGTTGAACACCGCCGTGATGACCACGGTCGTGTAGCCCGAGTTCGCGAAGTCGTAGCTCGCCCAGGCGACGAGCTCGCGGCGTCGGACCGGCGGCGTCGGCGGCGGCCAGCTCCGGCGGACGCCGCTCACAGCGCGGCGAGCTCGCCGCGCTTCTGGCGCCGGCGCATGCGCTGGTGCAGCGCGTCGCGCTTGCGCGCGAGCGCGGCGGCCTGCGCGATCCGCGTGCCGCTGGCCTTGCGCAGCTCGGTGCGGTGCGCGCAGAAGTCGCCATAGGCCTGCAGCACGTGGTGCATGCGGCGCAGCAAGAGCTCGAGCATGATCGCGTCGTCGAGCAGCCCGATGACCGACATCTCGTCGGGGATGAGGTCCTCCGGGTCGCTGAAATACACCAGCGTCTCGATCACGTCGTCGCGCTCGGCCTTCGGCAGTGCGAAGTCCTCGTCCTCGAGCAGCACGATGAGCCGCTGCACCTGCACGACGCGCTTGCGCACGTACGTCGGCGAGCTCCCGATCGACAGCTCGGCCAGCGCCTGCTTGGCGGCTTCGACGACGTCGGCTTCGTCGGCGCAGCGCACCGCACGCTGGGCGCGCGCGAGCGCCTCGTGGAACCGCGCGATGTCGCTGGGCTCGAGCTCGAACGTGACGCGCATTCCATCGTGTCCCCGATACGCGGCGCGCAGCGTATGGGGCCGCCGCGCGACGGTCAATCGGCGCAGCGGTTGGCGGCCTTTTCAACGGACCGGGCGACGACAGCCGCCGCCGTGCCGCCTGCCGGCTCGACCAGCATGGAGACCACGGCCGCGACGACGCAGCGCCCGACTTTCGAATCGCTCGATGCGAACCGCGACGGCTTCGTCGCGCGGACCGAGCTGCCGGCCGACCACGCGCTCGGCGCAACCTGGGCCGATTACGACGCCGACAACGACGCGCGCCTCGGCCGCAGCGACTTCGACCGCTACCTCCTCCACGAGTACCCGAGCTTCGCGGACCTCGACACGAACAAGGACGGCACGCTGACCAAGGCCGAGCTCCCGAGCGCGCACGCGCTCTATCAGCGCTTCGGGAGCTACGACGGCGACGGCGATCGCAAGCCGTCCCGGTCCGAGTTCGACGCCTACGTCGCGGGCGGCGGGGCACTTGCCGCGGAGCACGGCCCGGGCGACGAACCCGAGGAGGAAGAGGCTGAATAGCGCCGGGCGACCCGACGAACGCGGCCGTGGTGGAACGGCGATTGCTTAGTTCGGCTCAGGCGTGCGGAGCACGTCCGAGCCCAGCGCACTCGATCGTCGAAGGAGTCGAGAGCATGCGAAGTGGAATCGCGACCCCGGGCGCTGTCGCACACGGCGTCGCCGAACGCGAGTGGGAGATCGAAGCGCGCTACTGGCGCGCGCAATACCTCTACCAGCCCTACTACGAGCTCGGGCGCTCGTACGCGTTCTACGCGCCGGCCTACCGCGTTGGTTACGAAGCCGCACGCGAGCGTCCCGGCGAAGGCTTCGAGCCGCTCGTGAAGATGATGCAGGAGCGGCTTGCGGCGCTCGATCGGCACGCCGAGCTCGACTGGGCTCGCGCGGCGCCCGCGGCGCGGGCGGCGTGGCTGCGAGTCGAACGCGGCCGGCACCGCACGAGCTGACGCGCCGACGCGCCCCTGCGATCATCGCGCGCCAGCGACTGAGGCAGACGCGATGGGCGGCAGCGGCGAGCGGGCGATTCCGTGGTGGCATCGCGCGGCGCTCGCGCTCGAGGCGCGGCTCGAGCGCAGCGCGTACGCGCAGCGCCGCCGCCGCGCTCGGCCGGCGCGGATCGTTGCGTATCGCGCGTTCGCGAACGCGAGCGGCGTGACGCTCTCGGGACGGGTGCTCGCCGACGCGCCGGCCGCCGCGGCACGCAGCGAGGATCGCGCGTGGCGCAACCTCGTCGCGACGTTCCGCCGGTTCGCCTCGCACGAGCTGCCCGACGTCGAGCTGGTCTGCCGCTTCGCCGGCGTCGAGGTCGCGACGCGAACCGACGCGGAAGGCTATTACCGCGCCCGCATCGAGATCCCCGGCGGCGTGAGCGGCCCACTCTGGCAAGACGGCGAGGTCGCGCTCGCCGACGGCACGCTCGCGACCCGACAGGCCGTGATGGTCGTGCCGCGCGAGGCGCGTTTCGGCATCGTGTCCGACGTCGACGACACCGTCCTCGAGAGCAGCGTCACGCGCTGGCCCGGCGCGCTCGAGCGCGTGCTGCTGCGAAACGCGCGAACGCGCAAGCCGCTCGAGGGTGTCGCCGAGCTCTACGCGGCGCTGCAGCGCGGGCTCGGCCCCGAACCGATGAACCCGGTTTTCTACGTGTCGAGCTCGCCGTGGAATCTCTACGACCTGCTCGACGAGTTTCTCGCACTCAACGCGATCCCGCCGGGCCCGATCTTCCTGCGCGACCTGGGCTTCGATCCGGAGAAGTTCCTGAAGTCGCCCGGCCACGGCCACAAGCTCGACACCTTGCGTGCGTTGATCGGCGAGTTCCCGGACCTCGCGTGGGTGCTGATCGGCGACTCGGGCCAGCACGACGCGATGCTCTATGCGCAGGCGGCACGGGAGTTCCCGGAGAAGATCCGCGCGATCTACATCCGCGACGTCGACCCTTCGCTCGATTCGCCGTACGACGCGTTCGCCGACGGCAGGTCGCTTCGATCGCCGCGCTCCGCATCCCGTTCCTGCGCGTCGCCGACAGCCGCACGATCGCGGCGCACGCGGCGACGCTCGGCCTCGTCGCGCATCGGGACGAGCCCGCCGTCGCCGCCGAGGCCGCCCGCGATGCGACCCGCCCGACGACCGACGAGGTAGCGCGTGCGAATCGCACGAACTCGGAGGGCTGAGGGCCGAGGGCCGAGGGCCGAACACCAGGGCACGCATTGCGCAACGTCCCGCGGTGCTTCACAAATCCTCGGCCCTCGGCCCTCAGCCCTCAGCCTTCGACGCCGCAGAGCCCGCTGGCACGCCGGTTGCTCGTCAGTGGACGCCGGCCGGAGGCCGGCGGGGAATCGGGCGGAAACCGGAGAATCCGAATGTCGCTGTCGCTCATCCTCTTGATCGTGCTCATCGTCGTGCTGATTGGCGCGATCCCGGCCTGGCCCCACAGCCGCGGCTGGGGTTATGCGCCGAGCGGCGTGGTCGGTTTGATCCTCGTCATCGTCCTGGTCCTGTTCCTGACCGGCAGGCTCTGACGGCGTGCGCAAGGCGGCACGGCGACCACAGGCGTTCGTGCCGGCGCGCCTCTTCCCCGCCTCGCGCGGGGAAGGGGCGCCATCGGCGCGCGTCGGTGCGAAAGCGCTCGAGCTCGTCGCCGAACCAGCGCGACGCGTCGACCGGTGCGGCATCGCCGCAGCGCACCCGATATGCGAGCCCCGTCGTCTCGCTGCGCGACGCGGCACGCGCGATGAAGTCCTCGGCGCGCGCGATGAGATCGCGCGCGACGAGATGACGGTACTTGCGATCGAGATGCTTGCGCGCGCGTGCGGCGTCGTGCCAGGTGCCGTTGCGGTAGAACGCGCAGTCCGACTCCGAAAGGTAGTCGCGTAGATGCTCGATCTCGCGCGTCGCGTCCGGCGGCACGCCGAGCGTCGCGACCGCGGCGAGCAGCAGCGTGGCGGCGCTCATCGCCGGCCTCGGAGCGCCTTCGAGGGCATCGTGCGAGTGTCCCGCCGCCGCGATGAACTGCAGCTGGCCGCAGCGGTTCAGATCACCGCGGCGAGGTCTTTCTCGATGCTCTGCGGCGTGTCGGTCGGGGCGTAGCGCCGCACCACCTTGCCGTTGCGATCGACCAGGAACTTCGTGAAGTTCCACTTGATCGCCTCGGTGCCGAGCAGGCCCTTCGCTTCCTTCTTGAGATGCTTGTAGAGCGGATGCGTCTCGCCGCCGTTCACGTCGATCTTCGAGAACATCGGGAACGAGACGTCGTACGTCGTCGCGCAGAAGTTGCGGATCTCGTTCTCGTCCCCCGGCTCCTGGTGGCCGAACTGATCGCAGGGGAAACCGAGCACGAGGAAGCCCTTGTCCTTGTTGCGGCGGTACATCGCCTCGAGGCCTTCGTACTGCGGCGTGAAGCCGCACTTGGATGCGACGTTGACGATCAGCATCGGCTTGCCGCGGTACTCGCCGAGCGACTGCTCGGCACCGTCGATGGTCTTCGCGCTGTAGTCGTAGATGTTCGCCATAGGTGCACCTCCGCGACGGGTTCGGTCGCGATGATAGCGCCGGCACGCGAGCGGCGCAGACGTTGCTTGCGGCCCGAAACGAGCCGATTCGCGCTAAGCTTCGAGCCGAACGAGGAGACCGTCCGTTGTCCGATTCCGATGCAGCGGCGAAGGGCCTGAAGGTCCTGATCGTCGACGACAACAAGTCCGCTGCCGAGGTGCTCGCCGCCGCGCTCGACGTGCTGGGTCACGCGTCGCGCGTCGCGTTCGACGGCAACGCCGCGCTTGCGGCGCTCGAGAATTTCGACGCCGACCTCGTGATCCTCGACATCGGTCTGCCCGGCATGGACGGCTTCGAGGTCGCGCGCGCGATTCGCGCGGGCGCGAACGGCTCTCGCATGCACATCGTCGCGTTGAGCGGCTGGGGCCGGCCCGAGGATCGCCGCCTCGCGCTCGAGGCGGGCTTCGACCGTCACTACGCGAAGCCGATCGGGCTCGACGAGCTCGAAGTCATCCTGCGCGACGCCGCCAACCGCTGAACGAAACTGCGCGCGGGCGCCCGGAGGCGCCCGCGCATTGGCGCGCTACGGTTATTCGGCTTCCTCTTCCGCGTCGTCGAGATCGACGCCGACGGTCGACGCGATGTACGCGTCGTACTCGGCCTGCGACAGCTTGAGGTCCTTGTCGTCGTCCCAGTCCGCGAACTGTGCGGTGAGCTGCACGTCGGTCGAGATGTCGGCCTGCGTGACGAATCCGTCCTTGTCGAGGTCGAGCTGCTTGAAGTCGCGCTGCGCCTGCGCGACGGTCGAGACGGCCGTGCCGTCATGCGTCGACTGCGCCGTCTGACTCACGGCCTGGCCATGCGTCTGCGGCTTCTCGCCCATCGGTTTGTTGCCTTCGCCGGCGAACGTGGTCGAAGTGAGGGTGAGCGCGGCCACGGCAATGGAAAGCTTGAGGATCTTCATCGTGTTTTTCCCTTTTGTGGGTGAGAGTCACCGCGGCGGAGGCTCGCCGCCGCGAACGGCCCTGACTGCACGCGACATGCCACGTCAACACGTCGTTAATGGCACCTACTCTTCAAACCGCCGCCGTCGGGAGGCGCGCTCGACGTTAAGTCGAAGTAAGCAACACCGCCGGGTTTGCCTGCTGATTGCAATTCCGCGCATGTCGGTATCCTCCGGACCTTCGCGCCCGGAGGAACGACGATGACGCTCGCGCTCACCGCTGCCGCTTTCGCTCTCGCGACCGCCTGGGCTCAAACCACGGCCGGGCCCGCGCCCGCGAAGCCCATGACGATGACGGACGTGCTCGCCGCGGCCAGCGCGAGCGACTGGCGCACGCTCGATCCCGAAAACACCCTCTATCTCGAGCTCGACGGCGGGCGTCGCGTCGTCATCGAGCTCGCGCCGGCGTTCGCGCCGCAGCACGCCGCGAACATCCGCACGCTCGCACGCGAGGGTTACTACGACGGGCTCGCGATCGTGCGCTCGCAGGAGAACTACGTCGTGCAGTGGGGTGATCCGAACGGCGACGACGAGGCGAAAGCAAAGGCCCCGAAGCGCGGCAAGCGCGCGCTCGCACCGGAGTTCGTCCGCGACGCGAAGGGGCTCGCATTCACGCGCATCCCGGACATCGACGGCTACGCCCCCGAGGTCGGCTTCGCGCACGGCTTTCACGCGGCGCGCGATCCGAAGCGCGGCGAGGCCTGGCTCGCGCACTGCTATGCGAGCGTCGGCGCGGGACGCGGCATGACGGTCGATTCCGGCAGCGGCGCCGAGCTCTACGTCGTCATCGGGAACGCACCGCGCCACCTCGACCGCAACATCACGCTGGTCGGTCGCGTCGTACAGGGCATGGAGCATCTCTCGACGCTGCCGCGCGGGACCGGGCCGCTCGGCTTCTACGAGAAGCCGGAGCAAAACGTGCCGATCCGTTCGATCAGGCTCGCGGCCGAGGTTGCTGCGGCCGAGCGCGTGAAGCTCGAGATCCTGCGTACCGACACCGAGACGTTCACGAAGCTCGTCGAGACGCGCCGCAACCGGCGCGACGACTGGTTCAAGGTCCCGGCCGGTCACGTCGAGCTCTGCAACGTTCCGATCCCGGTGCGGGTTCCGCCGAATCCCTGACGCGAACCCTTGCAACGCGCGCGCGGCGACCCATTTCGTTTTTCGTCGTGAGCGATCCGGTCCACGTCGCCTGCCCCGCCTGCGGGGCGAAGAATCGCGCGCCCGCCGACCGGCTCGGCGCGGGCCCGACCTGTGGACGGTGCAAGCAGCCGCTGTTCGACGGCCATCCGGTCGCGCTGTCCACCGACAGCTTCGACCAGGTCGTCGGCGGCACCGATCTTCCCGTCGTGGTCGACTTCTGGGCGCCGTGGTGTGGACCGTGCCGCACCTTCGCACCGATCTACGAGCAGGCCGCATCGCAGCTCGAGCCGCGCGCGCGGCTCGCGAAGCTCGATACCGAGGCGCATCCCGAGATCGCGCAGCGCTACCAGATCCGCAGCATCCCGACGCTCGCGGTGTTCCGCGGCGGACGCGAGGTCACCCGGATGAGCGGCGCGCTGCCACTCACGCAGTTCCTGGCCTGGCTCGAGCCGCACCTGCGCTGACACCGCGCCGTCGCGGTTACGATCGCGATGTGCCGACCAAGCGCTACGACCGCCGCTATTTCGACCGCTGGTACCGCGACCCGCGCCACGCGGTGAAATCACCGCTCGTGCTCGAGCGCAAGGTCCGCATGGTCGTCGCGCTCGCCGAGTACTACCTCGGCCGGTCGATCGAGTCGGTGGTCGACGTCGGCGCGGGGGAAGGCGCATGGCTCGCGCCGTTGCGACGGCTGCGCCCGCGGGTGCGCTACCTCGGCCTCGATTCGAGCGCTTATGCGGTCGAGCGCTACGGCGCTGCGCGGAACATTCGCCTCGTCCGTTTCGGCGAGCTCGAGCACCAGCGCTTCGACGAAAGCTGCGATCTGCTGGTCTGCTCGGACGTCATGCACTACGTCCCGACCGCGGAGCTCGAGCGCGGCGTCGCGGGCTTCCAATACCTGACCGACGGGCTCGCGTTCTTCGAGCTCTTCTGCCGCGGCGACGAGTTCGTCGGGGACCACGACGGCTACGTCGCGCGCAGCGCGTCGTGGTACCGCAAGCTGTTCGCGCGTGCGGGGTTCACGCCGTGCGGCTCGCATTGCTATCTGAGCCGGGCGTTGCGCAGCGAGGCTTCGGCGCTCGAAGTCTGCGCGAAGTAGGTCGCGAAGAGCGCCGGCCTTGCTTCGCAAGTCCGGCCTACTGCCGAGCGGCACGCGGCCCGGTTGTCGAGCCTTCGACGGCGCGGCGCGACCTCGAGTAGGCCGGACATCGCGAAGCGATGGCCGGCAAACGCCGTGCTCTATGCGATGCGCGCCTTCAGCCGCAGCAGCGACACGCCCAGCACCACGAACGTCCCGCCGAACACGCGATCGACCCATCGCGACGCTCGCGCATCGGCGAGCCACACGCGCGCACCGTGTCCGACGCCGACCCAGCACGCGTGCGCGACGAGCGAGCACAACGCGAACGTCGTCGTCAGAACGAAAAACTGCCGCAGCGCCGGCACGCCCGGGACGACGAACTGCGGAAACAGCGCCGTGAAGAACAGGATCGCCTTCGGGTTCGTGAGCGCGACGAACATGCCTTCGAGGAAACGCCGATGCGGAGGCGGCACCGCGCCCTCGGCCTGCAGCGGCTCGGCGGCGACGATCGCACCGGGCCGCCAGAGCCGCACGAGAGCCAGACGAGATACGCGGCGCCGAGCACCTTCACGACGAGAAACGCTTCGCGCGAGCTCTGGAGCAGTGCACCGACGCCGAGCATCGCGACCGCGGAAACGACGAACAGTCCCGCGGCGTTCCCGAGCGAGCTCGGGATTGCCCGCCGGGCGCCGCCACGCACCGCGTTCGACAGCGCGAGCAGCACGGCGGGCCCCGGACTGAACGTCGCCGCGAGCGACGCGGCGACGAACAGTGCGAACGTCGCGTGATCCACGGTTGCGCCGATCCTCAGCGCCGCGACTGCGCGAGCGCGACGCCGCCGAGGATCAGCGCACCAGCGATCGCCATCGATGCGGTCAGCGGCTCGCCGAGCACGAGCCAGGCCCAGGCGACCGCGAACAGCGGCACGAGGTACGTGACCGTCACGGCGCGCGCGGGACCGACGCGGCGGATCAGGCGGAAATACAGCACGTAGGCGATGCCGGTGCAGAGCACGCCGATCGTGATCGCGCTCGCCCAAGCCTTCGCGCTGATCGAAGTCTCCGGCCACGCGGCCGCGCCGAACGGCGCGAGCGCGAGCGCTGCGAACACGAGCGTCGAGGCCGCGACCGCTGCCGGCGGCAGGTCGCCGAGCTTGCGGCGGATCACGTTCACGGAGATGCCGTAGCACAGCGCCGCGAGCACGCCCGCGAGTGCGCCCCACGTCGCCTGGATGCCGGTCGCATCGGCGCCGCTCAGCACGACAACGCCGAAGAAGCCGAGCCCGAGACCGATGCCGCGCTTGAGATCGATCGGCTCGCGGTACGCGATGTACGCGACCAGCGCCGTGAACAGCACGGTCGTGCTGTTAGCGATCGCGCTGATGCCGGCCGGCGCGCGGCTCGCGGCCCACGCGAACAGTGCGAACGGGATCGCGGAGTTGATGACGCCGATCAGCGCGAGCAACGGCCATCGGCGTGCCGGCAGCGCGTGGCGCGCGAACCAGAGCAGCGGCAGCAACGCGAGCGCACCGAACAGGAGACGCACCGACGCGAGCGGCAACGCGCCGAACTCGGGCGCCGCGACGCGCATGAAGAGGAACGAGGCACCCCAGATCGCACCGAGCGCGGTGAGCTCGAGCGGCGTGATCCAGGTCGAAAACGCGCTTGCCACGCGCGGCAGGGGCAGACTGGCGGGAACGCTGGCCATTCGATTTCTCCCGAAAGAGATTTGCGACTGGTGCGAATTCTGCGTTGTACGCGTGTAGTCGCAAGCGCATACTTTGCGGGCAAGCCACAAACGGGGTTTGTGTCTCATGCTGACCCGCTCATCGCAGCTCGCGGCGCTGGCCGCGTTCGAATCGGCCGCCCGCCACCAGAACTTCGCGCATGCGGCGGCGGAGCTCAATCTCACCGCAAGCGCAGTGAGCCACCACGTGCGCAAGCTCGAGGGCCAGCTCGAGGTCCCGCTGTTCCAGCGCCACGCGCGCGGCGTATTGCTGACGCCCGAGGGCCGCATGCTCGCCGACGCGGCGGCCGGCGCGCTCGGTGACCTCGACAGCGTGATCGGCAGCCTGCGCGCGGCGCGCGATGCGCAGCGCGTGCGCATCACCTGCCTGCCCTCGCTCGCGACCACGTGGCTGATGCCGCGCCTCGCGCGCTTCACCGCCGAGCATCCCGCCGTACGGCTCACGATCGACGCCGATCGCGCGCTCGCGCGCTTCGAGGAGGGTGGCCCCGATCTCGGCATCCGCTACGGTCTCGGGCGCTACGCCGGGCTCACGACGCATTTCCTGATGGACGACACGATGTTCCCGGCCGCGTCACCGACGCTGCCGGGCCTCGCGAAGATCCGCACGCCCGCTGACGTCGCGACGCTGCCGCTGATCGGTGACCTCTCGATGCAGGGTTGGCGCGAGTGGCTGCGCGCCGCCGGCGTAAAGCGCGCGCGCCTGCCCGCGCTGCACCATGTCGCGAACACCTCCGACGCGATGATCAGCGCCGCCGCCGGATTGGGCGTGGTGCTCGCACGCAAGCGGCTCGCGCAGCGACTGCTCGAGTCGAAGCGCCTCGTCCGCCTCGCTGGCCCCGAGCTCGCGACGCAGTATGCGTACTACGTCGTGCACCCCGCGCACCAGCGGCTCAGTTCCGCCGCGTCTCGCTTCATCGAGTGGCTGAAGGCCGAGGCTGCGGCGTTCTCCTGAAAGCGGATGCGCTCGACGCTCGTCGCCGTGCGTCGGCTCGGGTTCACCCCTTCGAAAACCGGCGCAAGTACGTCCCTGTAGCCTTCGTCGCGGACGTCCTGTCCGCGACGATTTTCGAAGGGGTGAACCCGAGCCGACGCCCCACCCGCATCGAGCTCGCTGTCCCGCACATGCGATGTCGTCGCCTGGCGCCGGTCGGGAGTGACCGGCCCAGGATCGTAGGCGACAGGGATGTCGCCTCCGAAAGGCTACAGGGATGTACTTGTGCCGGTCCTGGGACGGTCACTCCCGACCGGCGCCTCGCGCGAACCACACGCGCGCCCGTGATCTCGAGGCGTGTCACGGCTGCGGCAATGTCGTGATCCCACGCGCCGCTTTCGCATCGGCGACGATCTTGCGGACGTCGGCGAGGAGCGCCTTCGCGTCGTAGACGATGCCGTCCTTGATCGTGAGCTCGACGCCGCCGACGCGCGTGAGCTTGTTGTCGGCGCCGAGGCGGATGTGGCCGGTGCCGTAGAGCACCTTGAGGTTCGCTAGCGGGTTCTCGCCGAGCACCGCGATGTCGGCGAGCTTGCCGGGCTCGATCGAGCCGAGCGTGTCCGCGGCGCCGAGCGCCTGCGCGCCGTGGTACGTCGCCGCGCGAATCACCTCGAGCGGATGGAAACCGGCCTCGCGCAGCAGCTCGAGCTCCTCGATCGTGCCGAAGCCGTAGAGCTTGTAGATGTAGCCCGAATCGGAGCCGACCGTGACGCGGCCGCCGCGGTTCTTGTAGTCGTTCACAAACGCCATCCAGCGCCGATAGTTGTCGCGCCACGCGACTTCGTCCTCGGAGCCCCAGTCGAAGAAGAAGCTCCCGTGATGATCCCGGTTCGGCGTGTAGAAGTCCCACAGCGACGGCAGCGTGTAGGCGTCGTGCCAATCGGCGCGGCGCGCGCGCATGAGGTCGCGCGAAGCCTGGTAGATCGTGAAGGTGGGATCGAGCGTGAAGTCGAGCGCGATGAGCTCGGTGATGACGGCTTCGTATTTCTCGCTGCCACGGGGTGCCGCCTGCGCCCAGAGCCGACCGGCCTGGCCGAAGCGGTCCTGCTCGTCGTTGTAGTTGTAGCCGGCCGGATAGTCCTGCACGGCCTGCCCGTCGAACAGCGCTTCCGGCAACCCGTACCAGTGCTCCATCGTGGTGAGGCCGAGCCGTGCCGTCGTCAGCACGTTGACACGCGCGACGTCGATCTGCGCGTGGTGGCACGCGCTGCGCATGCCGTGCTTCGTGAGCTCGTCGAACGCCGCCGCGAGCACGTCGGGCCGGTAGCCGAAGCACTTCATGCCGAGCGCGCCCTTCGCCTTCATCGCGCGGACCCATTCGCGCGCGTGCTCGGGCGTCGTCATCGGTGCGTCGCGGCCCTGGCCGAAGAACGCGTACGGATGGATCCGCGGCGCCGTGATCGCGTTCGACGCGCTGCGCTTCGCTTCCGACACGCACCAGTCGATGCCGTTGCCGCAGCCCGGATCGCGGATCGTGGTGATGCCGTGGCCGAGCCAGAGCTTGTAGACGTACTCGGCCGGAGTGCCCTGCTCCTCGCCGCCGATGTGGCCGTGCAGGTCGACGATGCCGGGCATCACGGTGCGTCCTTCGAGCGCGAGCTCGCGTCCGCCTTCCGCGAGCTTCGGCCGTTTCGGATTGCGCTTCGTGCCGCCGGGCGCGCCGACCGAGACGACCTGCGTGATGCGATCGCCTTCGATCACGACGTCGGCAGGGCCGAACGCCGGCGCGCCGGTGCCGGTGATGACCGTGACGTCGCGCAGGATCAGCTGCGTGTACGGACCCTCGCCCTCGTCGCGCGCCGGCGCCGGTGCGACCTTGGGCGGATCGTCGGCGTGCGACGCGAGCGGCAGTGCCAGAACCAGGGCGGCGAGCCGGGAGAGTCTCATCGGTACCTCTTCCTTCGGAGTTCGCGGAGCGATCGACCGCGGCGTTTCGCTACGATCGCACGATGTCGACGACGATGCTCGAAGTGGGATCCCCCGACGGCCACGCCGCGACGCTTGCACTGACGCTGCCGCCGGGCGCACGCGACGGCGTACTCTGGCTACCCGCGATGGGCGTGCCGGCGCGCAAGTACGGCGCCTGGGCCGAAGCGCTCGCAGCGCACGGCATCGCGACCGCGCTGCACGAGTGGCGCGGCGGCGGCACGAGCAACGTGCGCGCGTCGCGTCGCCGCGACTGGGGCTACCGCACGCTGTTCGACGACGTCGCGCGCAGTCGCGCCGCGCTCGAAGAGGGCGCGCCGGGCGTACGCTGGCACATCGGCGGCCACAGCCTCGGCGCGCAGCTCGCCGCGTTGGCGCACGCGCTCACACCGCACGACTACGCCGGGCTCGCGATCGTCGGCGCGGGCCTGCCGTGGTGGCGCAGCTTCCCGCGGTTCGAACGTCCGTTCGTGCTCGGCGTGTTCGGCTTCTTCCGCCTGCTCGGCGCGGTCGTCGGCCACTACCCCGGCGCGACCGTCGGCTTCGCGGGGCGTGAAGCACGCGGCGTGATCCGCGACTGGACGCGCTCCGGGCTGACCGGCCGCTATCGCCCCGACGGTGAGCCCCGCGACCTCGACGCCGCGCTCGCGTCGCTCGCAACGCCGCTGCTCGCGGTTCATCTCGCGAACGACCGCTACGTTCCCGCGCCGTCGCTCGCCGCGCTCGTCGCGAAGCTGCCGCGCTCGAGCGTCACCGCGCACGAGCTCGACGCCGGCCGCTTCGCGAGCCGGCGCGCCGACCATTTCGGCTGGATGAAGGAGCCGGGACCGGTCGCGAGCGTCCTGGTCGCCTGGCTCGCCGCGCCGCGCGTCCCCCTCGTCTGAACCAGGCCCCACCCGCGCCTTTCGTCACACGCCACCGGCGGCCGAACGACGCTACTCTCCGCGGTCCGCCTCAAACCCGATCAATGGAGTCGCCATGAAGAAGCCCCTCGCCCTAGCGCTCGCTTCGGCGCTTTCCGTGGCCGCGCCGGCCCTCTACGCCGACGAGCCCGCGAAGGAGGCGAAGACCCCGGCCGCGCAGACCCTGCCCGCGTCGAACCCGTTCGCCGCGAAGAGCACGCTGCCGTACGAGTACCCGCCGTTCGACCGGATCACCGACGCGCACTACTCGCCGGCGTTCGATGCCGGCATGGCCGAACAGCTGCGCGAGATCGAGGCGATCGCGAACGCGAAGGAAGCGCCGACGTTCGCGAACACGATCGTCGCGATGGAGCGCTCGGGTCAGACGCTCGCGCGCGTCCAGGCCGTGTTCTTCAATCTCTCCGGCGCGCACACGAACGACACGCTGCAGAAGATCCAGGCCGACTACGCGCCGAAGCTCTCCGCGCACCTCGATACGATCGTGCTGAACGACAAGCTCTTCGACCGCGTGCGCGCGCTCTACGACACGCGCGCCAAGCTCGGTCTCGACGCGCAGGACGCGCGCCTGCTCGAGCGCTACCACCTCGACTTCGTCCGCGCCGGCGCGAAGCTCTCGGCCGAGGACAAGACCAAGCTCAAGGCGATGAACGCCGAGCTCGCGACGCTGCAGACCCAGTTCAGCCAGAACCTCCTCAAGGAGACCAACGACCTCGCGGTCGTGGTCGACACGAAGGAGGAGCTCGCGGGTCTCTCGGACGACGCGATCGCGGCCGCGGCCGAAGCCGCGAAGTCGCGCAAGCTCGAGGGCAAGTACGTCCTCGCGCTGCAGAACACCTCGGGCCAGCCGCCGCTCTCGTCGCTCGAGAACCGCGCGCTGCGCGAGAAGATCCAGAAGGCGTCGGTCACGCGCGGCAGCCGCGGCGGCGAGCTGGACAACCGCGCGATCATCGCGAAGGTCGCGAAGCTCCGCGCCGAGCGCGCGAAGCTGCTCGGCTATCCGAACCACGCCGTGTACGTGCTCGAGGACGAAACCGCGAAGACCGTTCCGGCGGTCAACAAGCTGATGTCGGACATGGCGCCCGCCGCGGTCGCGAACGCGAAGCGCGAGGCCGCCGACATGCAGGCCGTGATCGATCGCGAGAAGGGCGGCTTCCAGCTCGCGCCGTGGGACTGGGCGTACTACGCCGAAAAGGTCCGCAAGGAGAAGTACGCGTACGACGAACAGGAACTGCGTCCGTACTTCGAGCTCGAGAGCGTGCTCAACAACGGCGTGTTCTACGCCGCGAACCGGCTCTACGGGCTGACCTTCAAGCCGCGTACCGACCTCCCGACCTACCAGGAGGACATCAAGGTCTACGAGGTGTTCGACCACGACGGCAAGCCGCTCGCGATCTTCGTCGTCGACTGGTACGCGCGCGACAACAAGCGCGGCGGCGCGTGGATGAACGAGTACGTCTCGCAGTCCGACCTGTTCGGTCTCAAGCCGGTCGTCGCGAATCATCTCAACATCCCGAAGCCGCCGAAGGGCGAGCCGACGCTGATGACCTTCGACGAGGTCACGACGATGTTCCACGAGTTCGGCCATGCGCTGCACGGCATGTTCTCGGACGGCAAGTACCCGCGCCTCGCCGGCACCAACGTGCCGCGCGACTTCGTCGAGTACCCGTCGCAGGTCAACGAGATGTGGGCGACGGACCCCGAGGTGCTCAAGAACTACGCGAAGCACTACAAGACCGGCGAGCTCGTGCCGCAGTCGCTGGTCGACAAGGTGCTCGCCGCGCAGCGGTTCAACCAGGGCTTCGCGACGACCGAATACCTCGAGGCCGCGATGCTCGACCAGTCGTGGCACCAGATCACGCCCGACCAGGCGGTCGGCGGCGACGGCGTCTTGAAGTTCGAGGATGCGGCGCTGGTGAAGTGGGGCGTCAAGTACGAGCCGGTGCCGCCGCGCTACCGCTCGACGTATTTCTCGCACATCGTCGGCGGCTACTCGGCCGGCTACTACGCGTACCTCTGGTCCGAGGTGCTCGACGCCGACAGCGTGAAGTGGTTCGAGGAGAACGGTGGGCTCAAGCGCGAGAACGGCGATCACTTCCGCAAGACGCTGCTCTCGCGCGGCGGTGCCGACGACGCGATGAACCTGTTCCGCGCGTTCCGCGGTCGCGATCCGGACGTGAAGCCGCTGCTCGAGCGTCGCGGGCTGCTCGCCGCGCCCGAAACGCCCACGGTCGAGCCGACCGACGACAAGCAGGGTTGATCCGAAGCCGGCCGCGACTGGCTCGCGGCCGGATTCTCCCGAGGACGCTCGATTGCTCGGGGCGCGCTCTTGTAGGAGGGGCCCGACGCATTTCGCGCAAGGCGTCGGGGCTGAGGCCCCTCCTACAGCTAGGAAGAAACTGCTGTGGCCTGGGCGGGTCTCACGCTGGCAGTGACCTCGTAGCCGAGGCGTTCAAGACGGCGCAATAGCGACTTCGCAAGTTCGGCAGGTTCTTTGGCGAAGTGCTGG
>Ga0187892_10004193_pt1 | contig 24642 bp, 16 predicted proteins | sample MA1701073metaG_FD_139345 | JGI IMG/M metagenome (GOLD analysis project Ga0187892, IMG submission 139345) | Bio-ooze microbial communities from a basaltic lava cave in the Kipuka Kanohina Cave System on the Island of Hawaii, USA - MA170107-3 metaG ... | reverse complement strand
GAGCGGCACCGCCTGGACGAAGACCTTCGCGGGCAGGTTCTTTCTCAGGGGCTCGAGCACCTCGAGCTCGTCCGGCCCCGGCACGCTCCTCGCCTCGAAGTCGCTGGCGTTGAAGAAGCCGCGTACCCGCGTGTACGAGTTGTACATCAGCTGCCGGTTCAGCCACTCGAAGTCGAAAGCGAGCCCGAGCGCCTCGCGCACCCGCGCGTCCTTGAACCTGTCGCGCCGCGTGTTGATCAGGAAGCCCTGGAAGTCGCCCGCGTTCTTGAACTGCCACTCGGCCTTGACGAGCTCGCCCGAGTCGTACTTCTTGCCGGCGTGGGTGCGCGCCCAGTCGCGCGCCGAGAACACCCGCAGGTAGTCGAACTCGCCCGCCTTGAACGCCTCGGTCTGCGCGGTGGTGTCCTTGTAGATCTTGTAGGTGATGCGGTCGAAGTTGTAGCGCCCGCGGCGTACATTCAGCTCGCGCCCCCAGTAGTTGGGATCGCGGTTGTAGGTGATGTCGCGCCCGAAGTTCAGGCGCCCGATCTTGTACGGTCCGCTCGCGATCGGGACGTCCATGATCACCTGGTCGAAGGGCTTGCCCGCGCCCCACGCGCGGCTGAACACCGGCAGCCCGCCGACCATCAGCGGCAGCTCGGCGTTCGCCTGCTTGAAGTCGTAGCGCACGGTGCGCGGCCCGACGACCACGGCCTGTCTTACGTCGCTGTACACCACGCGGTACGCCGGCGCCGCCTGCTTGCTCATCAGCATGTCGAAGCTGTGCTTCACGTCGGCCGCCATCACCGGCGTGCCGTCGTGGAAGCGCGCCGCCGGATTCAGCCGGAAGGTCGCCGACAGGCCGTCCGCCGCGACCTCGATGTCCTCGGCCAGCAGGCCGTAGGCAGTCGTGGGCTCGTCCATCGTGCCGGTGAGCAGGCTCTCGAACAGCAGCCCGGTGCCCGGCGGCGCGGTCCCCTTGAGGGTGAAGGGGTTGTACTTGTCGAAGTTGGTGATGCGCAGCGGCGGCACGAGGTCGAGGTCCCCGCCCTTGGGCGCGTTCGGGTTGACCCACTCGAAGTGCTTGAACCCCGCGGGATACTTGATATCGCCGAACTGCGAATACGCGTGAGCCCCCCACGCCGGGGTAGCGCACAGCAGAGCCAGTGCAAGCAGAACCCTCATTTCGGTATCGAGGCGAGCAGCGCCTTCGTATACGGATGCTTCGGCTCGGCGTAGATCTCGTCCGAGCCCGCCATCTCCACGATCTCGCCGTCCTTCATCACCATCACCTCGTCGGCCATGTATTTCACCACCGCCAGGTCGTGCGAGATGAAGAGGTAGCTCATCGCGTATTCGTCCTGCAGGTCCTGCAGCAGGTTCAGGAGCTGCGCCTGGATGGAGACGTCGAGCGCCGAGACCGCCTCGTCGCACACCACCAGCTCGGGCCCGAGCGCGAGCGCCCGGGCGATGGCGATCCGCTGCCGCTGCCCGCCGGAGAACTCGTGAGGGTACTTGAACAGCGCGCTCCCGGGCAGCCCCACTTTCGCCAGCAGCCCTTCGGCGCGCGAGCGGCGCTCGGCTTCGTCCCGGCCGATGCCGTGGATGCGCATCGGCTCGGTCAGGATCTGGCCGACGCTGAAGCGGGGGTTGAGCGACGCGTAGGGGTTCTGGAACACGATCTGGACCTTACGCTTGAAGGCGAGCCGCGGCACGGACCGCGCGTCCTCGCCGTGGAAACGCACCTCGCCCGCCGAGGCCCGATGCAGGCCGGTGACCAGAAATCCCAGCGTGGTCTTGCCCGACCCCGACTCCCCCACCAGGCCCAGCGTCCTGCCCTTCGCCAGCCGGAAGCTCGCGCCCTTCACCGCTTCGACACGGTCGAATCGCTTGGCCAGGCCGCGCGCCTCCAGCACCACGGCCTCGTCGCCGCGCAGCCCGCGTTTACGCTCTTCCTTTGCAGGAGCAAGACTCTCGATGGTGGGCAACCTGGCCGGCCGGTGGTCCAGCGGAGGCCGGCATGCAAGAAGCGCGCGCGTGTAGTCGTCGCGCGGCGCGCCGAACACCTCGGCGACGCTGCCCTGCTCCCGGATCTCGCCCTGGCGCATCACGATCACCTGCTCGGCGATCGTGCCGACCAGGGACAGGTCGTGCGTGATGAAAAGCATCGACATGCGCCGCCGGCGCTGCAGCTCGGCGATCAGGTCGAGGATCTGCTTCTGCACCGTGACGTCGAGCGCGCTGGTGGGCTCGTCCGCGATCAGCAGCTTCGGCTCGCAGGCGATCGCCATCGCGATCATCACGCGCTGCTGCTCGCCGCCGGAGAGCTGGAAGGGGTAGCGGCCCACCTTGACCTCTGGATCGGAAAGCCCAACCTCGCGGAACAGCTCGAGGATGCGCCGTCGCGCCCCTCCCCGGGAAAGCCCGAGATGCTCGCGCAGCGCCTCTCCCACCTGGAAGCCCACGCTGAACACCGGATTGAGCGAGCTCATCGGCTCCTGGAAGATCATCGAGATCTCGGCGCCGCGCAGCGCGCGCAATTCCCTTGACGCGGTTTGCAGCAGATTCCTTCCCCCATAGAGGATTTCCCCGCGCCGGGTCGCGGTTTCGGGCAGCAGCCCCAGGATCGACAGCGCGGTGACGGACTTCCCGCTGCCCGACTCGCCGACCAGGGCGACAGTGCTGTGTTCGGAGATATCGAAGCTCACGGATTTCACCGCTTCAACCTGCCCAAAACCCACGCCAAGATTTCGGACGCTGAGCAGACTCATGCCAGCCTCGGGTCGAGCGCGTCGCGCACGGCGTCGGTGAACAGGCTGAAGGCGGTGACGGCGAGCGCCATGGCGGCGGTCGCGGCGGCGATCTGCCACCACATGCCGAGGATCAGCTCGCTCGGCGCCTCCGCGAGCATGCTGCCCCAGGACACGGTGTCGACCCCGACGCCGAAGCCGAGGAAGCTCAGGATCACCTCGGACTTGATGAACAGCACCACGTGCAGCGAGAGCTGCACCAGCACCACGTGGCTGACGTTGGGCAGGATGTGCACGAACACGCGCCGCGCGTTCGAGGCGCCGATCGCGTCGGCGGCGAGCACGTACTCGCGCACCCTGTGCTTCAGGTACTCGGCGCGGATCAGGCGGAAGATCCCGGTCCAGCCGGTGAGCCCGAGGATCAGGATCACCGTGAGGATTCCTTTCTGGTCGAGCACCGCGGCGACCGCGAGCACGAGCAGCAGGTACGGGATCGAGGTGAACACGCTGTAGAGCCAGTTGAAGAAGTCGTCCACCCACCCGCCGCGGTAGCCGGCAGCCGCGCCGAACAGCGTGCCGAGGAAGGTCGCGAGCACCGCGGCGGCGAGCCCCACCACGAGGGAGGTCTCGGTGCCCTTGATCGCCTTCTGCACCACGTCCCGGCCCCACTTGTCGCCGCCGAAGGCGAGCGTCTTCGCCCGGGTGTCGCGGCCCGAAGCACCGGAGACATTGGCATGGATGTCGGCGAGTTCCGCGCCAAGCGGATCCGGTATTCCGTAGTCGGCGCGGGGTTGAGCCTTGATGACCTCCCCGAGGCCCTCCTGGACCGTATCGCGACCGAGGAATCCCGGAGGGGCATAACTCACTCCGACCTCATTCGACCAGTCGCGCGCCACCCAGCCCGCCGCCGAGGCAGCCGCCAGGAGGACGTAGGCTAGGACGATAGCCGCCGAGACTATGCCGACGCGGTCGCGGCAGAAGCGCCGCCAGGCGAGGCGCCACAGGCTCATTCGAGCTCCACCCGCGGGTCGAGCGCCTTGTACAGCAGGTCGGCGGCGAGGTTGATGATCATGGTGGCGATCGCGACGTAGATCGTCACCGCCTTGATCACCGGGAAATCGCTGCGCTCCACGGCGAGGATCACCTCCCGGCCGATGCCGGGGATGGAGAAGAAGCGCTCGATCAGGAACGCGCCCGCGAGCAGCCCCGGGATCTGGATCATGACGTTGGTCGCGATCGGGATCGCGGCGTTGCGCAGCACGTGGAGCCACATCACGCGGCCCTCGGCGAGACCCTTGGCGCGCGCGGTGCGCACGTAGTCCTGGTTGATCTCGTCGAGGAAGAAGCTGCGGTACAAGCGGATGTCGGGCGCGAGCGCGACCACCACGCCCACCAGGACCGGCAGCGCCCCGTAGCGCAGCAGGTTCTCGCCGAGCGTGCCGCCCCAGCCCTGCACCGGGAACCAGCCGAGCTGGTACGCGAGCACGTACTGGAACACCAGGATGTACACCAGGATGCTGATCGACTGGCCGACGGTGCAGCCGATCATGATCGCGCGGTCGGTGAGCGAGCCGCGCCAGTACGCGACGAGCATCGCGGCGGCCATGGCCAGGAGGGTACTTGTTATCAAGAGAGGCAAGAGCACCGTTAGCGACGGTCCCAGACGAGTAGCGAAGATCTGCGACACCCGCTCGTTGGTCGCCCAGCTCACGCCGAAGTCCCCGGTGGCGACCTGCCGGACGAAGATCCACAGCTGCACCCAGTAGGGCTGGTCGACGCCGAGCGAGCGCCGGATGTTCTCGATGAGCTCGGGGTTCGCGATCTTGCCGGCGAGGATGTAAGCCGGGTCGCCGCCCACCCAGTTGAAGAGGAAGAACACCAGCAGCACCACGCCGGCGAGCGTGGGGACGAACTGCCAGAGCCGCCTAACGACGTACTTCAAGATCGATGTAGAGCCACTCGGCGTGCAGCACCGGGTGCTTCTTGAATCCTTTCACGCGCGGCTACAGCAGCACGTTGCGGTAGCGGCTGTCGATGAGCAGCCACGCCGTGTCCGTCTCCATGATCCGCGCCATTTCGCGGTAGAGCTGGTCGCGCTCCGGGCCGTGCGGCAGCAGCCGCGATTTCTCGTAGCGCTTGTCGTACTCGGGCGAGCGGTAGCAGGCGTTGTTGCTCTGCTGGCTGTTCGGGCCGTAGAGGAGCTGCATGAAGTTGTCGCCGTCCGGGTAGTCGGCGATCCAGGCCGCGATGCGCATCATCAGCCGGCACTGGTTCTCGAGCTTGATCAGCTCCGGGAACCGGTCCTTGTGGATCTCGAGCCGGATCCCGATCGCGTCGAGCGAGCGCTTCATCAGCTCGTCGTACTGGCGGTCGCGCTCGGTGGGCGTGGACGAGAAGCGCAGCGCCAGGGGATCGCCGTTCGGCAGGCGGCGGTAGCCGTCGGCTCCCTTGCGGTAGCCGAACTTGTCCAGCAGCGCGTTCGCGCCGCGGGGATCGTAAGGAATGCTGCTGCGGTACTCCGGGTCGTGACCCGCGACGCCGGGCGGGACCGGGTAGTGCGCGCGGATCGACTGCCCCTTGCGGATGATGCGGATCATGTCCTCGGCCTTGAAGGCCATCGCGACCGCGCGGCGCAGCGCGATCTTCTCCCGGGCGAGGCCGCCGACGGTCTTGTCCTGCATGTTGAAGTAGAGGTAGATGATCTCGGGGTCGACCGACCTCTCGAGCCTGATGCCGCGCTTTGCGAACTCTTCCTTGAGCTGGCCGTCGGCGGTCATGAATGCGGTCGCGACCTCGGAGAGCTGGTATTCCATGTCGGTGTCGCCGCGCTGGAAGGCGAGCCAGCGGCTCTGCGTCTCCTCCATCACGCTGATCTCGACGCCGCCGATCAGCGGCAGCCGCCTGCCGTCGCGCAGCACCTCGCGGAACCCCGGGTTCGCCTCGAGCACGATCTTGGAGGAGCGCACATAGCGCTTCAGGCGGAACGGGCCGGTGCCGACCGGGCGCGCGGCGGATTCGTCGCCGTAGCGCTCGATCGCCTCGCGCGCCACCGCGCCGCCGAGCGGGAACGCGAGCACGTGCGAGAAGTTGAAGTCCGGGTTCTTCAGCCGGATGACGATCGTGTAGCGGTCCGGGGTCTCGATGCCGGCGATGCCCTCGAACAGGAAGGCATAAGGGGAAGCGTTCTTCGGCTCGAGGAAGCGCCGCAGCGAGTATGCGTAGTCGGCCGCGGTCAGCTCGCGCTTCGCGCCCTTGAACACCGGGTCGTCGGCGAAATGGATGCCGGGCTTCACTCTGATCCTGTAAATGCGGCCCTGGTCGGTAATCTCGGGCAAACCCGCTGCGGTATTCGGAACCACCTTCGCCGGCCGCGCGAGGTAGTCGTAGGTGAGCAGCGGGTCGAAGATCCCCGAGATCACCGTGCCCGAGTAGTAGTCCGAGACTCTCACCGGGTCGAATCCGGTCTCGGCGGCCTGGAACGTGATGCGAAGAACCTTCGACGGATCCGCGGCCGGTGCTCCGGCCACGGCCAATCCCAGCGCAAGGACAAGAGCTCTCACTCATGGAAAGTATAATCGGACGATGGCCTTGCTTACCGGGAAGCGGATCCTCGTCACCGGCGTGCTCAGCAACCGCTCGATCGCCTACGGCGTGGCGAAGGCCGCGCGCCGCGAGGGCGCCGAGCTCGCGCTGACCTACCAGAACGAGCGTTTCAAGGACCGCGTGACCGAGATGGCGAACGAGCTCGGCTCCGGGATCGCCTTGCCTTGCGAGGTCACCAGCGACGAGGAGATCTGGAAACTCTTCGAAGAGCTGAGCAAGCGTTGGGATGGGCTCGACGGTCTGGTGCACGCGATCGCTTTCGCGCCGCGCGAGGCGATCGCGGGCGACTTTCTCGACGGCATCAGCCGCGAGGCGTTCCGCCAGGCGCACGACATCTCGACCTACAGCTTCCCCGCCCTGGCCAAGGCGGCCTTGCCTTCGCTTCGCAAGAATTCTTCGTTGTTGACCCTGACGTATCTGGGCTCGACGCGCGTGGTGCCGAACTACAACACCATGGGGCTCGCCAAGGCGAGCCTGGAAGCCTCGGTGCGCTACCTCGCGGCGAGCCTCGGGCCGCAGGGCATCCGGGTGAACGCCATCTCGGCCGGGCCGATCAAGACGCTGGCCGCGGCGGGAATCGCCGGCTTCGGCAAGATCCTGAAGTTCGTCGAGGAGCATGCGCCGTTGCGGCGCAACGTGACCACCGAGGACGTCGGCAACGCCGCGGCATTCCTGCTCTCGGACCTGGCGGCCGCGGTCACCGGCGAGATCCTGTACGTCGACGCCGGCTTCAGCCACGTCGTGGCGGGAATCGGAAGTTCGGGGACGGAGCCCTAACCCCGAAAGCTACGCGTCGCAGGAGTTAGGGCTCCGTCCCCGAACTTCCCGCGAATGGCGGCTACTTCTTCTCCAGACTAGCCGCCTTGACCTTGATGCTGGCGTCGCCGCGCAGGCTCGCGATGTACGCCTCGAGCTGCGCGTTGCCGTAGAGCTCCGCGCCGCGCGCCGCGAGCGCGGGGTCGGCCTGCTTCGCCTGCTCCTCGACCACGCGGGAAATGCGCAGCAGGATGTAGCCGCCGTCCGGAACCGGCACTCCCAGGTAGGCCGGCAGCTTGGTGACGTCGGCGGCGACCACCTGGCGGAGCAACTGGCCGGGCAGGCCCTGCGCGTCGCGCCGCGAGACCAGCCGCGCCGGGCTCCATTTCACCCCGGCATCGGCGCCCTGGCGCAGCTGCTCGAGCTTCGCGCTCCCTTCCTTCAGGGCGAGCGCGGAGGCTTCGCGGCGGCGCAGCTCGGTGGCGATCTCGTCCTTCACTTCCTCCAGCGTGCGCTGCGCCGCCGGCTGGTGCTCGAGCACGCGCGCGGCGACGAGTGTGCTGGGCGCCACCTCGATCGCATCGGTGTTTTTCCGGCCTTTGATCGCATCCTCGGAAAAGAGCGCCGCGAGCAGCTTGGGATGGTCGAGCGCGCCGAGCTCCTGGCGCGCCGACTTCGCGATCCATCCGGTGGTCTGCACATGCAGCTTGAAGCGCTCGGCGGCGGGCTTGAGGCTGTCGGCCTGCTCGTAGACCAGGTTGCCGAAGGTCTCGGACGCCTCGGCGAACTTGCGGCTCCCCTTCTGGCGCGCGAGCTCCTCGGCGAGATCCTTCCTCACCTCCTCCAGCGAGCGCGCCTTCGCCGCCTGGATGCCAGTGAGCCGCACCACGTGAAACCCGAACTCGCTCTGCGCGAGGTCGATCTCGTTCTGCTTCAGCCTGAACACCGCCTCCTCGAACGGCTGGACCATCATGCCGCGGCCGAACCAGCCGAGGTCGCCGCCCTGCCCCGCCGAGCCTGGATCCTGCGAGTGCTTCTTGGCCAGCTCCGCGAACCGGCCTGGATTTTTCTTGAGTTCAGAGATCAGTTTTTCGGCTTCGGCCTTGTCCTTGACCAGGATATGGCTCGCGCGGCGCTGCTCCTCGACCCGGAACTGGGTGGCGCGCCCCTCGTAGGCGGCCTTGATCTCGGCCTCGGTCGGCGGCTCCTGGCGCGCGAGCGCCTCCGCCGAGAGCACCACGTACTCCGCGCGCACGCGCTCGGGCGTGCGGTAGTCGGCGCGGTTCGCCTCGTAGTGCGCCTTGATCTGCGCCTCGTCGATCCTGACCTGCGGCAGGTACTGCTGCGCCGGGAAGCTCGCCTGCGACACCTCGCGCTTCTGCGCCTCGAGCGCCGCGAGCCGCGCCGTCACCGCGCGCGGCGCGATCGCGGTCGCGCCGATCGCCGCCGAGATGCGCTGCACCGGCGCCTCGCTCTGCACGCGCGCGACGTAGCCCTGGTCGGTGAGCCCCTCGCCGGCAAGGAACTGCGAGTACTTCGCGGTGGAGAACTTGCCGTCCTCCTGGAACTCGGGCGTCTGGGTGATCGCCGCGATCACTCCCTCGCGCGTCATGAAGAGGTGCGCGCGCCCCGCCTCGCTCATCAGCAGGCGCCGGTCGATCATGGACTCGAGCACCGCGCGGCGCGTCTCGAGCGAGTCGAGCGCCGCCGGGTCGAGCGCGCCGCCGAACGCGCGCCGCAGCTGGTCCTGCTGCTTGCGCAGCTCGTCGGCGAACTCGCGCTGCGAGATCTCCATGCCGTTCACCGTGGCGACGGTGTCGCGCGCGGTCATCATGCCGGTGTAGTTCTCCACGCCCCAGCCGACGAAGGTGATCGCGATCAGCCCGAGGAACACCTGGATGACCAGCTTGTACTTGTGCACGAGATCGAACATGGGAGCTGGGGATTCTAACGCCGGCGCGCGCGGATTGCCGCGGCGCGATCGGCGAGCTGCCTCGCCTCACCGAGCCGTCCCGTCAGCCGGTACAGCTTGGAGAGCGTTTCCAGCGGAGCGGCGAGGTCGGGATGCTCGGGGCCCAGAGCGGCCTCAAGGATCGCGATCGCGCGCCGGTAGAGCAGCTCCGCCTCCGCGAACTCGCCTTGCGCACCATGCAGCTCCGCCAGGTTCTCCAGCGCCACCGCGACCGCCGGGTGGCCTTCGCCCAGGCGCAGGACCGCGATTTCGAGCGCGCGCGCATAGAGCTTCTCGGCCGTGTCGTAGTCCCCGCGCGCCCGGTAGAGCGCGGCCAGGTTGTTCAGCGACGCCCCCACCGCCGGGTTATTGGGACCGAGTGCCTTCTCGCGGATCGAGAGCGCGCGCTCGTACAACGGCTGCGCCTCGTTGAAGCGGCCCTGCGCATAGTAAAGATCGGCAAGGCTGTTGACCCATGTGGCCACGTTGGGGTGATGGGGGCCGAGGACCTTCTCCACGTTCCCGAGCGCGCGCCGGAAAGCGCGCTCGGCCTCGGCGTAGCGCCCCTGTGCCTGGTAGAGCTCGGCCAGGTTTCCGATCGCGATCGCGACCGAATGATGCTCGGGCCCGAGGAACTTCTCCAGGATCGCCAGCGCGCGCAGGTGGGTCTTCTCCGCCGCGGCGTAATCGCCCTTCGCGCGCTGCGCGAGCGCGAGCAGGTTGAGCGAAGTCGCTACGTCGGGATGGACCGGTCCCTGCTCGCGCTCGGCCGCCTCCACCGCCTTCTGCGCCGCCGCCGCGGCCTGGTCGTACCAGCCCTGCTGGTAGAGCACGTCGGCCTGCTCGATGAGAGAGCGCCACGCGTCGGACTGGGCACTGGCGGCGAGAGCGAAGCACAGACCGAAGAACCAGAGACCGGCGCGCTTACTCATGTGGTTGGCGGAGCGGACGGGACTCGAACCCGCGACCCCCGGCGTGACAGGCGGAGAGTTGTGGCGGTAAGTGGTTAATCTTTCAGGGACTCGTCAGGGCCAGCCAACCACCTACCCCACTTCATCCCTACTCTGAGCAAACTATCCCAACAGCACATTTTCAACACAGTCGTCGACGACCGGGCGGGGTACTGCTTCGGAGAGCATGCTGGCATCTAGGGCTCCGTTTTGCTCCGGGGGACTCCACGCCCGAAGGCTACAAGCCCATTGACTGCAGGGGCGGGAATCACCAAGGCGGCTCCTCGAATAACCAGGGCCCCACCGGGCCTCCCAGTATCTCGATCACGCCGGGCTCCGGCTGCCGATTCCATTCGAAGATGTTGAGCTCCTTCGCGTGATTGAATGCGGGAGGAATAGCTTCGAGAAGTCTTACGATGAGAGTGGAGTCCAGCTTGTCCCAAAGCGCCATCACAACTTGCCAATCTGAAACGTCGCGATGAGCCGCCAGCTTGTTGCGAACCGCAATCAAATCCCGCTCAGTCTCCTTCTGCGCTTCGGAATATTTCTTCCAGTACTCGCGAGCCGCTGCAGCTTCCTGGTCCGAGATCCCGCGATATGGCGGTTGCTCCGATGCCACATAGACCTGCGCAGTCATTACCTTCGTGCGCAGTCGATCCATCATCTGCGTAAGTGAGCGCACCTCAATGATGACGTACTTAAATAGTAGTCTGCGGTCGTACGCGTCTTCCGCAGCCTTCCTTAAGTCGGCAAGCCGCTTGATATCCTCCCACGTATGCTCTATGGCGATCAAAAGCGATGCACTCTCGTCCCCAGGGAACCACGCATCCGGGCGCCTTTGGTGAACTGGATGAAAGACCGGTGTGCCCTCGTCGTTCTGACTATTTCCGGTCACGGATTGGGCTTCTTGAACGTAAAGCGCATGGATGGTTCGCGCTGAAAAAGCTTCATCAAGTACTGACGGTCCTGGTCTCTCCGCGCGACGATGTAGGCATCACGCTTCCAATCTCCGAGTATAGCGAAGTGGGCCTTCGTCTCATCCAGCTCAGCGAATGCAGCTAGAAGACGGGCCTCATCCTGCTTGATGTTAGTCAGTACCCAAACGCCCTGAAGCCTGGCATCAGGATCCGCTGGCACGAATTTCTGCTCGACGCTGCGAAAAAGGAGTGCCGGATCATGATCCGGCGCCGATTCTGCGCCATCTTCCTTTGTCTGTGACATCTGCTTGATAAAGTCCGTTGTCCGCCTTTTCACGTCGAGCAGCACAGTACGATTGGCGTAAGGTCCGATCACCCAGTCCACTGTTCGGTTTCCCGCACCGAGGCCGGCCACCTCAAACGCCATCGGCACTTCATTCGAAATGGTATGCGCAGGAACCATTTCGACGAGCACAGTGTGATGCACGTCTGGGTCAGCTAATCGTTGGAAAAACGAAGCGCGTTTTTCAACGGGTAAGCGCGCGCAGGCACAGCAGATCGCAGCAAATAGGTGCCCGACGGGCACCCACATGTGCGTGCCCCACACGAGTTGATCTGCGATGTCGTAGGGCAAGCCGAATTCATACCGCCATAGCCCGGTCAACTTATCGAGAAAAGCGCCTGCACCGGCCAGCGGCTCGGGAATCTCGGAAACCAACGTTTTGGCCCGCTCTTCGGCAATACCCTGCTCAGCCGCTTCTTCAAGAAGGCGTTTCCACAAGGTGTCTTTCCCCGCGACAACGGCCGGAAACACGTGCTCGATGTACATGAAGTCTATCGCCGTGAGGTCACTCTTCCAGATCGCCAAGCAGCAGATCCACTACAGCCTCTTCGTCCAATGCGCGTCCCTGTTTTTGCATCTTCGGCGCGAGAGACGGATCCCAACTGGCTGGCACCGGCGTTCCATTGAGCGGGCGGCCGGCGGTTGCCGTGTAGTCTTCGGAACTGAAGCGCCAAGGCTGTGCACCAAAGGTTCGAACCACGAAATTGGCTATGGTGATGCCCGGCCAATCGAAATCGCCGTGGTAGTAAAGGATCGCGCCGGCTGCCGCAAGCTGACTGAACAGCACGCGTTGCGCAGCCGAAGGCATGCCGTCGATGCACACAAGCGATGGGCACCGTGTACCCAAGCGGTCGGCCGCCATCGCGACCACCGCAGCGTTCTCGCACACGAATACCTTGCGGCCATGCACTTTCCAGTGCGGCGGCTTGCGCAACAGCATGCGTAACGACAGGTGTAGGGGCTCCCCCCGCTCCAGGGCTTGCCGAGCAAGCTGACCGCAGGGCGTGTCGGCGACCGCGGGAAGGTTCAAGACGAGCGCCGGCAAGGCAAGCTCGCTGACAAGCACCCCAAACTTTGCCCAGATATCCCGCGGCCGTTCCGCAGCGTCATTCCGCAGAGCTGCTAGGACGAGCGTCCCGACTGGTCGCCCTTCGTCCAGCGCATGGGAATCGCCCAGCGCCTGCGCTGCGAGATGAGACAACGGGACACCCGCCGCAGCGGGCAGGCGCATCATTACTTGGGCTGCCGCATTCAGCAAGAAACGGCCGCGGTCAGGATCCGCGGCCGCCAGGCGCTTGATCAGCCCGCGGCTTGTGGCCTGTGCGACGAGCGCGGACAAAGGCGCTGTGCTGCATGCCGTAAATACAGCATTCCAGCGCACGGCCTGGTCCGCGCGCTCTGCAGCAACGTCTCGGATTGGACCGTCGAGCTGCTCAAGAGCATCGCGCAGCGAGCCTGCTAGTCCGGCACGAGCCAGCGCATCGTCAAGCTGCATGACCGAAACCTGTATGGAATCGGAATCGCGGGAGCGCCGTCCGAGCAAACCCTCCAGCGCACGGCGCTCATGCGCCGAGATTGCAGCCAGAGTCAGCAGGTCGCTCGTGCGACCCATCTCGTAGCGACGTCGCAGACGCTTGCGCAGGCTGCGAAGCGCCGGCCCGCCCAAAAGCCGCTCCAGCCTCTCCGCGGCGGCGCTCATGCCGATGCAATAGCGGGTTCCGGAAAACGCCGCGAGGGATCAGGTTCTTCCAGGCGCGCGCGGCCGTCCCAGCTCCAGCGCGAAACGAAGACCGCATCGACGCCTTCGCGGCGCACGAGGTTGCAGATCGCGAGGCCAGGCAGCTCGGCATAGCAGCCCCATTCGCGCTCGCTCGTCATGACGAAGTCCAGATCGAACTCCCGAATCAGCGCCATGCAGTGAGCGCGTGCCTCGTCGTCGATGCCGGCAAAGGCTTCATCGAGCAGCACGAGCCTGGGCGCATAGGGGTACTCGACGCTCGCGTAGTGGCTGCTAGCGGCAGCAAAGAGCGGCACCGTAAGCCCGAGCGCTCGCTCACCGCTCGAGGCCGGCCCGGAGAGCGGCCGCCACTCCCCATCCTGATAGCGTTTGACCCTGAAGCGGTGCCAGCGGCGGTAGTCCAGCGCTCGGGAAAGGTGGTCGAGCAGGGCGCCGCCATCGTCCCGCGAGCGTTCGGTTTTGATGCGGCTATGCAGAAATTCGCCGACGAGACGACGGTCCTCGACCGACCAAGCGTCCGCCGCCGTGTTGAGCAGGCGGCCCCGGGCCGCGGCCAGACCGATCGGTGCACCCTCCTCGCCCTCGGGAAGCGGCTGCCATTCGAGCTTGAAGCGCACACCGGTGGAAGTGGGGCGTCGCTGCAGCTCCACGTTGATGGTGTCCACACGACGACGCGCATCCTGGAGCAGCCGTTGCAGCCCGGCGGCTACCTCCGCCTGAAGGTGATTCTCCAGAATCTCGCGTTCCCGCGCGGTCAGGATCTCACGCCGCTCCGCGATCTCGGTTTCGAGCCGCCGCTCCAGCAAGTCTGGCCGCTCGGGGCGGCCCAGGTACACGATCTCCACGATCAGACCGAAGTCGCTGGTCTCCGCTTGGGCCTGATGCCCCTGCACTGACATGGCGGTTGTCAGAGTGGTGAGGTCACGCGAAATATCGCTTTGGATACGCGTCCAGTCCGCAGCTTCCGACGCGACCTCTGCAAGCGCCTGCTCAGTTCGGCGGGCTGCGCTCAGAGCTGGATCGATCGTCCAGCCCTCCGCCGGATCCGGGACTTCCAGGTCCGGCAGCGCGACTGACAGCAGGCCGGTCCGCGCGAAGGCGCGCAACTTCTCGACCGCTTCCTGCCGGCGCTGAGAGCGCTCTTCCAGCGCCTGCTGGGTGTCCGTCGCCTTCTGCGCACTCTGCGCACGCTTTTCGCGGGCAGCGGCCAAGTTCTCGTTTTCTTTTGCGACCAGCGTCTCGCCGGATTGAACCGCTTCGGCTTTGCGGGCCAACCGCTGTTCGATCTCTGCAATCGCGGCACCGACGCTTCCCCGCAGCTCGTCACGCCGGGCATCCGCCTCCTCCGCAGCTCGCGCGCGCCTTTCGCGATCGTCGTATGCGGCCCGCATCTGGGTATTGGCGTCGCGTTCGCGACCCTCCTGCTCGTGCAATTCGAAGAGCGCTCGTCGATGCTCTCGTGCAGCCTGCACGAGGCTCAGGGCGCTTTGTGGATACTCGGCGAGACTCGACTCCAGCACGGCGAGCGCCGGCGCGGCCGCTGGTACGCGCAGGTCCTGCGCGTCTCGTTCCAATGCTTTGGCTGCCTGCCGCCAGGTATCCTCGGCTTGGTTCCATCTCGCATCCGCCCGCGCCAAACGCTCCTGCGCCTCGCGCCGGTGCAGCTCGGCGACCGAGAATTGGGCGTGTGCTTCGCGCAGCGCCCCGTCGTTTGGAGCCTGGGCAAATTCCTCGTTCAGCGCTCGCTGCTCGCCCTCCAGAACCTGCAGCTCGGCCGCAATCTTCTCGAGGTCCGCCGTCAATGAGGCGAGCTCGAGAACGATCTGTTCCATGCGGCGCTGGCGAGCTTTCTCGCGCGCAGCAAAACCGACATATTCGGCATCCGCCTTGCTCCACGCGCCTCGGACCGGCCCCAGCCGAAAGCTCCCGCCAGGCGAAACCCAAGCCTCTGCGTCGCCCGGATCTTCAGACGCACAGTCGATCCCGGCAAGCAAGGCCTCGATCGTTGCTTTAGAGACGGAAAAGCCCTCGGCCGGAATCAGCCAGTCGCGCAACGATGCCTCGCGCGCAGCCCGCACGGTCAGGAGCACATCGTAAGTATGCGGATCGAGAACCGTTCCATCCGGCAGCACCCACGCATCCAGCAATCCGGCCGCTTCCAATGCAGCCTCCAAGCCGGCGCGCGCAGGCGCGGATACGCGGTCGGGGAATTCGACCAAGCGCCATAGCGGGGCACCATCGCGATCGTTTCGAGCTTCCGCGGCGCGAGTATGGGGCGGCGGCGGCGTGCGATCCTCGCCCTTTGCGAGGCGTTCGCGTTCCGCGACCAGAGCTTCCGCCTTCTCCCGCAGCTCCCGCTGGTGCCGCGTCAAGCCGGCTTCGTTGTCCGCCAGCCGGCTTGCGGCGTCCTGCTGCGCCTGCCTGAGCAGATCGAGGACCGGGTTGTCACCGGCCTGCGATTCCGCCCACGCAGACAAGGCGTCCATGGCGCTTTCCGGTTCAAATATCGTGAGTATGGCCAGACGGTCAAGGTAGTTCTGCCACTGCTGCAGAAACAGCTCGACTCCACGGCGAAGCTGCGCATCGGTGGTGCGGGCTCGATCCATCGCGGACTCGAACGCTTCGGCAGCCTCATCGCGCGCACTGCCCGCCAAGTCGCGCGACGTTGCGGCTCGATCGACCTCGCCGAGCCGCTGCCGGATTTGCGCGAGGTGTTCGCGGCGGCGCTGCCACGCGCCGCGCAGCTCCAAGTGAACGCGCTCGAGCGTCTCCGTCGTGCGCTGCGAAAGCTCCGCGAAGGGGGAAAGTGGCGCGGTGCTGCTCGCATGCTCCGCGGCGATTCCGAGCGCGGCCGCCAACCGTTCCGCGCTCTCTGCCTCCTGCGTCAAGGCCGCAGTCGTGCGCTCTAGCTCGTGCTGCCGGCCCTCTGTTGCAGCCTGCTCGCGCCGATGCCGCCCTTCGGCTTCGGCATGACGGTCTCCCGCTTCCTTGGCGTCGCGGGCTCTCTCCCGCGCCGCATGCTCGGCTTCGTGCAGGCGGCGCGCATCGCGCATCACCGGATCCTGCTGCAGCTCCTCGAGCGCGGCTCGGTCCCGCGCCAGCTTTCGCTCCAGCTCCGCGTAGCGTTCGCCGTGTGCGGCGACCGCCCGTTCCGCGGCCGCATGCTCGCCGCGGGCGTCTGACAGCGCGCGGCTAGCGTTGTCGAACTCGGTTTGAGCCTGACGCAGCACGCGCGCCTGGCGCCGGGCCTGAACTCGCGCATAGATCCTGTAGCGCCGACCGAACTGCGCCACCGCATCGCGCAGAGCCTCGTGCGCCCTGAGGGCATCGTGGTACTCATCGAGTTGCGTCATCGCCTCCGCAACATCCTCCAATGTCGCCTGCGGCAAGGGCGAGAGCGCTTCAGTCAGGGCCGTCGACAGGTTCTGCTCGTCCGGGCGCCGGGAGAGCTGTGGATGGCGCAGCGTGATCAGCGTATCCATGAGCGCGCGGTAGCGCTCCTCCCCCATGTGGAAGAGGCGCTCGTCGACAGCACGGCGATACTCCTGCACGGTCGGGAAAATATGGCCGCGATTGCCGAGGTGCTCGGCGAGCCGTTCTCGCCCCAGGACGACCCGTTCCGGAGTGATCAGCCACAGCTCCCGGCCAACACGCTGCTCGGTGATGAAATGCCAGGCGTCGGGTCGCGGGCGCCCCGCCACGGCCGAAAGGCCGCAGCCAAGCGTCAGGTACTGCGGCTCGCCCTCTTCGTTGCGCCGTCCGAACTCGATCCATGCGTAGCCCGTGCGCCGTTCGTGCCGCCCCATCAGAAGGTTCCAATCCATGCGCTTCGCGCGATCGCCGTCGGGTTCAACCCGAGAAGGGCTCAGGTGCGCATCGAGCAGAAAAGGAAGGGTCAGCGAAAGTACCTTCGATTTCCCCGTGCCGTTGTTTCCCCGCAGCAGCAAGTGGCCGTCGCGAAACCAGAACTCTTCACAATCGTAGTGATACAGCTCGACCAGCCCCACGCGCAGCGGCTGCCAGCGCGCGAGCGCCGGTTCAGGCAGGGGCGGCAGTTGCAACGGCGCGGTCATGCAGGCGGCAGGTCGGATTTAGCCGAAGCACGGACCTGAGGTTGACCGACCGCGAAGCGCGCGAGCGCTGGACGGGGCCTCACGCTTTCCTCGTCGCGCTGGACGAGCTTGAGGGCAGCTAGGCGCTCCAGCGCTTGCTCGGCAAGCTCAGTCTCCGCACCAGGTTCGCGCGCGGCCTTTCGCCAAAAGCGCCCGTACTCATCGGCTGCGCGTCGCAAGAAGGCGGCGACTTCCGACTCGGGCACTCGCCGGAGCGCGTCGGCGCGTGCCTGCTCCGCGAGGAATTCCGCCACCAGAAGCGTCGCGTGCGCCACCGTGCCTTCGGCGGGCAGCGCCGCATCGGTCAACTCGCCTTCGGGATCGATTAAAGCCAAGCCTTCGGCCCGCATCTCTGGCTTGAGCCCGGTCGCGGCACGCAGGCGCGCTGCCATGACGCCACGTTGATTGGCGAGGTAGTCTCGTTGTTCCTCCGAAAGGTCGTCGAAATAAACGACAGGATCGTCGAGCAAACGCCTTGCAAGGCCGTGACGCACGGCAGCGCGCTTTCCTTCGGGATTGTCCGGAACGTACTCCACGGTGATTTCGGCGAGCCGATCGTCGAGGCTGGATTGCTCCGACCCGGCGGCTAGCGTTGAGGGGCCGCGCGTGCAGGCAAGCAGCGCACCGAGCACGCGCCTCTGCACGTCGTAGAGCGCGTCCCCGCCATGCTGCACATACGCCTCTTCCTCGCCCGCAATACGGTGCAGAGCGCCAAGCTCGAGCAGATAGCGGCAGACATGGACGAGTTCGCGCCGCTCGTGCACCTGTTGCAGCGTAAACGTGAATCCTCGCGCTGCAAGCTCCGGGTCGGCCGCGGAATCGAGCAGACGCTCGCCCAGCGTTCGCAGCGTGATCTGCGGGTCAGCGCGTTCCAACACGGCGCACACCAGGCACAGCAACGTGTAGTGACGCCGGGAGAATCCAGCCGCCCCGCGGGTTCCATCCCCGAGATCCGACGAGAGCTTGTACAGCCGCGCGCAATCGCGATCCACGCGCAGCACCCATGCGGTCTCGCGCGCAAGCCACCCGCGCAAGGCCTCGGCATGCCTGCGCACGGCGCCGAAATCAGGGTCGGCGGCGGTCATGAGCGGCCGCATCAGAAGCGCGCGCAAGGCCCGCTCGCGCTCGTGAGCCTGATGCCGGTTCAACTCGTCGGCGAGACGCTCGCTCATGCTCCAACGCGCTCCACTACGCTGATGGTGATGACGTGGTCCCGGCCTGAGAAACGCCCTAGGTCGGTGTTCAACCGCGCCTGGGTGTGCGGCGCCAAAGGCTGCAGCCGGACATGAAGCAAACCGTCGGCCGTGGTGCGATCAACCGGCTGGTCCGGGTGTTTCTGCGCCGAAAGTGCTTCGGCGAGCAAAGCGAGAAACAACCTGAACTCGTGCCGGTCGAGCCCTCCCAGGTCCGAGAGGTGAATCGCTTTGCCACTGGCGAGGCGAGCGCGAGCGGCGCGCACCTGGGCGCTCTCCTCGGCAAGCTGCTGCGCGAGCAGCTCGCGCTCGGCCGAACGATCGCGTACACGGGGAGGCGCGCCGCGCCTGGCAAGCTGCCCGCGTTCGCGAAGCCGCGGAACGATTTCGATGGGCGGCCCATCCGCCCACGCCGCGTTGGCCGCCACGTCGTCATCAGGAGCGGCGAGGCTCAAGTGGCGCGCTGGATTGAGCGCGAAGCCGGCGCGCCATAGGCGGTGCGCTTCAGCGTCCGATGCGGTTTCCGCGAACCAGCGCGCGAGCAGGCGATAGTCGGCTGATCGGTCGCTGCGGCCGCTGCGCCGCTCGTTGAGCGTTGCGACCGCGGCAAGCAATCGAGGGATCGCCGCACGCGCCTGGCTGCGGAGGAGCTCGGACTGCGCCTGCTGTCTTACATCGCTGACGAACCAGCCTTTGAGGCCGTTCCAGCGTTCCCGCCACGCGTCGAGGCGCTCCGCGTGCAGCTGCACCTCGGCAGCTTCGTTGTCCGGCGCCGCATCGCGCGCTTCACGCTCTGCAACTCTCCGCAGCAGATCTTCCGCTTGCGGGGCAAGCTCGGCGATCTCGTGTGCGATCCGCGCGGAGCGCGTTACTAGATCGCCGATAAAGCGCTCCAGATAGCCGACAAGCCTCGCCTTGTACGCCATCACCGCCTGAAGATCCGCGCGCTGCAGCTCAATGGTGCGCGCCAGCCCGGCCATGAAGGCCTGCGCGTTCTCTGCCAGCCCGGTGAATACCGTGACCAGATCGCGCAGGGTCTCGTGAACCTTGGCGACGTCCATAGGCTCGGCGCCCGCGAGCATGCGCAGCGCCGACAGGCGGCCGAGGATGTCTTCAAGCGCCACCGACTGCAGCTCCCCGCGCCGCGCCAGCGCTTGCGCGAACGCCGCAAGACCTGTCTCGGCAGCTTCGCCGCCGGCGCTCAGGCTGTAGAGGAAACGCGCTCGATAGAAATCCTCAAGGGTCGACACGCGCGCCGTATCCGGCTGGGACTGCAGGTTTCCCCATTCCACTAGCTGAGTCAGCGCCTGCTGCACCTCTTCCGAAGGCGGCGGCTCGGCTAGCCATTGCGCCTCCGCCCTCACCTCGTCCGGCCGCAAGTGCAAGCGAAACTGGCGCTTGGCAGCTGCGAACGCCTCCATGACGGCTCGGTAGAGCGCCGCCTTGTCGGCCGTGACATGGCGAAAAAGGTCGGCCTGCGTCTTAGCTGTTAGTTCAAAAGGTATTGCAAGCTCCTTCCTGACTCTTAAGGACCCAAATGGTGCACCGTGATCAACTAGCGCCGCTCACCCAGAGCCTAGCCGTCCAATTCCCCCGCTAGGACGACAATGTCTTCCGGAGATTGTCTAGCAAGGCTTTAGCCTCGTCGATTGTCTTTAGGACATCAGAATTGCCCTTGAGCTTTTCTAACTCAGTCCACGGCACAGAACGCACGGCTGTCACAACAGCATCAAGCTCGCTTACTAGCCCTGATCTGCTCCTTTTCTTCTCTATCGGTGCTACCCGGAGCGACGCGGACTCTAAGTCACCTTCATCTTTTATGAAATGAGCTTTAGCGACCGGGTCGCGCAGTATGGTTCGCAGCTTTCTTAGGTCCTTGGAATTCGTAATTCTCTTTTGATTAACCTTCTCGACCACTGCGTCGATAATTGATGGCGTCAGAAGCTTCTTGCTAACTCCCATCAACTCGCGTGCCCAGGTAATTGCTGCTCCGGGTTCACGCAAGTTAGTGAATCGTTCCGACAACTGAAATACCTCGACCAGCTTGTCCAGCTCTGGGACGGTGATGCCCAAGATGTTGGCCGCGCTCGCTCGCCCTACTAGATCAACGAGCCGGTACGCCACCATCTCCTTTTCCTTCGCATCCCATTCCTTACGTTGTCGATGAATATAAATCCATACTCGCAAACGCTCTTCGTCTGAAAGCGTTCGGTCAGTTATTTCAACTGGTATCTGGCGGTATTGCTCCTTGCCTTGATTGACGAGTTCAACGGAGTTTGTCCAGCGTCTATCGCCGTCGATAATGCGGAACTTATTCGGCAAGTCGGGATGTGGTTCGACGAGCAATGGCTCAAATAGACCCTCGTTGGCCTCGATCTGACGTTGAAGTTCTTCGTCCACTTTCGGCCCAAGGCGTGGTTGCCTTTCATTCGGCACCACATCCTCAATATCCACTTTTGCGCGATAAGTGCGAAGTACAGTACGGCCAAGTCGACGCTCTTGCAGTCCGACGATTTTCGACTTTGCGGTTAGCTCGGCGTTGTTCATCTATCCTCGATCGCGCTCGGCCGCCGTACCGATGATGCGGTCGATCTGCGATACAAAATCTGCGCGGGCGCGTTGCACGGCACGGACCAGTTGACCCCTTGTCTTCCATGTCGTGGCATGGACTTTTTGCTCTTTGACGTCCAGCTCGAGCATGTCTTCAGCCCGGGCCTCAATGTGATCCAGAAGCTGGGTAGCTTGGTCCGACGTAATGAACTCATAGAGCTGGTTGGTTTTCTGGTCTCGAGCCTCGTTGCTGAGCCGCAAAGCATGGGTTTGAATAATCTGCTTGCGGAGCAGCTCCACCAGCACGAGGACACGGGCGGGGTTCGCGATCAGCACGCCGTCATGAATGTGGATTTGCCCCGTGCCCGCTGGAAAAACATGGGTCGACAGAATCGCATGATCAGCACTGACCGCAAGCTGGTCCTGGCGCAGCTTGGTGGCGTAGTCGTATCGCCATTGGTTTCGGTTCTTTGAATCGTAGATGATGCATCCGCAGATCTTGCCGTTGTGGGCGATGTTATGGACGATATCGGGCCCAGCGATGCCCTTATCGACGCGCGAGATCTTGTCTTCGGGAAACTCCTCGCGTAGAGCTTCGAAAAGGTCCAACTCGGCGCCCTCGCCGAGCTCTTCTGCGGTTTTCTGCTGCAGCTGACGCTGGGCTTCCTGGAGTTTCTGCTCGACTTTCAATTTTTCGTTGAAAGCTTTCGCTCTCTCAGCATTGAGCGCTTCAGCACCCGCCTTCTCCAGTGCTTCCCGCTGCTCCTTCAGGCGTTGATTCAGCATATTGTCCTGCTCCGCCTTCGCGGCCTGCAGTTGTTGCTCGGCCGCCTTCCTGCCCTGCTCCGCTTCGGCAACTTTCGGTCCCAAAGCGGCTTCAGCAGCCTTACGCGCCTCCTCACGTGCCGCAGCTTCCTTTGCCGCAGCTTCCTGCTTGACCTTCTCCGACGCTTCTCGCTGCTCCTTGGCTTGCTGTTCTGCCAGCTTTCTCGCCTGCTCCGCTTCGGCGATCTTCGTCGCTGCCGCAGCCTCTGCCGCTTTCCGCGCCTCCTCACGTGCCGCAGCTTCCCTTGCCGCAACCTCCTGCTTGGCTTTCTCTAACGCCTCGCGATGTTCTTTCGCTTGCTGCTCAGCTGCTTTCTTCCCCTGTTCCGCCTCTGCAATCCTGCTCGCCGCCACCACCTCAGCGGCTTTGCGCGCTTCTTCGCGGGCGGCGGATTCTTTCGCCACGGCTTCCTGTCTTGCTTTCTCCAATGCCGCAGCCGTTTCTTTCCGGATCTGTTCTACTTCCCCTCTTGCTTTGGCCTCCGCCTGACCGCGCTCGAGCGAAACTAATTCCTTTAGACGCCGCTCAGCTTCCAACGCGCGCTCGCGCTCCTTGGCTTGGATGCGCCCGTGGATTTCCTCAAACTTCTCTGGCGGGATAGGCTGGTCGCACAGCGGGCAGCGTTCTTCGGCACCGTGAGTGTGTTGGTGTGGAACGGTTCTCACGGAAGCGGTGGCGATTCCTTGGGGAGCGATCATTGAATTACTCCTAGTTTGTCCTATTTTGTCCCTTTAATCCTAAATGTCAAGTGGACCGAATAGTCTTGGCATTTTTCGGATCGAATTGGTATTTTTCGGATGACTCCTTCGGACAGTCCTCGGATTGTGCGATAGGTCGCTTGGAACAATGCGGATCAAGTTGGGAGTTTTCGGATGGAGAAAGTTGGCTACAACGCCCTAGTCGATCAGTACGGACTCAAGGCCCTCCCGCACTATCGGACCTCCGAGATATCCGGAGCGGCCCGTGGCCAGCAACTAGTGGAAAGCGCCGCACCGGCCCACTACCGCTTCGAAACGCGCTATCGGCCAGAAGCCACCCTGCCGGGACAGCTTGAGTTCGCCCTCAAATACGAGGGCGTAAACCTCGAAATCCTGGATGCACTCTTCGAGGCGACTGGACCACAGGAGATCGAGGCCTGGCTAAAGCGGGTGCCGAACTCCGCATACGCGAGACGCATCGGGTTCCTGTACGAATGGCTAAAGGGAAAAGAGCTGCGCCTCGACGCACCTCCAAATGACCGCTATATCGAGTTGCTCGATTCCGACAGTTACGTCGTTGCCTCCAACCCAGAACGAGAGCCACGCTTCCGCGTTCTGAACAATCTTCCCGGCACGCGGCAGTTCTGCCCGCTCGTACGTAGGACCAAAATTATTGCCGGCTACGAGAGAAAGAATATATCCGATCAGGTGCGCTCGCTCATCGAGTCCAAGTCAAAGCGCCTCATCGAGCGGGCTGTCGCGTATCTGTATGTGAAAGAAACCCAATCGAGCTTCGGCATCGAGCGTGAGAAGCCCTCTCAGCACAAGGCCGAACGGTTCGTCGATCTTCTGTCGCGGGCCTCGTCCGTGAAAGAGATTACTTACGACCTTCTCATCGACATCCAGAACCTCGTGATGGATAAGCGCTGGTGGGAAGGCACCTATCGCCGCAAACAGAACTGGGTCGGCGAAGTGCTCGGCGAGCACCGCCGCAAGGTGGCCTATATCCCGCCTGCGGCGGATGATGTTGAAGATCTGATGGAAGGTGTCCTCAAGTACATCACGCGCTCACTCAAAGGAACGTCGAACCTCGTCGCGTCCACCGCCGCAGCGTCGTTCGGATTCGTCTACCTGCATCCATTCATGGACAGCAACGGCCGCATCCACCGATTCCTCATCCACTACATGTTGGAAAACGGCGGCTTTACGCCAAAGAACACCATCATTCCCGTATCAGCTGGCGTGCTCGCGGACCTCGACGGCTACAACGACGCGCTCGAGCTGTTCTCGAAGTCTCTGATGCGCGAAGTGAAATACCGCTGGCTTGATGACGAGCTGGAAGTCAGCGGCAACATCGCGCGCTACTACCGCTTTTACGATGCGACCGGGCAGACCGAGTATCTCTATTCCGCGATCGAGCGCGCGGTGTATGGTGACCTTGCACAGGAGATCGAATACCTTATCGCGACCGATAAGGCGAGGCAGGAAATCGGCGGCTTCCTAGATCTTCCAGGGAAAGATTTGGATCTCCTTATCCGGGTCATCGTCGAGCAGCGTGGGCGCCTTTCCCAAACCAAGCGGGAAAGTCACTTTTCGCAGCTGAAACCCGACGAGATCGAAAAGGTCGAGCAGATCGTAAGAGAGAACTTCCAAGCGTACGAGGAACTCAAAGGCAAATCGGCTGAGCCCGCGCAAACATAAAGGGTGCAAAGCTAATGCCGCATGACCAAGCCGGCGATAGAGTAAGTCAAAGCCTTATAGCCGAGATTCTGCGAATCTTTGAATCGCCTGAAACTGCCGTGGAGGCGGAGTTCCGCGAGCTGATCGAACGACACGCAGGTCCGATTTACGGAACGTCTCCCGATCATCCAGGAAAAATAGTGGAGATGAGGTCTGACGGCTCTCAGATCGCAGGCACGTTGCAAGGCCGTCGATTCATCCCCGATCCGGTCCCCTGATTCCTTCGCCGATAGCTCGCGATACCAACGAAGCGTCTGATCTGGATTTGACGCGCGTCCAATCCGGATTCCGCGTTCGTCCAATCGGGATTGAGGCATCATCGCGACGTCCGGCGTAACTCGCCGGAGGTCGATCCAGAGTCGTCCGCAGCTGATCGAGTTGTCGGATGGAAGCTACTAAGTGATTGAAGTGATTGGCGGAGCGGACGGGACTCGAACCCGCGACCCCCGGCGTGACAGGCCGGTATTCTAACCAACTGAACTACCGCTCCGTTTTCCTGGTGGGTGCTGAGAGGGTCGAACTCCCGACATTCGCCT
>Ga0187892_10004192_pt1 | contig 24646 bp, 20 predicted proteins | sample MA1701073metaG_FD_139345 | JGI IMG/M metagenome (GOLD analysis project Ga0187892, IMG submission 139345) | Bio-ooze microbial communities from a basaltic lava cave in the Kipuka Kanohina Cave System on the Island of Hawaii, USA - MA170107-3 metaG ... | reverse complement strand
TACCGGTCGCACAGAGCCGCGATCGAGAGTCCGCGGCAAGAGGAGCGACTGTCCCGCATTCAGCCCAGGAGAGGCCCCCAACGCGCCCGGGATCCCCTGTCCGTGTCCCTCGATCGTGGCGCTCGATGCGGATTCCGTCAACCGGAAATGCGCGCGGCGGACGGACTTGGTGGAGGTGGCACCCGGATTCGAACCGGGGAATAAAGGATTTGCAATCCTTCGCCTTACCGCTTGGCTATGCCACCTTCTCGTTGACGGCCTCGGACGATCGTGCGGGCGAGAGGGCCCGAGTATAGCGGAGGGTGATCTCGTGTAAATGGGGCGCGACCGCAGCGGATGCGCGCGTCACGCCGGGCCCGGGCCGCCCTCGCCGGCCTCAAACTGCGCGAAGAAGGACGCCATCTGCTCGCGAAGGAAGGTGTTCGTGCGATCGAGGCCCGCGCGGAGCGCCGCGAGGTTCTGGGCGACGACCGGCGCGTGGAAGCGGCCGACGTTCTCGAGATAGAGAAGGCGGCCGTCGCGGAGGAAGCTCTCGACCTTGACGTCGAACTCGGTCGGATCCTCCGGCGTCGCGGGAAAGACGAACCTGAGGCCGAAACCGTGAACGGGCCGCATGAATGCGCGGCGCTTCTCCTCGCCGAACCGGCAAACGGTGTCGAGAAGATAGAGCCGGGCGTCGCTCGCGCCTGCGGGGTTGACGATCTTCCGGATCACGTGCGTCTGCCCGAGGAGGAACGGCATCCGGAACGACTCGACCAGCATCTTCGAGATGATCTCCACCTTTTCGCAGAAGATCTCGAACCCCAAGCGCTCCACGTTCTCGTGCACGACGGCCACGCGATCGGTTTTCAGCACGTAGCGCGACGTCTCCGCCGAGCTCGTGCTCGCTTGCGTCAGCTCGAGGGCGCTGTCGCCGAAGCGGGACTGGTTGTACGAGACGCCCCTCCGGTCGAGGTTGAACGCGAATTCCTTCAGCGCCGTCTCGCCGAACCGGACGGGCGGGAAGAGGATCTCCGTCTGGTAACCGAAATCGCGCGCCGTCTCGATGTTCATGCTCTTCGCATCGCGGACTTCCGACCGCCGGACCCCTCCGCCGCAAGTCCCGAGGCCGCCGCGCGCTCCGGCCTCGGGACTCGCACGTCCTCCCCGCGGAGCTTTCTCAGCACCGCGAGATTCCTTCGGTCCCAGGCCTTCCCGTCGGCCCCCTTCTCGGTCTCGAGAACGAGCGCGAGGGACTCGAAGCGCGGATCGGTCACGAGAGCCGCGAACGCCTCTGTTCCGATGCGGCCGCGGCCGATGTGCTCGTGCCGGTCGACCCTCGACCCGCAGGGCCGCTTCGAGTCGTTCACGTGCCACGCCCGGAGACGGTCCAGTCCGACCGCGCGGTCGAACTCGAGCATCGTCGCGGCAAAGGCCTCGCGCGTCGAGAGATCATACCCCGCGGCGAAGAGATGGCACGTGTCGAGGCACACGCCGAGCCGGTCCGACCTTCCGGCCGCGTCGAGCATCGCGCGGATCTCCTCGAACCGGGATCCGAGGCAGCTCCCCTGCCCGGCCGTGTTCTCGATCAGGATCGCGACGTCCGCGCGCGGCGAGCCGTCGATCGCCTTCCGGAGCGACTCGGCCACCCGGCGGACGCCCGCGTCGGTCCCCTCCCCCATGTGGGCGCCGGGATGGAAGACGAGCGCGTCGCACGCGAGCTCCTCCGCGCGCGCGATCTCGTCCGCGAACGCCGCCTCGGACCGCTTCCGCACCGCGGCGTCGGGCGCCGCGAGGTTGAGGAGGTAGGAGGCGTGGACGATGACGGGGTGGATCTCATTCTTTCTGCGCTCCGCTCGGAACGCCCGCGCGTCGCCGGGATCGATCGGCTTCGCGGCCCACTGGTTCGGGCTCCGGGTGAAGATCTGCATCGACTCGCAGCCGACCTCGCGGCCGCGCTCGAACGCGAGCGCCGCCCCGCCCGCGACCGACATGTGCGAGCCGATGCGCCCTCCCCCGCTTCCGCCGCCGGGCCGCCGGCGCCCCTTCGCCTCCACCGGCTTCAGCCCCGCGCCCCGCCGCCGCCGGATTCCGCAGCAGCAGCCGCAGCCGCCGCCGCCGCGCGGATCCCCTCCGCGGCAAGGTCCGCGCAGTGCCCCTTTCCGCGCGGGAGCCCGCCGAGCGCTTCCGCGACGTCCTTCGCGGCGACGCGGCGGCATTCCGCGAGCGAGAGGCCGATCACCATCTCGGTCGCGAGGCTCGCGGCCGCGATCGCGCCGCCGCAGCCGAACGCCTTGAACCGCGCCTCGACGACGCGCCCTTTGGCGTCGACGCGCACCGCGAGCCTGAGGAAGTCGCCGCAAGCCGGGTTCGTCACCTCGGCGACCCCGTGGGCCGACTCGAGGTCCCCGGCGTTCCGCGGGCGATGGAGATGGTCCAGCGTGGTCGGCGAGTACACGGCGTCACCCGCGCTTCTTCGCCGGCGAGAGGCGGTCCTCGAGGAGCTTCAGGACGAGCGGGGGGACGAACGCCGAGACGTCCCCTCCGAGCGCCACCGCCTCCTTGATGAGGCGGCTGCTCACGTAGCTCCACTTCTCGTTCGGCATGACGAAAACCGTGTCCACCTCGCGCGCGAGGCTCCGGTTCGTGAGCGCCATCTGGTATTCGTACTCGAAGTCCGAGACGGTGCGGAGGCCGCGCAGGATGACGCTGCATTTCTGCCGCCTCACGAAGTCGACGACGAGGCCCTCGAACGAGTCGATCCGCACGTTGACGATCGGGCGCGTCAATTCGACGAGCATGCCCCGCCGCTCGTCGACGGTGAAGAGCGGCGCCTTTTCCGAGTTGGTCGCGACCGCGACGACCAGTTCGTCGAAGAGCCGGCTGCCGCGGTGGATGAGATCGACGTGGCCGTGCGTCGGCGGATCGAAGCTGCCCGGATAGACGGCCTTGGCCATGGCGTTCAGGTCGGCTCGGGGGAGCGGGAGGGAGCGGCCGAGTATAGCGCAGAGTCAGGGCCCCATTTTTCTCCGGTGGGAAAGGCGCTCCGCCGTCGACTTCCCGCGGGCCCGGCCCGGCCGCGGCTTTGACGGGTCGGGCCGCGCGAGATAGAGTCCCGCGCTCCGGCGGCCGCATCCCCTTCCTCCCCGCGCGCTCGGTGAGGTCGCCGTATGTTCCGCGACGCCGCCTTTCTCCGCGTCGCAGCGGTCTCGATTGCCGCGGGCGACGCGGCCGGGCTCCTCGGCGCCGCGCCGCTCGGCGCCGCCCGCGCCGCGGCGGTCCTCGCGGGCGCCGTCGCGATCGCCGCGTTCCGCACGCGCGCGGCGAGAGCGTCCGCCGCCGCCGCGTTCCTCTGCGCCGGCCTTGCCCTCGGCTCGGGCGTGCGCGCGCGCGAGCGCGCCCTCTCGGAGCGATACGCAGCGTTCGAGCCGCGCCTCGTCCGCGTCGAGGGCGAGGTCGCCTCTCCTCCCGTCCCTCTTCTCGCCGCGAGAGGGCTCGACGAGGCGACATCGTTCGACCTCCGCGCCGGACGCGAGACGCTCCGCGTGCGGATCGACGGTCCCGCCCCCTTCCCTTTCGCCCGCGGCGACCGCGTGCGCGTCCGCGGATGGCTCCAGCCGATCCCCGGCCCCACGAACCCCGGCGAAGAGGATCGCCGCCCCGCGTCCTACCGCGAGTGCCGCGTCGCCTTCGTCCGCGCCGGCTCCGGCGAGAACGTGACCGTGCTCGAGACGGCGAGCGATCACTTGTCGCCGCGGAGGCTCCTCGACGCGGCGCGCGCGCGCGCGGCGGCCGCGATCGACCGGGCAGCGCCCGGCCGGGGCGGGGGCCTCCTCCGCTCGCTCCTCTTGGGCGACCGCGACGTCCTCGCCGGCGGCGCCGGCGACGCGATGCGCGAGACCGGCACGATCCACCTCCTCGCGATCAGCGGGCTCCACGTCCTCCTCCTCGTGCGCGCCCTGCGCCTTCTCCTCGACCGCATTCCCCTCCTCGGCGAGCGCGGCCGCCGGGCGAGCGTCCTCCTCTTCCTCGCCGCCTACGCGTCGATGGTCGGCTTCACGCCGTCGGTCGTCCGGGCCGCGACGATGGCCGCCGCCGGAGAGGCGGCCGCGGCGCTCGGACGCCGGCTCCCCCCGGTCGAGGCCGTCGCGCTCGCCGCGGCGGTCCTCGTCGCGGCCGATCCGGACTCCGTCCTCGACGCGGGGGCGCAGCTCTCCTTCGCGGCGGTCCTCGCCCTCGTCCTCCTCGCCGCGCGCGTCGAGCGCGCGCTGCCCTTCCCCCGTCCGCTCGCTCGGCCGATCGCGCTCACGATCGCTGCGAGCCTCGCGACGGCGCCGATCGTCGCGGCGCGGTTCCAGGTCGCGACGCCCGGCGCGCTCCTCGCGAACCTCGTCGCGGCGCCCGTCGTCTCGGCGACCCTCGTCGCCGGGGCGCCCGCCGCCCTCCTCGAGGCCGTCGCGCCGAATCCGGTCACCGCACGGGCGCTCGCCGCGCTCGCGTTCGCGTTCGACGCGCTCGTCCGACTCCTCGAAGCCTTCGCGCGCCTCCCGGGGGTCGCGGTCGCGGTGCCGGCACCCGGTCCCGTCGCGCTCGTCCTCGCCTTCGCGCTCCTCGCTGCGGCCGCGGCCGCGAGGAAAGGCCTCGGCCTCTTCCTCGCACTCTCGGGCGCGGCCACGGTTTCGGGGCTCATCTTTTCCGCGCCGCCGCCCGCCGCGGCGCGGCTCACCGTCCTCGACGTCGGCCAGGGTGCAGCCGCGATCCTCGAGACGCCGTCGGGACGGGCGGCCGCGATCGATTGCGGCTCGTCCAACCGGCCCGACGCGGGATCGCGGGTCGTCGCGGCGTTCCTCCTCTCCCGAGGCGCGACGCGGCTCGACCTCCTCTTCCTCTCCCACCCTGACGCCGACCACGTGAACGCCGTCGCCGGGCTCGCGCGGAGGATCGCGATCGGCGACGTGCGCGGCTCGGAGGCGGTGGCCGCCCTCGGGCTCGCGCCCGCCTCCGTCGCGAAGGGCGACGCATTCGATCTCGGCCCGGGACATCGCATCGTCGCGCTCTTCCCTCCCCGAGGCCACGCTCCGGACGGTTCACGCGGCGCCGCCCGGTCCCGAAACGACGCGTCGCTCGTCCTCCGCGTCGAGACCCCCGGAGGAACGGCGCTCGTCCCGGGCGATCTCCAGGACGACGGGCTCCGCGCACTCCTCTCCGGAACTCCTCCCGCCGAGATCCGCGCCGACGTGCTCGTCCTCCCCCACCACGGGAGCTTCGCGGTGCCGCTCGGCGACCTCCTCGACCGGGTTCGCCCGCGGTTCGCGGTCGCGAGCGCGCGGCGGGGCTTCGTCCCGGATTCGACGCGCGGCGCTCTTGCGGAGCGCGGCATCCCGCTCCTCGAGACGTCGGAGTCGGGTGCGGTCGTCGTGACGTTTTTCCCCTCGGGGGCGGTCGCGGCCCCCGCCGTGAGGCCGCCGTGAGCGCCTCCCCGCGGAGCCCCGAGCGAGTTGCCCGGCCGCGGGCGGCCGAATACACTCGGGCGATGACCTCGAACGAACGGCCGCTCGTCCTCGTCTCCTGCCGCCGCACGTCGAAGGACGCGGAGATCGGGATCTCGACCGTCCACTCGGCCGACGACGCGTACGTCGAGTGCCTGCGGCGCGCGGGGGCGCTGCCGCTCCTTGCCCCCGTGGCCGAGGACGAGTCCGAGGCGCGCGCGGCGCTCGCGCGGGCGGCGGGCCTCGTCCTGACGGGCGGCGAAGACGTCCACCCCGCCGTCTACGGCGAGGAGGTCCATCCCCGGTGCGGCGAGATCGACACGGTCCGCGACCGGTTCGACATCGCCCTCGTGCGCGAGTCGATTCGGGCGGGAATCCCGCTCCTCGCGATCTGCCGCGGTGTGCAGGTCCTGAACGTCGCGCTCGGCGGGACACTCTTCCAGGACATCGAGGCAGAGCTTCCGGGGGCGATCGGCCACCGGCCGCGCATGAGGACGCTCGCGCCGAGCCACGCGATCGCGATCGAGGCGAAGAGCCTCTTGCGCGAGATCGCGGGGTGCGACACGCTCTCGGTCAACTCGAGCCATCACCAGGCGGTGAAAGACGTGGCGCCCGCGCTCCGCATCACCGCGCGGAGCCGCGACGGAGTCGTCGAGGCTCTCGAGAGCGCGGCGCCGGGCGCCGGGCCGGCGTTCGTCCTCGGCCTCCAGTTCCACCCCGAGCGGCATCCCACCGATGCGTTCACGTCGGCGCTCTTCCGGAAGTTCGTCGCGGCCGCGACGGCGCCCGTCCCGTCGGTCGCCTGACCGGCGCGCGGACGGACCACGCCGGGAGAAAAAAAAGGCCGGGGCCCCTTGGAGGGGCCCCGGTCCGGATCGGATCGGTAAGCGAAGTCGGCGATCAGCGGCCGAAGTCGTCGATCGCGTCGGCGCCGCGCGAGGTGACGATGATGCGGTCGCCGATGCCGGGGCCGGTCGACGGCTTGTCGATCGGGAGACCGAAACGGCTCATCACGCCGTAGGCGCCAGGGCTCGTCGGGAACGTCCCGACGAACGTCGGCGTCGAGCCGACGGGGCCCGAGTAGTACGCGAGGCGTGACGTGTGCATGTTCGTCACGTAGAGGTGCAGCGTTCCGGAGAAGTCGACGCTGCCGCGGACGTCGATCGGGCCCGAGAGGCCCGTCGTGAGAGTCGAGGGCGGCGCGCCGGGCCGGACCACGGTGACTGTGTCGTTGCCGGGGCTCGCGACGCAGATCATCGGCGTCGAGGGCTCGACGAAAACGCGGAGCGGGCCGGGGCCCGTGCGGACGGTTCTGAAGCCGGGCTTCACCTCGCCGCCGCGAATGGGGAACACCTCGATCCGGTCGCTCGCCTCCTCGGCGACGATCGCGAAGCGGTTCGCGCCGAGCGTCACGATTTCGACGCCAGCCAGGAGAAGGCCTGGGCCGCGCGGCGACACCTCGGTGTTGACCTCGGGGCCCGAGGGAGAGCCCGTCCCCGCGCCGGCGTAGCGCCAGCCCTGGACCACGTTGCGTCCCTTGTCGGCGACGATCACGAGCGTGTTGTCGACGAGCTCGACCCCCGACGGCTGGCTCGGGCTCGGGCCGATCGGGAACGAGGCGATGATCGTGCCGATCGAGACGGAGTCGTAGACCTCGAGGAATCCGCCGAGCACCGGGTCGTAGTACGTGACCGCGACGGCGTTGTCACGCGCGTCGACGTCGGTCGCGTGCTTGAAGCCGCTCGGACCCGGGATGAACGTGAGCTGCGTCGCCGGAACGACGCTCAAGTCGTAGACGACCACTCCCGGCGTGTTGTAGTTGGCGACCCACGCGGTCGGGACGCCGGAGAAGGACGCGATGTCCACGAACGCAGGATCGTTTGCTGAAGGCCCCGCGTCGACGAGCGTCGTGCCTTGCAGCTCGGGCTGGGCAAATGCGGGCAGCGACAGTACGGCGGCAATGGAGGCTCCGATGAACCCCCGGGCAAGGCAACGACGGACGTATGGGCGCATAACACACTCCTCGAGGCATTCTAGTCCGACTGAGCGACACAGGGGGGCGGTCGGTGTCCGACCGGTTTGTGAGCGAACCAGCCTGCGGAGGGGGGATTTCTTGGTCCCCTCCGCCTGTTTCACCTCGCGGCCTAACCTATGCGAGGGAAGGGATTTGGTCAAGTGGGTGTTTTGCGGAGCGGCTTCCGAGGCGGCCGGCCCGAGGCCTTGTCGGGCGGATCCGGTCCTGCCTCGGGACTGGCCGTCAGGGCCTTTCCTGGAACAGGGCCCGGAACGTCGCCGGAGCCTCCGGAGCGAGCACGGTCCTTGGGCTTTCCGCGGTTCCGGTGTCCTCCCACTCGATGAAATCGTAGGTCTTTCCGTCGGAGCCCACCTGGGGGGTGGCGACGCCGAGCGCCCACTCGAACCCGACCACGGAGGGCCGGTCGTCCGGGGTCAACCGCGGCACGCCGTTGGTCGAGATCTCGAGTCCCGGCGGCGAAGTTCTCAATTCGAGAGTCGTCGTCCGGGGGAGGACATAGACCTTCCGCATCCGGGTCTGGCCGGACGTGTCGGAGGCCGAGAGACTGATCTCGAACCCGACGTTCGTCGCCTCCTCGCCCGTCCGGGGAACGACGAACGATCCGGAGTCGATGCCGGCGAGGGGTCCCATGAACGGGTGCGTGTGAGTGTCGTGGTGGAACACGATGAGCCAGGAGAGCTTCGAGGCCGGGAGCGGCCCTTCCTCCGGGTCCTCGCCGGAGCCCGCGAACGAGATCTCGTCGCCGGCCGCGTAGAGCGAGAGCGAGACCGGGCTGTCGATCTGCGGGATGGGAGGGTAGTTCCCGGCGTCGAGACCGAGCACCCGGAGCGCATCGCCGCCGCGCCCGTCGAAAGCGATCACACGGACGCTGTGGAGCCGGGGCTCGGTGAAGACGTGCGTCACGGAGTAGTCCGTCGTGAACTGCGACGAGCCGTCGCCGAAATCGACGAAGAAGGCGAGCGGATCGCCGTCGGGATCGAACGACCCGTCCATTCGGAAGGAGACCTCGAGCGGCGCGAGGCCCGCGGCGGGCGACGGCGTCACGCGGAGCGTCGGCGGGCGGTTCTCTCCCCCCACGTACCGGATCCGGTACACGGCGCCGCGCTGGAACGAGACATAGTAGAGGTTCCCGTCCGCCGCCTGCGCCATGTCGACGGGAGAGTCGACGCCGGTACCGAACGTCTCGATGCCCGAGAGCGCGCCCGTCGGCCCGATCGTGAGGCGCCGCAGCACGTGCTCCGCGAAGTCGCCGAAGAAGAAGCTCCCCGTGTACGGCGCCGGGTACTCGGAGCCGCGGTAGAACGCCGCGCACGAGGCGGCCGCGCCGCCCAGGTTGGGGTACGCGAAGAACGGCTCGCGGCTGCCCGCGACGGAGCCCGGGCCTTCGACGTTCGGCCAGCCGTAGTTCGCGCCGCGCTCGATTCGGTTCACCTCTTCGTAGGCGGAAGCGCCGACGTCGCACGCGAGAACGAGGCCGCTCCCCGACGGGTCGATGGCGAAGCGCCACGGGTTTCTTAGCCCGTAGGCCCAGATCGCCTGGTAGACGCTCGGAACGCCGACGAACGGATTGTCGGGCGGGATCGTACCGTCGCGACGGATGCGGAGGATCTTTCCGTTGGGCAGGCGCAGGTCCTGGGCCTTCCCCGACACCTGGCCGCCGTCGCCCACCGCGACGTAGAGCATGCCGTCCGGGCCGAATCGCAGGCAGCCGCCGTTGTGGAGTCCCGAGTCCGACGCGATGCCGTCGATCAGGATCTCCTCCGGGCCAAGCGGGTTCTTGCCGTTGATGTAGAAGCGCGACAGCCGGTTCGCGACCGTCGGGGACGATCGCGTGTAGTAAACGTAGAGGTAGCCCGTCTTCCGGAAGCCGGGATCGATCGCGAGGCCGCAGATGCCGCGCTCGAACAGCGTGGCGACCGGCAGCGTGAGGACGATCTGCTGGAGGCGGAACTGCTTCACGAGCCAGATGGTCCCGGACTTCTCGGCGACGAGGAAGTTCCCGCGCTTCACCGGGAGGATCGTCGTCGGCTGCGAAAGGCCGCCAGCGAAAAGCTCCTCGAAGAACCCGGGCGGATAGGACTGGGCCGGGGCGGGAGAGGACGCGGCGAGGGTCGTGGTCAGGGTGAGTGCGGCGGCAAGGGTGCTGAGCCTCGGCACGAAAAAAACCTCCTCTCGGGCGGGACGCGCGAACGCGCGGCTTCGGATTATGCGGTGAGGGAGGCCTCGCGATCAAGGATGCGCACGCGAAATCCGCTCGCGGAGAGGCCGGCTCAAGACCCGTAACGGAGATCGAGGAACGCCGAAGATTCCCCCTCCTCCCGGCCGACCGCGACGACGAGGAGGCGGTCGTACTCGCCGTCGTCGAGGTGCCCCTCCGCCGAGAGCCCACCGGGCGCCGCCCCCAGCTCGCGGGCGAGCGCCGGGACCGTGTTCGAGTGACCGGCAACGACCGCGATCGCCGCCGCCGGAAGGGCGCGCAGCGCCGACGCGAGGCCCCGCCCGTCCGACGCCTCGCGGACCAGGGGCTCAAGCCCGGTTTTCGAGGCGAGCGGCGCGAGCGTCTCGCGCGTTCGCCGGAACTCGCTGCAGAAGAGATGCGTGACCCCCGCCCGCCCGAGCATCAGGGAAAGCGCCTCCGCGCGGGCCCGGCCCTCTCCGGAGAGGGAGGGGTCCTTCGGGTCGTCGGCCGCCTTTTCGGCGTGCCGCACGAGGACGGCGATCGGCGGGACTCCCCGCTTCCCCTCGGTAGCCCCCGGAAGCGCCGGGACGAAAAGGCAGCCGGCGAGAAACGCCCGGCGGCCGGGACGCGCGCCAAAGCTCAACCGGAGAGGGACGGAAGCCGCTCGATCTCGGCGTCCTTCAGCCATCCGCGTTTCTCCCCTTCGATCTCGACCTTCGTCCATCCGTCGCCGCGCTCGAGGACGCGGCACTCGGTGCCGTCGTGCAGCGTGAAGTACACGGGGAAATCCTCGCCCGGCCCCGTCCGCACGTCAGTCGACTCCGCGACGACGACGGCCGGAGGGGTCTCGTCGCGCTCGCGAACGCGCCACGCGACGGAGACGGCGGTGGCGACGCCGAGCCCCGCGAGGACGAGGCCCAAGTTCTTGACCGCAGCGCGCCGGACGAAGAGCGCGGCGTGGAGGAGGAAGATGCCCGAGAGCCAGAGCACCGCCGCGAGCCCGGTCTCCTCGCCGATCGTGAGGCGCGTGTGCGGGAAAAAGAGCGAGCGCAGGAACGTCGGCCCCGAGGCCGGCTCGATCCGGTCCGCGCGGCGCTGCCGGACGATGCGCAGGTTGAAATCGAGATCCTCTTCGCGCGGCGCGAAGTCGAGGGCGCGCAGATAAGCCGCGATCGCGCGTCCGAGATTCCCCCGCCGGTACTCGGCGTTGCCGAGGTTGTAGAAAACCGCCGCGCTCTCGAAGCCCTCCTCCGCGAGCGAGCGGAACCCCTCGGCCGACGCCGCGAATTCCCTCGCGCGGTAGCTCTCGCTCGCCTCGCGGAACCGCTCATCGGGCGTCGCCGCGAAGAGCGCGGAAAATAGCGCGGCCGCGGCGAGGATCGACGCCGGCGTCATCGGAGCGCCTCCCGGAGCCGCCTGACGAGGGCTTCCGCGCGCGCGACTTCGTCCGCCGCGGGCGGGACTCCGCGGGGGGCGAAGCGGCTGCGGTCGCACTCGACGAGGAACTCCCGCGCCGTCGCGACGAGATCCGGGTCGCAACGCGGGCCGAGGTGCGCGGCGACCTCGTCCGGGGTGACCGACGCGCCGGGGAGCGCCAGTCGGTCCGCGATGAAGCCGCCGACCGCCCGCGCCGCCGCCTCCGCGCCCGAGCCTTCGCGGAGGCGGGTGAGGGCCGTGCGGTAGGCTTCCTCCTTCCGCCGCGCCTTGGGGTCGAGCCGGAACCGCTCCCGGCGTTTCGCGAAGACGGCGGCGAGGGCGAGAGTGAAAAGCGGCGCGGCGCCGGCGAGAGCGAGAGCGAGGAACGGCACGGGCGCGCGGCGCGCGAGCGGCGACGAGAGCGGGAGGAGCGGGAGGACGTCCTCCGAGAGGATCTCGACCGGGGCGCCGCCCGGTCCCGCCCCGCCGGGCTCGACGAGGATCGGCCGAGAGGGCCCCTTCGACTCCGCGACGTCGAGCGGGAACGGCCCCGACCGGAGCGACCGGTAGCGGCCCGCCGCCGCGTCGAAGAAGGAGAACGCGACGGCCGGCACCTCGGTGGAGCCGGCCTTCTCGGGCACGAGGGCCTGCGTGTACGTGATGGTGCCGAAGAGCCCCTCCGCGGTCGTGTCGAGCTTCTCCCGGCGCTCCGGATCGTACGCTTTGAACCCGTCGAGCGGCCCGGCGAACGCCGGCGGGCCCATGCTGCGGAAGTTGCCGCGGCCGCGCACCTCGATCGTGAGCGTCACGGGATCGCCGGCCGCAACCTCGCGATGGGAGAGCCGCGCGGTCAGGTCGAACTCGCCGACGGCGCCGGAGAAGTCCGCCGGACGGCCCTCCGCGGGGAGCGGCTTCACCGTCACCTCGACGGGATCCGATCGCACGACGAGCGGCACCGCCTCGGCCCCGCGTCCGAGGGGGTCCGGGAACGAGCCGAAGAAGTCCCCGAACGGGTCCTCGCCGAAGAGATCGGCGAACGGATCGCGCCTTCGGCCGCTCCCGGGGAGATGGACCTCGAGCCGCGCCTCGGCCGGAGCGATCGTCTTCTTTCCGGGCTCGATCGGCACGAGGAGCGTCTGCCGCTCGACCACGGAGAAGACGCGGCCCTGCCGCGAGCGCCGCCCTTGCCGGTCGTCGCCGAGCCGCTCCTGGAGGAACCCCGAGATCGGCGGGGAGTCGAGGCCCTGGTAGTTGACGCGGACGCCCGAGATCCAGAAGCGGATCGAGAGGACGACCGGCTCTCCCACGTACGCCTCGGACGACGAGACGTCCGCGGTGACGAAGAGCACGTCCTTCAATTGCTCGCGGAGGATCGCCGGGTCGCGGACAGGATCGCCGGCATTCGGCTCCCGCACTCGGAACGTGAACGGCGGCGCCCGCAGCGTCCGCCCGTCGGCCACGAGCGAGAACGACGGGATCGTCGTCTCGCCCGGCTCGGCCGCCGTCGCGCGGTAGACGAGACTCAGCGTGACGCGCGTGCGGCCGTTCGCGATCTCGATGCTCCGCTGTGGAGAGGGACCCGAGATCACCTCGAGGTTTTCGACCCGCGGGAACGCGACCGATTCGACGCGCTCGGCGCCGTCCACGCTCACGACGAGCGAGAACGCGGTCCGCGCCGCGGGCACCGGCGGATCGACGGAGAGCGTGACCGCGTCCTCGCGGGCGAACGCCACGGGCGCCGAGAGGACCGCTAGAAGAAGTGAAAGGGCGGCTTTCGCGCTCACCAGTCCTTCTCCACCTTGACGGGCTTCGTGCCCCTTCTCAGCGCGCGGCTCTTGAGGAGGTTTCGCTCCTCCTCCTTCAGGTTGTCGAGGAACCGCAGGACCTGCTCGAGCGTCATCGGGACGGGCTCGCCCCGATCCTCGCCGCTCGCGGCGGCCTTTTCTTCCGCGCCGGCCGCGGCCGGCGCTTCATCCGTGCCTTCTGGCTTGTCCTTCTCCTCCTCCGCGGGCCCGTCCTGCCCGGAGTCCTCGGGCTTTTCGCCTTCGTCGCGTTTTTTTTCCGCCTCGCTCTTCTTCTCGGCTTCGGAGCCCGGATCTCCGCCATCGTCGGGTTTCTCCGTCTCCTCTGTCTTCTCCCCGCCTTCCTCTTTCTCGGGATTCTCCCCGCCCTCCGCCTTTTCCTTTGCGCCCTCGCCGTCGCTCTCTTTCTTCTCGCCGCCCTCGTCGCCCTTCTGCTCCGTATTTTGCTCTTCCGCTTTTTTCGCATTGGCGAGGAGCGTCGCGACGAACTCGGCGTTGAACCGCGCGTCCTCGTCGGTCGGATCGAGGTCGAGCGCCTTCCGGTACGCGTCGAGCGACCCCTCGAGGTCCTGCGCCCCGAACCGGGCGCCGCCGAGGTTGTACGTCGCGCGCTGGCGGAGTTCGGGCGTTGCGCCCGCGTCGGAGCGGACGCGTTCGAGCCGCTGCGCCGCCTCCTCGAACTCGCCCGTCGAGAGCGCCGCGACGCCCGCGTTGTACGCGATCTCGGGCGAGTCCGGATCCTCGACGGACGCCGCGCGCCAGAGGGCGAGCGCCTCCGACATGTCGCCCTTCTCCTGCGCCCGCGCCGCCTCGCGCGCCTTCGCGGCCGCGGCCCTCGTCGTCGCGGCCTCCGCCGGGGAAGTGGCGAGCGCGGCGGCGAGGAGCGCGATCGCGGCCGCTTCCCGACCGGCGCGCCCGCGCGTCTTTCTCGAGCGCGGAAAGTGGACGGCCGGCCGCCGGAAGCGGCCCTTCGGACGGAGGAGAGCGTCGGCGAGGAGTCCCGCGAACGCGGCGAGGAGCGCCCACTGGAAGCGCTCCTCGGCGCGCTTCTCGCGCACCGAGGCGATGTCGCGCTTCCCGAGCTTCCGCAGCCTCTCGCCGAGCGCCCGGATGTCGCGCCCGAGCGTCGCACCGGAGCGGACGTACGTGCCGCCGGTCGAAAGCGCCACCGCCTGGAGCGTCGCCTCGTCGAGCCGCGACTTCACGACCTTGCCGGAGTCGTCCTTGAGAAACGTCGACGAGCGGCCCTCTTCCGCGAGCGGGATGAGAGCGCCCTCGGGGTCGCCGATCCCGAGCGCGTAGATCGCGATCCCCTTCTCGGCGAGCGTCTTCGCGTAGCCCGCGGGATCCCCCTCGTGGCTCTCGCCGTCCGTGATGAGGACGATCGCCTTCACGTCCTTCGCCTCGTCGTCGAACGCCTCGGCCGCCTTCCGGAGCGCGGCCTCGAGCGCCGAGCCCCCGCGCGGCACGAGCTCCGGGCCGGCCGGGTCGAGGAAGAGGCGGAACGCCGAGGCGTCGAGGGTGAGCGGGCACTGCACGAACGCCTCTCCGGCGAAGACGACGAGCGCGACGCGGTCGCCCCGCACCCAGTCGAGGAGATCGACGATCGCCCTCTTCGCCCGGTCGAGGCGGTTGGGCTGGACGTCGTCGGCGAGCATGCTGCGGCTCACGTCGAGAGCGATCACGACGTCGCTCCCGCGCCGCTTGACCTCCTCCCAGCGGAAGCCGTAGCGGGGCCCGGCGATCGCGAGGACGGAGCCCGCGAGGAAGAGGGCCATCGAGAAGAGGCGGGCGCCGCTTCCCCGCCGCTCGGCGTCGACGACGAGCCGCGGGAAGACGGGGTCGCCGGCGAACGCCTCGCGGGCCCGGAGCGCGCGAGCGGAGAAAAAGCGCGCGGCGAGGAGCGCAGCCGGCAGCGCGAGGAGCGCCCAGAGCGCGGCGGCGCGGTCGAACTCGAGGTCGAGCGGCATGGTCAGGGGATCCCCCGGAATCGCGTCCAGCGGAGGAGGAACTCGAGCGCGACGAGCGCGAGGGCGGGAAGGACAAGGAGCGCGTAGAGGTCGTCGTACTCGGCGTACACGTACGCCTCGATCTCCGTCTTCTCGAGGCGGTCGATCTCGCGGTACGTCTCCTCGAGCGACGCCGAGTCCTCCGCGCGGAAGTACTTCGCGCCGGTCTCGGCGGCCACGGCCTGGAGCGTCTTCTCGTCGATCTGGCTCTCCATGAGGAGCATGCGCTTCCGGCCGTGGCGGTCGACGCGCGGACGTCCCGTCGTCCGGTCGAGGTCGGGGAACGGGACGCTCCCTTCGCGCCCGGCCCCCACCGTGTAGACCTTGATCCCGAGGTCCTTCGCCATGCGGGCCGCCTCGAGCGGCGCCACGTTCCCCTTGTTGTTGCTGCCGTCGGAGAGGAGGACGACGACCTTTTCCTTCGCGGCGCTCTCGCGGAGTCGATTGAGGCTCGTCGCGACGCCGAGGCCGATCGCGGTCCCGTCCTCGATCGAGCCGATGCGGAGGTCGGCGACGACCCGGCGGAGCACCTCGCGGTCGAGCGTCAGCGGGCACTGAGTGAACGCCACGCCCGCGAACGTGACGACTGCGAAGCGGTCGCTCGGCCGCTTTTCGATGAAGTCGAGGATGACCGGGCGCAGCGCCTCGAGCCGGTTCTGGCGCTCGCCGTCCCGCTCGAAGTCCTCCGCGTACATGCTGGTCGAGAGGTCGACCGCGAGCACGACGTCGATGCCCTCCGACCGGACGCGCGTCTCCGCGCGGCCCGACTGCGGGCGCGCGAGTCCCACGACGAGGAGCGCGAGCGCCGCCGCGCGGAGCGCCTGCGGGAGGAACGCGAGGCGGCGCGCGGCCGAGACCGGGAGATGCTCGCGAAGCCGCGCGGCGTCCGGGAGGACCACCGCGGAGCGCCGCCTGAGCCTCGGCCCGAGGAGAAGGACGAGGGCGACGAGCGCGAGGAGGCCGAGGAAAAGGGGCTCGGCGAATCTCAGGTCCGTCATGTCAATCGCTCCGCCCCCGCCATCTCGCGCTCCGGAAGAGCCGTCGCCGCGGGCGTCGTCTCCCGAACGAAGCGCCGCGCCACCGCGAGCGTCTCGGCGACCTCGTCGCGCCCGGGCACGAACCGCGCGTACTTCGCGAGGTCGGAGACGCGCATGAACTCGCGGAGAGTCTCGCGATGGCCCCCGGGGAGGGCATCCGAGCGCGCCGTCGCGTCGAGGAATTCCTCGCTCGTCATCTCGGGCGCCGCGATGGCGAAGCGGGCCTCGATGTACCGCCGGACGATGCCCGAGAGCCGGTAGAAATGCTCCGGCACGCGGCCGCGGTCGACCAGCCCCATCTCCTCGAGCGCGTCGAGCGCCCGGAGCGCCACGACCTCGGGCGGGAGGGGCTTCCGCGCCGGAAGCGGCGCGGGCCGGGCCTCGCCCGCGCGGGAGCGCCTCCGCGCGGCATAGAGCGCGAGCCCGGCGAGCGCGAGGACGGCCGCCGGGAGGACCACGTACTCGGCGCGAAACGGCCCCGGCACGGGCACCGTTCCCCGCGCTCCCCGCGGCTTCGTCGTTCCCTCCTCGACGAGGCCCTCGAGCGCGAGGACGAGATCCTCCGTCTCGAGCACGAGCCTCTTGCCGTCCCCGGGAGAGGAGACTTTGACCTCGAGCTTCGGAACGAGGTGGTCGCCCGGGACGAAGGAGCGGAGCCGGTAGCCGCGCGAGAGCGCGCCCGCCTCGGCCGGCTCGACCTCGAGGTCGCCGATCGTCTTGCCCACCTCGGGCCACTCGATAACGGCGCCGTCGGGCGCGCCCTCGACCGAGATCGTGAGGGCGACCTTGTCTCCGACGCGGGCCGAGGCGGGGGAAAGCTCCGCCCGAACGCGCGCTCCGAAAACGCCCCTCCCCCCGGACGACGACGCAGCGGCGAGCGCGAGCGCAAGAACCGCGAGCGCGGCGGCGGCCCTCACCTGAACCTCCTCTCCCGCATGCGGAAGAACCGGACGAGGGGATCGACGTACGGCCGGTCGACACGGACGTCGATCGAGTCGACCCCCGCGCGCCGGAACCTCTCCGCGAGCGCCGCGCGCTCCAACCGGCGCGCGGCCTCGAACGCGGAGCGGACCCGGGGCGAGCCCGTGTCGACGAGGAGCCTCAAGCCCGTCTCGGGGTCCTCCGCGAAGACCATGCCCGCGGGCGGAAGTTTTTCCTCGCGCGGATCGCGGAGGCACACGGCGACGAGGTCGTGTCGGCGCGCGGACACGCGGAGCGCCCGGTCGAGCTTCGGGTCGCGGAAGTCCGAGACGAGGAAGGCGACCGTCTTCCGCGAGGCGACCTTGTTCAGGTAGTCGAGCGCGAGCGAGAGGTCGGTGCCGCGCCCCTCAGGCGCGAGGGAGAGGATCTCGCGCACGACGCGGAGAACGTGCCGGCTCCCCTTCTTCGGCGGCACGAACTTCTCGATCCGGTCCGTGAAGCCGACGAACCCCACTTTGTCGTTGTTCGTGATCGCGGAGTAGGCGATCGCCGCCGCGAACTCGGCGGCGATCTCGCTCTTCAGCGCGCGATGGGAGCCGAAGCGCTGCGAGCCCGAGAGGTCGACGAGGAGCATCACGGTCAGTTCCCGCTCCTCGTGGAACTTCTTCACGTGCGGGGCGCCCGTGCGCGCGGTCACGTTCCAGTCGATGGATCGCACGTCGTCGCCCGGCTGGTACTCCCGCACCTCGTCGAACTCGATGCCCTGGCCGCGGAAGACGCTCTGGTAGGCGTCCGCGAGCGCGTCCTCGGCGAGGTGGCTCGTGCGGATCTGGATCCGCCGGACCTGCTTCAAGACCTCCTTCGGGATCATGGCACCGCGATCCGGTCGAGCACCTCTCGCACGATGTCGTCGGACGTCTTCTCCTCCGCCTCGGCCTCGTACGAGACGATGACCCGGTGCCTGAGGACGTCGGGGGCGATCGCCTTCACGTCCTGGGGCGTCACGTAGCCCCGGCCCTGGAGGAACGCGTGCGCCCGCGCGGCGACCGTGAGGAAGAGCGTCGCGCGCGGCGAGGCGCCGTACTCGATGAAGTCCGCGAGCTCGAGGCCGAACTTCGCCGGCTCGCGCGTCGCGAAGACGACGTCGACGATGTAGTCGCGCACCTTGTCGTCGACGTACACGTCGTCCACGACGGCGCGGGCGCGCAGGATGTCGTCGCCGCCCGCGACGGCGCGCACCTCGGACTGGACGTCGGTGAACGCCATGCGGTCCAGGATCTGGCGCTCTTCCGCCTTCGTCGGGTAGTCGACGCGGACCTTCATCATGAAGCGGTCGACCTGCGCTTCGGGGAGGGGATAGGTGCCCTCCTGCTCGATCGGGTTCTGGGTCGCGAGGACGAGAAAGGGCCGGTCGAGCTTGAACGTCTCGTCGCCGATCGTCACCTGCCGCTCCTGCATCGCCTCGAGGAGCGCGCTCTGCACCTTCGCGGGCGCCCGGTTGATCTCGTCGGCCAGGATGACGTTCGCGAAGATCGGGCCCTTCTTCACCGTGAACTCGCCGGAGCGCGGGTTGTAGATCTGCGTCCCGACGAGGTCGGCGGGGAGGAGGTCGGGCGTGAACTGGATCCTCCGGAACGTGCAGCGGAGCGTGCACGCGAGGGTCTTCACGGCGGTCGTCTTGGCGAGCCCCGGCACGCCCTCGAGGAGGACGTGGCCGTTCGACAGGAGGCCGACGAGAAGGCGGTCGAGGAGCGCGGACTGGCCGACGACGACGCGCTCCAGCTCCTTTCTCACGTCGAAGAGAAACGTGGATTCGCTCTTGATCCGGGCGTCGAGCGACCGGACGTCCAGGGCTTCGGGTGTCATCGGTTCGAGCACTGCCTCCCTCGAGAGGTCGTACGATACGAAAAGCCCACTACGATCGGACGCCGAGAGTGTTGGCTCGGCCGCGTCAGCGGGCCCGCCCGCCCCCGGCCGCCGCCATGAGCGCCTCGATCTCCTCGGGCTCCTTCGGCGCCGAGGCGCTCAGGACCTCGCAGCCCGCGTCGGTCACGAGGACGGTGTCCTCGATCCGGACGCCGAGCGCCCTCTCGGCGAGGTAGATCCCGGGCTCGACGGTGAGGACCATCCCGGGCCTGAGCGTGGAGTCGCCGCTCACGTCGTGCACGTCGAGCCCCACCCAGTGCGACGTGCCGTGCGGGAACCGGTCGCGGTAGCCCGCCTCCGCGATGACGGCCGCCGCGGCCGCGTGGACGTCCCGGATCGTGCGGCCCGGCGCGACCGCCTGGAGCCCCGCCTTCTGGGCCTTAAGGACGATGTCGTAGATCGCGCGCTGCTCGGGCGAGAAGCGGCCCGACACGGGGATCGTCCGCGTGACGTCGGCGGCGTATCCGCGGTACTCGCCCCCGACGTCCATCACGACGAGGTCTCCCGCCTCCATCGTGCGAGAGTTCGTGCGGTAGTGGAGGACGCAGGAGTTCGGGCCGGAGCCCACGATGCTCGCGAACGCGGGCCTCTCGCAGCCTCTGTCCCGGTACGTGTACTCGATCAGCGCCTGGAGCTGGTACTCGCCCATCCCCGGCCGCGCGCTCGCGATCGCCCGGCGGAGCGACTCGCACGTCGCGTCGACCGCGTGCCGGATGAGAGCGATCTCGGCTTCCGACTTCACCTGGCGGAGCGCGCCCGTGACGAGCGAGGGCCGCTTCACGGCGCCGGACGGAGAGCCCGGGCGCGAGGACGAGTCCCTCGCCGGCCGTTCGCCGGACGCGGGCGACGCGGCGGCGGCCGCGGCGGCGTCCCCATCGGGCGAGCCCGGGCCGCCGCCTTCCGCGGGCGTCCCGTCGGCCGCCGGCCCCCTCGCGAGGATCGCGTCGATCCGGCGGAGATCTCCGGTCAAGGGCTCTCCGCGGCGAGTCCGCGGCGCGTTCACGTAGACGGCGCTCTTTCCCGCGAGGATTTCGGGCAAGAGCGTCTCGAGATCCTCCGCGGGCCGCGTCGCCCGGATGCCCGTCGCGCGCGTCGCCTCCTCGCCCGGACCGATCCTCGTCCCGGCCCAGAGATCGCGGCGCGTGTTCGGAGGCTCGAGGAAGAGCACTTCCTTCGCGCCGTCGACGGTTCCCGCGGGGTCGAGTAGGAGGGCGGCGCCGGGGACTGCGAGACCGGTGAGATAGTAGAAGTCGGGATCCGGGCGGAATCCGGTGAGGACGCTTTCGAGGTCCTCGCCCGAGCGGACGAGGAGGACGCCGCCGGCGCCGAGGGATTCGAGCCTCTCGAGCGCGCGCGCGCGGCGCGCTGCGATTTCTTCCGGCCCGGGCCCGGGAGGCGGCCCGTTCGAAGGGATCCTCGCGGCACCGTCACGCACGGCGTCCTGCGCGACGCACGAGGCCGGCGCCAGCGCGACGGCGGCCGCGACGGCGGCCCCGAGAAACGAGGTGACGATGCCTCTCGGCCGGATGCGGATCACGCGTCTCGCTCCTCTCACCCTCGCGCCCTCCCGGCGCCCGGACCGGGAGCCGGCGTCGCCGGAGCGGGAGATCTTATCCGATCGGGGACCGCCGGCGCGCGGGCCTGAGGCGGCGCCGGTCCGGTCCCGAGGGCTCAGCAGAGGAGCCGGAGGTAGAGGTGATACAGGAGGAGGAGGCCGTAGAACGCGAGCACGAAGCCGATCACGCGCCGGACGAGCACGAACGTCTGGTGAACGACGAGGAACGAGAGGCAGAGCGCCGTGATGACGGTCTTCGTGGCGACGAACGGGATGGGGCCCAAGTCGATCAGCCGCTCGACGAGCGGGTTCAATTCCTCCCCGCCGCGGTTCAGGTGCAGGAGCGTGAAGTACGCGTCAAGGACGTTGAGGCCGAGGATCAAGACGACGGCCGCGAGGAGCCACGTCGCGTACCGGTCGACGTAGATGTTCTCGTCCTCGCCCTCGCGCCGGCCGGCGCTCCTCCGGCCGAAGAGCACGTACGACGACAGGACCGGAGTCGGTCTCCGCCTCCGGTCGAAGAGGACCCTCCGTTCGCCGGCGAGAGCCGGGACGGACTCGACCAACGCTCGCTCGCGCATCGCCACGTGTCCCTCCGCTCGTGACCGCGAAGACGCCGAGCAAGCGGCGTTCCGGGACGCGTCCCGGTGTAAGCTCGTGGGAGAGGCGAGCGAGAAGAGAAGCGGCCGGGACGGCCCCGTCCGGAGGGCGAGACGCGATGTCGCGAGCGTTGAACGCCGCGCTTCTCGGCGGCGCCGCGATCCTCGCGGGATGCCTCCTCGGCGTCCTCTGGCACGGCCGCCGGATCGAGCCCGCGCGGCCGGTCACCGCGTTGCCGGCACCCCCGAAGGCGCCACCCGGGCCGGCCGCGAACCGAAGCCTCGACCGCGGCGAGTCGGTCTACGTGGCGACGGGCCATGTCCGCCGCGGCGACACCGAGGACGAGATTCGCGCGCTCCTCCTGCGGATCGGAAAGAGGGACGCGGCAAACGACTGGTGGACCTCGCTCGTCCGGCGAGACGAACGGACCCGGCTCGTGCCCGGGTTCTGGATCGACCGAACCGAGGTGACGAACCGGCGCTACGGCGAGTTCCTCGACGCGACGGGCCGGCCGCCTCCCGCGATCATCCTCCCGGGAGGGCGGGTCCTCTCCGACTGGCGCGACGGCCGGATCGTCCCCGGGCGCGAAGATCATCCCGTCGTCGGCGTCTCCTGGCACGAGGCCGACGCGTTCGCGAGCTTCGACGGCGGCCGGCTTCCGACCGAGATCGAGTGGGAGCGCGCCGCTCGCGGCGACGACGGCCGCGCGTTCCCCTGGGGCGACGAGTGGGACGAGAGGAGGAGCTTGAACCGGGCCTGGCATCTCGACGACACGCTCCCCGCCGGCGAATTCCCCGAGGGCGCGAGCCCGTTTCTCTGCCTCGACATGGCCGGAAACGCCTGGGAGTGGACCGCGAGCGACTTCGTCCTCTATCCCGGGAACGGGCGCGCGACCGGCGGCGAGGCGGGAAAGGCGGTGCGCGGGGGCGGGTTCATGAGCGTTCTCGCCGTGCAGCGCTCATCGGTCCGGATCGGCGTCCCGCCCACGCTCCGGACGCACGGCATCGGGTTCCGGACCGCCCGCGACGAGCGGGCGCTCAGCGCTCGGGAACGCCGAGCACGATCCGCTCCCGGTCGCGAATGACGCCGAGGAGCATCCCCCCGCGCCGCTTCGCGCCGGTCGCGAGCGCCGCGCCGAGTTCGGCGAGCGTCCGCAAGGGGACGCCGTCGATCTCCGCGAGGACGTCGTCCGGCCTCAGCCCGGCGAGCCCGCACGGGCCGGCGGTTTCGGCGACGATCACGAGGACGCCGTGGTCCGGCGGAAGCTCGCGGTCGGCGCGCTCGGCGATGGTCAGCTCGCGCGCGGTGAGGCCCGCCGCCGGGAAACGCTCGACGGGCACGTCGTCGATGCCATCCGGAGCGCCCGCGAGCACGATGCCGATCGTCGTCGTCTCGGCCGCGCCCCCGCGGCGGACCGCGAGGCAGAGGCGCGTCCCGGGACTTCGGCCGGCCGCGATCGCCGGGGCCACGTCGACGCCCGAGAGCCCGGCGAGCGGAACGCTCGCGCCGTCGATCGCGACGACGACGTCGCCGGCCGCGAGGCCCGCGGTTTCCGCCGGGCCTCCCGGGAAGACGCGCGAGACGAGGAGCGCGCCCGATCCGGAGGCCACGCCGAACGCCGCGCGCGCGGCGCCGGGGAGGGCCTGCACGCGGGCGCCGAACCACCCGTCCTCCCGCAGGAGCGCCGTCTCGCCCGGGAGCGCGGCAGCGCGGAGGCGCGCGACCGCCGAGGCGACGCGCCGCGCGGCGAGGACGACCGGCGCGCCGAAGCGCCGCCCCGAGTCGGCTCCCGCGAGCGGCGCTGCGGTCCGCGCCTGCGAGGAGAAGACCGGCTCGACGACGAGGCCGAGGACCGTGCCGTCGAGATCGGTCGCGAGCGCTCCGAGAAGCGTCGGCTCGAGCCCGTCCACCGTGACGAGCGCGTTGCCGCCCGACTCGATCCGGCCGTTCGCCAGCCCGCGGTGGACGCAGGACGCGTAGAAGAGCGACTTCGCCTGGCGCGCGTGGAGGAGGACGTCGTCCCCCACCTCGGGGCCGCCCGGCGCCGCGGCGAAGTCGACGCCCGAGGGCCGGGGAAGCCCCGACAGGTCGACTCGGAGGAGGGCAACGTTTGCGGCGCGGTCCTTCGCGACGAACGCCGCGGGAGCCTCGCTCCCGTCGTGGAGCCGCACCGTCATCGACGCGACGCGGACGCGCTTCAGCGACTCGGTCACGACGCGGCCCGGCACGATCGCGTACGCCGCGCCGTCCGGCGCGGGCTCGGCGAGGAAGACGCCGAGGACGTTTTTCTCCGTGTCGAAGCTCGTGCCGAAGACGGTCTCGTTCCGCTCGACGACGCGGACGCTCGCGATCGACGGCGCGTGGAGGTCGTACGCGTTCCGGATCGGCGAGCTCGTCTGCGCGAAGGGAAGGAGCGCGACGGACGCGGCGAGCGCGGCGGCGGCGGCGGCCACGGCGGTCATTTGCGGCCTCCTTCGAGGGCGCGGTCCGGCTCTGGGAGCGCGGCCGCGCGGCGCGGCTCGACCGACGCGAGGAGGAGGTCGCCCCTCCTCCGCACGCGGAGCACGATCTCCGCGCCTCCCCCGCCGCAGCCGTCGAGCGCGGCCTCGAGCGCGGCGAGATCGGTGCCGGCGGGCTCGGCGAACGAGATCCCGGCGCCGAGGATGACGTCGCCCGCGGCGATCTCGGGCTCCGCCTCGGCGGCCGGGCCGCCGAGCTCGACGCTCGTCACGAGGAACCCGCCCGCTTGCGCCATGCGGCGGGCGCGGGCGACCGCGGGCGTCACGACCCGGAGCGTCGCGCCGAGGGCGAAGCTCTCGGCGTCGACCGGGGAGCCCGCCTCGACGTGGACCGGGCGGACGGAAACGCGGAGCGTCTCGCCCGCGCGCGCGACGGCGAGGGACACGTCCGCCCCTTCGCGGCGCGACGCGAGGAAGCGCCGGACGTCGGGGATCTCCTCGTCGAACCGCGCGGAGAGGGCGACGCCGTCGCACGCGAGGAGGACGTCTCCCGGCCTCACTCCCGCGCCGTCCGCCGGGCCGCCCGCGTCGACGTCGGCGACGAGGACACCTTCCTCCCCGAAGCGGCCGACGAGCTCCGGGCCGATCGGCTGGCACGTGAGTCCGAGAGTCGAGCGCCGAACGGACCCTGTGAGCACGATCGCCTCGTACACCTCGACGACGACGCTCGCCGGGATCGAGAAGCCGACGTTGTCGGCCTCGACGATCTTCCGCGCGTTGATGCCGACGATGCGGCCGGCGAGGTCGACGAGGGGCCCGCCGGAATTCCCCGGGTTGATCGCGGCGTCGGTCTGGATCCACGTGTTGTACGTGCCGGTCTCGAGATCCGGGTCGAGGAGCTCGGTCGGGTCGAGGTAGCGGTCCTTGCACGAGACGACGCCGAGCGAGAGCGAGCGCGCGAGGGCGAACGGGCTGCCGAGGGCGATGACCCAGTCCCCGACCTCGAGCCGCTCCGAGTCGCCGAAGCGCGCGAACGGGAACGTCAAGGCGCCTCCGTCGCCGCGCTCGAGCTTCAGGACCGCGAGGTCGGTCATCGGGTCGCCGCCGATCCGCCGAGCCGCGATCCGCCGCCCGTCGGAGAGCGTGCAGAGGAGGTCGTCGCCGCGTCCGGCCACGTGGTAGTTGGTCACGACGAGGCCGTCCGGGCTCACGATGACGCCCGAGCCCGCCGCGGTCGCG
>Ga0187892_10004191_pt1 | contig 24649 bp, 22 predicted proteins | sample MA1701073metaG_FD_139345 | JGI IMG/M metagenome (GOLD analysis project Ga0187892, IMG submission 139345) | Bio-ooze microbial communities from a basaltic lava cave in the Kipuka Kanohina Cave System on the Island of Hawaii, USA - MA170107-3 metaG ... | reverse complement strand
GCTCAGGCTGATCTCTTCGAAGTCAGGTTTTACCCATGTCATGGTGAACCCCTTTCCGTATGAACAGCGTCGCGAGATTACCCAGCCGAGGCGAGGGATTGCAAGAACTACTTTGCTCGTGCTCGCCCGCCGCTCGTGATTCATCCGGCCATCGACCTTGCAAAAGCCGGGGGCGTCTGTTATAGCCCGCGCTGTTGAGCACGGGCATCTCATTCCTTTTTGTCTTCCTCGCCATCGCCATCGTGCTGGTGGGGGTGATCGCGTGGGCGGTTGGCGTTTACAATCGACTCGTGATGCTCCGCAACCGCGTCGATGCGGCCTGGGCGCAGATCGACGTGCAACTCAAACGCCGCTACGACCTGATTCCGAACCTCGTCGAGACGGTCAAGGGTTACGCCAGGCACGAGCGCGAGACGTTCGAGAACGTGACGAAAGCGCGCGCGGCGGCGATGAGCGCGCGGTCGCCCGCGGAATCGGCGCAGGCGGAGAACATGTTGACCGGCGCTCTCAAGTCGCTTTTCGCCGTCGCCGAAGCCTACCCGGAACTGAAGGCAAACCAGAATTTCCTCCAACTCCAGGGCGAATTGGGCGCGACCGAGAACCGGATTTCGACGAGCCGCGACACCTACAACGAAACCGTGCGCGAGTTCAACACCAGCGCCCAGCTTTTCCCGGCGAACATCCTGGCCGGGATGTTCGGGTTCCGCCCGCGCGATTTCTTCCAGGTGGACAACGCCGCGGAACGGCAGGCGCCGAAGGTGCAGTTCTGATGGCAGACGAGAAGCCACCCGTCGGGAAGACGAAGCACGGCGAGTTGACGCTCGACCAGATCGCGGCTGCTTTGCCGGGCCTCGGTCCGATCATGCAACAGGTCGGCGAGCGTTGGTGGGTGTGCTTCTACGCGGCCAAAGGCGGCAACTGGGAATTGGCGGCGTACGAGATTCGCAGCGTGCGCAGTTTGTTCCAGACCGCATCGGTGACCCGTCCGAAGTACGCAAAGATGCTGGCCGATTACACGGCGCAACACCTCGAACCGATGCTGGAACTCTGCAAGCAGAAGGATTGGCCGGCATTCGAGGCGGCATACCACCGGGCAGTCGATGTCGCAAATCAACTCCATCGCCAGGTCAATCACGCCGAGATCGTCTGGAAGCTGCCCGACGAGCCGCCAAAGTATCTCGATCTCAGTTCACAGGGAAAGTAGGTCGGCCATTCCTGGCTGACCTACTTCAGCTTCCACTTCGGCCAGAAACCGAGCACGTCCTTCGCCTTCTGGATCTTCGTGAGCCGGCCCTCGTTGTCCGCCGCGATGTGAATGATTTCGAAGCCGATGTTCGGCGCCTGCAACGCCAAATGAATCGCGTGCGCGGCGTCGCCGACGTGCGTGGTCATCACCCGCCAGTTGCTCTCCCACTTGGTCTGCGGCGCATTCGCCTGGCTTTCCTTCCACTGGCGATCATCGGCGAGGTTGCACAGCCGCAGCACGACCACGCTCAGTTGAAATCGCCGCGCGAACATCCGGCAGGCTTCTTCGCCAAACAGTTTGGTCAGCCCGTACGCATCCATCGGACGCGGGAGGCTGGACTCGTCCCACATCGTGTCGGAAAGATCGATGGTGTGGCCGAAGACGGACAACGTGCTGGTGTAAACGAACCGCTTCACACCGCAGGCATGGGCCGCCCACAGAAGATTGTGCGTGCCCCGGGCATTCACGTCGAAGTTCAGTTGGATCTTCTCCAACTCGGTGTAATCGCCCACGCCGTCGAACGCCAGATGCGCGACCGCGTCGATGTGTTCCATTGCGCGCATGGCAGCCGGACCGTCCGTGATGTCGAGATGGATCGCCTCGCCTTCGGGATGCTCGATGGGGCGGACGTCTCCGAGGCGCAGAGAGTGTCCAGCGGCAGAAAGTTCCGTGCGAACGGCCCTGCCCAGTTTGCCGGCAGCGCCGGTCACGAGAATCCTCATCGTCATGGACTTTGGAGCGGGCGATTTACTGGACGCGCATGGCCAAGTCCAATCAAATCCGGCTTCTGACACGCTTCTTGCTTTTCTGTCCCGATATGCAAAATTCGGGGCCTTCCATGAAGCTTTCGATCGTCGGGACGGGTTACGTCGGTTTGGTCACGGGCACTTGCTTCGCGGAGGTGGGCCACCACGTCATCTGCGTCGATAACGATCCACGCAAGGTCGAGAAACTGCGGAGCGGCGTGATCCCCATCTTCGAACCCGGGCTCGAAGAACTGGTGAAAAAGAACGTCGCGGCCAAGCGGCTGCGGTTCACCGGCGAGATTGCCGAAGGGGTAGCCAACGCGGACGTCGTGTTCATCGCCGTGCCCACGCCGCCGCAGGAGGACGGCTCGGTGGACATGCAGTACGTCGAACGCGTTGCCCGGGAGATTGCCGCCGCATTGACCGAATACAAAATTATCGTCGATAAGAGCACCGTGCCGGTACAGACAGGCGAACGCGTCGCGGAGACGATCAAGCGTTACAACAAACACAAGGTCGAGTTCGACGTGGTCAGTAATCCGGAGTTTCTGCGGGAGGGGTCCGCCGTCAACGATCTGATGACCCCCGATCGGATCGTCATCGGCGTGGCGAGCCAGCGTCCCGTTGCCACGATGAAGAATATCTACGAGCCGTTCCGGGCGCCGATGATCGTGACGGACATCAACAGCGCGGAGTTGATCAAGCACGCTTCGAATTCGTTTCTGGCGCTGAAGATTTCCTACGCCAACGCCCTCTCGGCGGTGTGCGAAGCGAGCGGCGCGAACATTCTCGAAGTCGTCAACGGGATGGGCATGGACAGACGGATCGGCCGGGCGTTCCTCGATGCCGGGCTCGGTTACGGCGGCTCGTGTTTTCCGAAGGACATCTCCGCGTTCATCCAGATCGCGCAGGAACTCGGATACGATTTTCGCCTGCTCAAGGAGGTCCAGCGGATCAATGCCGAACAGATGGAGCGTTTCCTGAAGAAAATCCGCGAGACGCTGTGGGTGTTGAAAGACAAGACCATCGCGTTGCTCGGCCTGACGTTCAAGCCGAACACCGATGACGTGCGTAATTCGCTCCCCATGGAGCTTGCGCAACGTCTGCAAAAGGAAGGCGCCCGGGTGCGCGCGTACGATCCCAAGGGGATGGAGAAGGCGCGGGAAATCCTGCCCGGGATCGTTTATTGCGAAAGCGCTTACGAGGCATGCCGCGGGAGCGACGCCGTGGTGGTTGCGACGGAGTGGGCGGAATTCCAGTCACTGAATTTGGAGAAAATCCGGGATGGCATGACGCATCCGATCATGTTCGACGGGCGGAACGTGTTCGAGCCACGCGAAATGGAACGGCTCGGCTACGTGTACAAGAGCATCGGGAGATAGGGAAACTATGTCGGAATATCTGGTGACAGGCGGGGCGGGGTTCATCGGTTCACACATCATCGAGCGGCTGGTTGCGCTCGGCGCGAGCGTGCGGGTGCTGGACAACTTTTCCACGGGCAAACGCCAGAACCTCGAACCGTACCGGCGCAAGGTCGAGGTCATTACGGGCGACTTGTGTTCGGCATCCGATCTGAGACGGGTGTGCAAAGGCGCGCGGTTCATCCTGCACCTGGGGGCCGTCCCGTCCGTGCCGCGCTCGGTGGCTGATCCGCAGCGGACCAACGACGCCAACGTGACCGGCACCCTGAACCTTCTCATCGCTGCCCGGGATGCGAAGTGCCAGCGGCTGATTTTTTCCTCGTCGTCCTCGGTGTATGGCAACACGCCCACGCTGCCGAAGCACGAGGAGATGCCACCCTCGCCACTTTCACCGTATGCGTTGCAAAAGCTCGCGGGAGAACATTATTGCCGGTTGTTCTGGCAACTGTATGGCTTCGAAACCATTTCGTTGCGTTATTTCAACGTCTTCGGCCCACGGCAAGACCCGAACTCGCAGTATGCGGCGGCGATCCCGAAGTTTGTGACCTGCATTCTCCATGATGAGTCGCCGCCGGTGTTCGGCGACGGAAGACAATCCCGCGACTTCAGTTACGTGAGCAACGTGGTCGAGGCCAATCTTGCCGCCTGCCGCGCGCCTCGCAAGGCGTGCGGACAAGCGTACAACGTGGCATGTGGCGCGCCGATCACGATCCGCGAGACAATCCAAGTGATCAACCGAATCCTCGGCAAGAAAGTCTCGACCCGGTATCTGCCGCCGCGCAAAGGGGACGTGTTGCACTCGCACGCGGACATTTCGAAGGCGAAACGGTTGTTGAAGTACACGCCTCGCGTGCCGTTCCATAAGGGGATGGAGAAGACTGTCCGGTGGTTCGCGGAGCACGCGTAGCCCACGACACGTAGCGCCGCGGCAACGGAACGTTTACGACCCCTTCTTTTTCAGGTAGGCGATCGTTGCCCGGAGTCCCTCGACGAGTTTCTCCGCCTCTTCCCGGGTAAGATCCGGCGTGAACTCGAGAATCCCATCCACGATCCGTCGCTTGAGCTGCGGCGCGGCAACAGGCTTGTCGTTGATGAACACGACGAGTAATTCGTCCCGGTTGTTGTTCGACACGCGGTCGAGTTCGATCGTGCCGTGCGTGTTGAACAAGAGCCGCATCTGGAAATCTTCTCCCTCTCCCGTCAGTTCTGCCCCATCGAGATCGGCCTCACGAAGCACGGGGATCGAGTTGATCTGTAGTGAAAGCGCAGGGGTTCGCAAGACGATGGACACGCGGCGCGAAGCGGGGATGGAATCGTTCGCGGGCAGGTGCATGCTCAAAGTGGCGGCATTTTTCGGAGGTTTGCTGACGCAGCCTAATACCACGGCCAGCGAGAGGATCACGGAGAAACGGGCCAAGTTCACCGTGTCATCTTAGCCATTGCCCGAGGCGTGGCGAGAGGAAAAATGTGCCGCAACGACACAGTGCAGCCCTTCGGTTGTCAGGGCCGAGGTGGCATATGGAGTGCTTGTTTATGCATTTATGACAATGAAACGCAGAACAAAGCTGGTTGCGAAAGGTCGCGTCACTCCCCCCACCCTGCAGGATTTGGTCGCCGCGGTGTATTCCGTCGCTCAGGACGACCATCTGAGCGCCGCCGTCGTATCGCACCTCATTAACAGCGGGCGCGTGCGGTTACACGGTGATTACAAAGGGAAGCGCGTCGTAGTCGTCTAAGCGCTTTTTCTTTCGCAAAACGGCGCCTGAATGTGGCAGCCTCCACGGTCGCATTCGGGCGCCGTTTTCTTCTTTGCAGTGCTTCCTGTCCCAGCGCCTTTCTGACGAATGAAGTAATCAGTGCCCAACAAGTCCAGCCGCTTGCCTTGTGACCGGAATTGGCGTAGTATTCCACCAGTCTGCTAAGCATCTGAATGTCGAGGATCTATGTCTAAGCAACGTGGTCGGGAATTGGATACGGTTCGTGAGCGAGTTAACGATTTCATCCAGCAGAGTTTCCACTGCTCCAGCATCCCCGCGATGTCCACCCAGAGTTCCTGGACTCCCAACACGGATGTGTTCGAGACCGAGGAGCATCTGGTGGTGAAGATGGAGTTGGCCGGCATTCGAAAGGACGACATCGAGATCACTTTGGATGGCCGTGTCTTGATTGTCCGCGGTGTCCGCCCTGACCCGTGTCGTCACCATCGCTGCACGTTCCGGCAGATGGAAATCGATTACGGATACTTCGAGCGGCGATTGGTGATCCCCAAAACCATCGATGGCGCCAAGGTCAAAGCTCAATACCACAATGGTTTTTTGCACATCGACCTGCCGAAAGCGCAACAAGCCGATTTCACCGCAGTGACGGTGATCATCGAGCAGGGTAACGAATAGTTGCCGGTCCCGCCGGGGATTCCCGCTTGCCAAATCGCGCGGGATGTTGCTACAGATGCCGCCAATGGCGGACGAATCCTCGAAAAAAGAAACGCCTCCCTCGAATTCCGAAGGGAACAACGTCACCGTCCTGACCTCACAGCCAGCGACCAAGTCCGCCGATTTCTCGCAACAGCAAATCCCGTCGCAGCTACCAGTCCTTCCCCTCAGCGATCTCGTGATCTTTCCGTTCATGGTCGCGCCGCTGTTGGTTTCGAGCCAGTCTTCAATCACCCTGGTTGACGATGTGGTTGCGGGAAACCGCCTCCTGGTGCTCGTCCTTCAGAAAAACCCGGAGGTCGAGAACCCGAAGGAGGACGACCTTCACGAATACGGTTGCGTCGGGAAAGTGCTGAAGATGCTGAAATTTCCCGACGAAAGCGTGCGCATCCTGGTGCAGGGCTTGAAGCGGGTCCGTCTCGTGAAGATAGACAAGCACGAGCCGTATCTCGTCGCCCATGTCGCGGTGCTCGACGAACAGGCAGAGAAGTCCATCGAACTGGTCGCGCTGGCGCGCAATGCCGCCAACCAGTTCCAAGAAGTCGTCAGCTTGACTCCGTCGCTCCCCGACGAGTTGAAAATCGCCGCGGTCAACCTCGACGACCCGAGCAAACTCTCCGACTTGATCGCCTCCAACCTGAACATTTCGCTTTCGGAGAAACAGAAGCTTTTGGAGACGTACGACGTCAAAGCGAGATTGTCGAGACTGACCACCCTGCTCAATCGCGAACTCGAAGTCCTGCACCTCGGGACGGAAATCCAGACCAAGGTCAGCTCCGCCGTCAGCAAGAACCAGCGCGAGTTTTACCTGCGCGAACAGTTGAAAGCGATCCAGAAGGAACTCGGCGAAAGCAGCGAGCAGGAAGTGGAGGCCCGCGAACTGCGGCAACGAATCGAAAAAGCCAAGATGCCGGAAGAGGCCGCCAAAGTCGCCTTCAAGGAAGTGGATCGTCTCGCCAGCATCCCGCCCGTGTCCGCCGAGTACACGGTCGTGCGCACCTACGTGGACTGGCTTGTTTCGGTGCCGTGGTCCAAGTCCACCGAGGACAAACTCGACATCAAACGCGCCCGACAGATCCTCGACGAGGACCACTACGATCTCGAAAAAGTCAAAGAGCGTATCCTCGAATACCTCTCCGTGCTCAAGCTCAAGAACGACATGAAAGGCCCGATCCTCTGTTTCGTCGGACCGCCCGGGGTCGGAAAGACCTCGCTGGGACGGAGCATTGCCCGGGCGTTGAACCGCAAGTTTCACCGCCTTTCGCTCGGCGGCGTGCGCGACGAAGCCGAGATCCGCGGCCATCGTCGCACGTACATCGGATCGTTGCCGGGCCGCATCATCCAGGGGCTGCGAAAGGTGGAGGTCAACAACCCCGTGTTCATGCTCGACGAGGTGGACAAGCTGGGCGCGGATTTTCGCGGCGATCCTTCGGCGGCGTTGCTCGAGGTGCTCGACCCGGCGCAGAACAACACGTTCAGCGACCATTATCTGGAGGTCGCTTTCGACCTTTCCAAGGTGATGTTCCTGCTCACGGCCAACGTGCTGGACACCATCCCGCCGGCATTGCGGGATCGCATGGAGGTCCTCGAATTGCCCGGCTACACGAACGAGGAGAAGGTCTTCATTTCCAAGCAATTTCTCATTCCCAACCAGACGCACGAGCATGGCCTTAAAAAGGGTCAGATCCAATTCCAGGAGGAGGCGATCCGAAAAGTAATCGTCGATTACACGCGCGAAGCGGGTGTTCGAAACCTCGAGCGCGAGATCGCCGCCATCTGCCGGAAAGTGGCGCGCCGCATCGTCGAAGACAAACAGGCCAAATCCAAAATCACGGTCAGTCCGAAGGAAATCCGCGCCTTTCTCGGTCCGGAAAAGTTTTTCTACGAGGCCGCCGAGCGCACTTCCGCCGCCGGCGTGGCAACCGGCCTGGCGTGGACGCCAACCGGCGGCGACATTCTTTTCATTGAAGCGACGATGATGGCGGGCAAAGGCAACCTCATTCTGACCGGATCGCTCGGCAACGTCATGCGCGAGAGCGCGCAAGCCGCGCTGAGCTACATGCGCGCCCGCGGCAAACAAATCCGGGTCGATGTGCAGAAATTCGACGAGTGGGACATCCACATCCACGTGCCCGCTGGCGCCATTCCCAAGGACGGCCCTTCCGCGGGACTGACAATCGCGGTCGCGCTGGCGTCGCTATTCACGGGTCGCCCCGTGCGATCCGATCTGGCGATGACGGGCGAGATCACGCTGCGCGGCAAGGTGTTACCGGTCGGAGGCATCAAGGAAAAAGTCCTGGCCGCGGCGCGTTCGGGCATTCACACGATCATGCTCCCGAAGCGAAACGACAAGGACTTGGAAGATGTGCCCAAGGACATCCGCCAGAAACTGACGTTTCATTTCGTCGAAGACATCAACAAAGCGCTCAAGCTGGCGCTCCTGCCGACCAAGAAAACCTGATCGTCATCGAACGACTTCCGGCAGCAACTCTGCCGTCCGCACCGGGCGCCGCGTCGCGATGCTTTGGTTCGCCGCCAGCCCGACCAGCAACGAAAGCGCCCCCGCCTTCGCGTCCGCGACCAACCCGAGCGGGTCGGGTTGCGGCAGGCCAAAGAGCCGGTCCTGTAACAAGGCATCCGCGCCGCCGTGGCCGCCTTTGGGGCGTTCGTGCCGTTCTTCCTTCTGCAGTTTTCCCTTGCCGTCGAAGATGCGGATCAACTGCTCGGTCTGTTTCGCGCGGTCGCCGGAAAAATACTCGTCGAACTCCAACCGCCCCGCCGTGCCGTTGATTTTCAGCAGCGCCGCCTCGTATGCGCAGTGCGCGTTGAGCGAATAGGTCATGTACGCTCCGCCGTCGTACCCCACGCTCAGGCTCATCGTGTCTTCGATGTCGATCTCGGGGTCGAACACGCACTTGTCGCGGATATAGCCGTCGGCCATCTCGTTGTCGAAATAGAGCTTCTTCAACCACGGATCCGCTTCGTGCTTGAGGTAACACTCGCAAACGTTCGCATGTTCGCAGCCCTGGCAGCGTTGTCCGCGGAACTTTCCGTTCTTCCCGTAGAACAACTGCGCGCCTTGCGCAAAGACGACCTGCGGCCTCTGGCCAACCAGCCAGTTCACGAGGTCGAAATGATGCGTCGCCTTGTGCACCAGCAACCCGCCCGAGTTGGCTTTCCGGCGATGCCAGCGTCGGAAATAATCCGCGCCGTGGCTGCGATCGAGCAGCCAGTGGTAATCCACCGACAACGGTCTTCCGATCGCGCCGTTCTGCAAGAGTTGCCGGACGTGCGTGCACGCCGGCGAGAACCGATAGTTGAACGTGATCGTCACGTTCTTGCCCGTGCGCTTTTCCGCATCGAGGATCGCGCGGGCCTTCGCCGCATCGGTGGCCATCGGCTTCTCGCAAATCACGTCGCAGCCGGCTTCCATCGCCGTGACGCACATGGTCTCGTGCGTGTGGTCGGGTGTGGTCACGATCACCACGTCGGGGTGGTGCTTGTGGATCGCAGTCTTCAAGTCCGAGTCGATCGGCCCTTCGTACTTCGCAATCTCGGCGAACGCCTTTGCCCGCGGCCTGTTCGTATCGACCAGCGCGACCAAGTCGTGCGTCCGGGCGAACCTTCCCGTCAACGCCTGCGCGTACATGTACAACGATCGATAGCCGCAACCGACGATGGCAAAGCGCCTTCTCATCTCGATGGAAGCGAGTATCCCCCGATTGCAACGAGGCGCAAGGACAAAGGCCTGTCCCTCAATTCTGGGCAGCCCCGGTCGCCCCTCACGGCAAGAAGGCCGGCGCGCCGACCGGTGGGGGTGCTTCACCAGGCATGAGTCTGGGCCTAAGCTCCCACCGCGCACAGCCGTTTCGCCGCGTCCAACTGCTGCCGGCTGCCAAGCAAGAGTATCAGGTCGCCGGTTTGAATCTGCATGTCCCCGCCCGGGTTGGGGACCCGCTGGTCGCCGCGTTGGATGCCGATGATGGTCGCGCCGGTCTGCTCCCGTATCCGGGACTCGAAGACCGTTCGGCCCACCAATGGCGAACCTTCCGCGACCGGCGCCGCTTCCACCTCGATCGTCGAGAACGAACGATCACCGGCGCTCGGCTTCGGGGCGGTCTCGGAAAGGATCACTTTGGCCCTCTCGATTTGCGACGGCTCACCCACCAGCAGCAGGCCGTCGCCGGGGAACAACGGCACCCCGGGATTGGGGTTGACGATGTGGAACCCCTGCCGCTCGATTCCGACGATGCTCGCGCCGGTGCGGGTGCGAAGCTGCAAATCGCGGATGGTGCGTCCGGCGGCAACAGACTCTTTGGGCAAGACCATCTCTGCCATCTCGAAGTCCCACGCGTATTTTTCCCGGATCAAACTCGCGACCTCGGCTTGCTGCGTTGGTTTGGCCGGCGGCAGCTCAGCGAACACCTCGCGCACCGCGCCTTCCACCCGGCTGTGCAGCAGCACCATCGAATGCCACTGGCGTCGGGCGATCAGGACCGCGATCGCAGCGAGCACGATCAGCAGCGGCCAAGGCGGCAAAAAACTCGAACTCAGCGCGATCACCCACAGCCCGAGAAGGACCGCGGCGATCAGCAGGAAGACGTTCTTGAGCAGGCGTTGCGGGTTGAAGTTCAGCGTCGCGATCTTCGTCAGGCTGGGCACGGCCGATTCCGCCAGCAACAACGCCACGACCTCGAGGTTTCGCCACAGCGCGAGAAAGGCCGGCAGCGTCAGCAGCAACACCGCCAACCACACGCACACTTCCACCTCCGCATCGAACAACACCCGGTTCGGGAACTGTCGTTTCACCAACCCGACTGCGAAGGCGGCCATCACGAACAGCGCCGTGATGACCGCACCCTCGATTACGATCAGGAACATCGGTTTGCGGACGAATCGCCAGAGGCTGCCCGCCCGGCTCGGCGAACGCAGCCGGCCCACCCAGCGGCTGTACAACTCTAGAAACGTCGTCAGCGGCCGCGGCGCCAGCCGCTCGAACGATCCCACCAGCCGGTCCGACCCGCGCACCAGGTAGGGCGTCGTCAAGGCCGTGATCGCCGAAGCCGCCACGGCCACGGGGAACAGGAATTCGCTCACCCGCCCGGACGCCACGCCCATTTGCGCGATGAGAAACGAAAATTCGCCCAGCGGCGTCAGACCGAGTCCCAAACGCAGGGCGTCCTTTCCCGGCACCCCCGTGGTGAACGTCGCAAACGCCGCCATCAAGCTGCGCCCGAAAATCGCCAACGCTGCCACGCCCAGGACCGGCACCGGATGCTGCGCCAGCAACTTGGGATCGATCAGCATCCCCACCGACACGAAGAACACCGCCACGAAGATGTCCCGCACGGGCGAGATGAGATGGTGCAACCGCTCGATGTTTTTCGATTCCGACACGATCGCCCCCATGATGAACGCTCCCAGCGCAGCCGAGTAGCCGAGCTTCACCGCCAGCAGCGCCAGTCCAAAGCACAACCCCAACGCAGTGACCACCAGCACTTCGTCGTCTTTGAACTTCCTCACGTACGTCATCAACCGCGGCACCAACAGCATCCCGAACACGATCACGGCCACGATGAAAATTCCCATCCGCCCCAGCGTGAACAGCACGTCGCTCACCGCCAGCGATCCGGTCATCGCAATCGACGAAAACGTCGCCAGGATCGCCACCACGATGATGTCCTCGACCAGGATGAACCCGAGCGCGCTCTGCACGTACGGCTCGGACATTTTCCCGAGCCCCTGAAATGTCTTGACCACGATGGTCGAGCTGGAGATCGAGACGATCGCGCCGAGAAACAGGCTGTCCATTCTTCCCCAGCCGAACATCCGCCCCGCGCCGTAGCCGAGCCAGATCAACAACAGCGCGCACAAACACGCCGCCGTGCCGGACGTGGGGCCGACCTGCCGCAGCTTGCGCAGGTTGAATTCCAGTCCCAGCGAAAACAGGAGGAACACGATGCCCAGGTTGGCGAGCGTCTCGATGTTGTGGGCATCCTTCACGAGCGGGAACGGCGGCGTGTGCGGCCCGATGATTACCCCGGCCAGGATGTAGCCCAGCACCACCGGCTGGCGGAGACGATGAAACAGGATCGTCACCGCCCCCGCGATGATCATGACGACGGCGAGGTCGCGCAGCAAAGTGATCCAGGGCACGGCGCGAAGATAGTGGTTTGCTCCGGTTGGCCGCAAGCGAAAGCAGGCGGGGCTGTCAAAAACCGGTTGGGAGATGGACCGTCGCGAGGCTTTACGCGCTCATTCCGCCGTGAGTTGCCCGGCGTTCGCTTTCATTCGCGCTTCCAGCTTGCTGCCCCGACGCGGGTGGAGAATGAAGTGGCTCTCGGTTGCAACCACCGGCTGCGGATTGTAGTGCGCGGAGAACCACTCGAACACGCGTGGGTCCATCCAGAGGTTCAACCCTTTCTCCGCCGGCGAAAGCAGATTGCGCTCGATGATGAACAGGTCCGGTGGTCGCGCGGACAGGTCGGCCAACAGGCGCGTCACCAATTTATCCACGAGCGGGCCTTCCAACGCGCCGTAGTTGTGGATCAGTCCGCTCGGCGGACTTTGTTGGCTGTAAAAATACAGCCCCGTTTCGTCGCCCCACGTGTAGAAGGTCTCACCCGGCTCCAGCATCGCGGGCAACGCCAGCCCCATGCGTTTGGTCGCTTCAAAACCACCCCGGTATTTCCGCTCCGACCATTCTTCCGCGGTCAGCCGGTACAGCGGGATCTCCCGGCTCAACAGGAAGCCGATCAACACGACTGCCAGCACCGGCGCGAGCCAGGGAACGAAGCGGCGCCGGAGTTCCCACACTTCGTCGAGAGCCATCGCCGCCACCAGGATCAGAGGCGGCAACCAGAGTTGATAGTAGTGCGCGAAGAAATGGCCGGGCAAGGCGACCGTGATCTGAGCGCCCACGACGTAGGCGAGCAGGAGCATCCACACCCGCGCGGGGGCCTTCACGATCACGGCCACGAGGCCCATGCCGGCGAACGCGACGAACGGCCACAACGGTCGCATCGATTCGGGAAATAGCTTCCCCGGTCGAAGCGATAAGATAAGATTCCCTGACATGTTTCCCGCGTAGAAGGAGTTGAATGTGATCACCGTCTCCCAAAACGCCCCGAACCGGCCCACGACCGCAAAGTAGGCCATGACAGCGCCCCACGCCGCCGCGATCACGCACCCGATCAGCCCGGCTTGGACCAAAGCCTGTCGCCGGCTGGTTTGTGGCGGCGGGAAGAAACAGTGCGCGCCGACCAGCAGCACGGGGATTGCCAGCACCACCTGTTTGTAGAGCGAAGCCCAGGCAAACAACGCGCCGATCCACATCCATCGCCACCTGCCAGCGGGCCGCTCTCTGGCTTGCGCGAGAAACGCCAGCGCCCACACCAGGCTCGCGTTGAGGAACACCTCCGTATTCGGTTGGTTGGCCTCGAGATGCAGATCACCCGAAAGCACTGCCCAGTATGTGGCGGCGCAAAGTCCGCCAAAGACGCCGGCGCCCAATTCCCGAGTGACGCGGTAAAGCCCGATCATGGTAACAACGGCACCGGCCACGACCAACAGGTAGATCGAAGAAGGCCCATACCCGCCGACCAGTTCCGCGGCGGCATAGGTGAGAAACACTGCCGGCGGCTTGTGTTCCCACAGGTCCGAATACAGGTCTCGCCCGGCGAGCATTTCGTGGGCGACGACCGCGTAGAGCGTGATGTCGCGTTCGAACGGCTCATTAAACGTGTGAACGCGCGCCGTGCCGATGACGACGGCGAGAAAGGCCAGTGCCAAAATCGTCAGCCGGCGGGTCTGCTTCGGATCGTGACCATGGGAGGGCTCTGAGAGATTCACGCCGCTGTCCGGCTGGGTCATGGAGTGATTACACATCCGAGCGGCTAGCCAGCAAGACAGATGTTGTGCCAGCATTGCATCCCAGTTGCTATCATTGTAGCTTCGGTGTGTTCGAGCGGGAGTTGAAGCGAATCCGAGAGCGCGTACGGCGGGGACAATACGTGATGTCGGACCACGCCGATGAAGAGCGGGACGAGGATAATCTGCTCGCGGTCGATGTCGAGCGGGCGATTTTGACAGGCGTCATTCAAGAGCGTCAGATTGACCGTGTGACTGCCGAGAACAAATATCGAATCCGTGCTGAATCATCCAGTGGAGCGGCGGTCGAGGTTGTCGCCAAGTTGAGTCCCACTGGAAAAGTTGTTATTGTGACCGTGTACAAAGCATGAAATCGAAAGAGCAACAGACGGTGTGCGACATTTGTGGGAAACCGGGCGCGCGGCTTCGTCGAATGACTAGAACCTATGGACGAGGTAAACAGATGTTGTTGATTGAGAACGTCCCCGTTATTTTCTGCCCCAACTGCGGCGAGAGTTATCTGACCGCCGAGACTCTCCACGAGATTGACCGGATCAAAGCGCAACGGAAACGCCTCGCCATGGAGCGATCGGTCGAAGTCGCCAGCTTCGCCTAGCGGCACGAACCTTGCCCGGTCCTTCGCAGCGCGACTTCACGATCCTCTCACCACGTCCCGCGTCTTCTCCAACGTCACATCGATGTCCTTCTCGCTGTGCGCGAACGAGATGCTGCCCTGTTTGGTCGGTAGCGGGAAGTGATAGACCCCGCGCTGGATCAAGGCGGCGCGGTAATCCGTGTCGCGCTTCATGTCGTGCTTCTCGGCGATGTCGTGCCAATCGCGCGGCTCGCGGCCCATGAAATAGACGACGAAGGCGGAACCTTGCCGGGCGATCGCGGTCGTAATGCCGCGTTCCTTGAAGATTTGCTTCAGACCATTTTCCATCCGCTCGCCGAGCTTGTAGATGTGTTTATAGACCGCGCCGTCGTTGGCCATCAGCTTCTCGATGGTCGCGATGGCGGCGGCGACGTTGACGGGGAAGGCGTTATAGGTGCCGGCAATGAGCACGCGCTTGGCCGGCTCGGGATGGACGAAGTAATCCATCAGGTCCTTTCGTCCGCCGATGCAGCCGAGCGGATAGCCATTGGCGATGGCTTTGCCGAACACGCACAGGTCGGGCATCACGCCGCAGAGGCCCTGGTAGCCGCCGAGCGCGTGGCGGAAGCCGGTCTTCACCTCGTCGAACACGAGCACGAAACCATACTTGTCCGCGAGCTTGCGCAGGCCGGCAAGAAAGCCTTCGCGCGGTTTGACGATGCCGACGTTCTGCAAGATCGGCTCCAGAATCAGACAGGCGATGGCGTGGCGACGGCAGACGTACTCGACCGAGTCGAGATCGTTGAAATTGACGACGTGCACGAGCCGCTTGTGCGCCTCGGGAATGCCGGCGCTGATGCCGAGGTATCTGTACTCGCCCGGGCTGACGCGCGGCCCCATCGCATCCAGCGGTGTCATGACGTTGCAGGCAACATCGTTATGCCAGCCGTTGTAGCCGCCCTGCATCACGATCACGTCGTCGCGGCCCGTGTGGGCGCGCGAGATGCGGATCGCGTGGAACGTCGCTTCGCTGCCGGTGTTGGTGAGCTGCACGGCCTTCACGCTGGGAACCGCCTTGCAGATCAACTCGGCGAGCCGGCCTTCCAATTCGGTCGTACCCGAGCCCATGAGCGTCGTGCCGGTGTCGAGCACGCGCCGGACCGCGGCGTTCACATCGGGGTCGTTATGCCCGAGAATGAACGGCGCGAAGGCCGCGTGATAATCCATGTATTCGTTGCCGTCAGCGTCCCACACACGCGAGCCTTGGCCGCGCACGAAGACGATCTCCGGCTTGGCCGCGCGGTTGAGGCTGACCACGCCGCCCGGGATCCACTGGCGGTTGCGAGCGTGGATTTCCGCCGAGCGCGTCAAATTGAGTTGTTGCATGCGTTCCTTCCTCTCAAAACGGCGAAAGGCTAACCGGCGGGAAGGCCGCTTGCGAGGAGAAACTGCGCGAGCGATGCTGCGGGGGGGGCGCATCTCACTTTTTGAGCGGTGGGAAATGCATGGTGGCGCGAGCGTCCCGCTCGTCGCGCCCGGCTGGCTATTGGAGTGCGACAAGCGGGACGCTCGCGCCACCATGCAAAAAGCATGCACCAGGCGGAACACCCCGCGGAAAACGTGGAACTGGGATTCACCCCTGCTGCGGCTGGGTGTTGCCCGTGCCATGCGTCCAGGAAGCTCATCCGATCCGCTCGACGATCAACGCCGGCCGGGCCGCCGGCTCCGGGCCGATCTCATACGATTCCCAGAGCAACGAACACGCGGTTGAGGCCTTGCCTTTATCGTTGGAATGCATGACGGCGAGCGGCGCACCCTTGTGGACACGCTCGCCGATCTTGCGCAGTTCTGTGAACCCGACCGATGGATCGATCCCGGCGCCGATCTTCTCGCGTCCGGCTCCGAGCGCGACGGCGGCAAGCCCCATCTTGTAGCAATCGATCGCGCGCACGCAGCCATCCGAGGGCGAAGGAACCGGCTCGATGTGCTTTGCTTTCGGCAGGCACAAATCGCAACTGATGACGCGCGCGTCGCCGTTCTGCGCCTCGATCACCGCCTCGAACGTTTGCAGGGCTTCCTGCGACACGATTTTTTGCGCGATCAGCGTGCGCGCGTCGTCCATCGAAGTCGCGACGCCCGCGTTCACGAGCATCTCGGCGGTCAGCGTGAACGTCAGCTCGCGAAGGTCCTCGGGTCCGCCCCCCTTCAGCGTCTCGATGGCCTCGGCCACTTCGACGGCGTTGCCGGCAGCGCGACCGAGCGGCTGGTTCATGTCGGTGAGATACGCGACGACGTGTTTGCCCATGCGTCTGCCGACCTCGACCATCTGCCGGGCGAGTTCGCGCGCCTGGTCGAGCGTACGCATGAACGCGCCGTTGCCCCATTTCACATCGAGCACGAGCCCATCGAGGTCCTCGACCATCTTCTTGCTCATGATGCTGCTGACGATGAGCGGGATGCTCGGCACCGTGCCGGTCACGTCACGCAACGCGTAGAGTTTCTTGTCCGCGGGCACCATGTCCGCGGTCTGGCTCACAATCGCGCAGCCGACCGCGTCGAGGATTTCGAGAAAGCGCGGGATCGGGACCTGCGTGGAAAACCCGGGAATGCTTTCGAGCTTGTCGAGCGTGCCACCCGTGATGCCAAGCCCCCGGCCCGAGATCATCGGAACGATCAAACCGCAGGAAGCCGCGAGCGGGCCGAGCACGAGCGAAACCTTGTCGCCGACGCCGCCGGTCGAGTGTTTGTCCACAATCGGACGGCCTGCGGCGCGAAACTTCGACAGATCGAGCCGTTGCCCCGAGTCCATCATCGCCCGGGTCAGCCACATCGTTTCGTCGAAGCTCATTCCACGAAACAAGATGGCCATGTTCATGGCTGCCATCTGGTAGTCGGGGATGTCGCCGCGCGTGAAACCGTCGATCAGAAAGCGAATCTCTTCCTCGGTCAGCGCGTGACCGTCGCGCTTCTTTTCGATGAGAGCGGAAACATTCATGCTCAGACGCTCGGAGCTGAGGCGTTCTTGCCCACTCTCGCCATGCCAACGAACACGGCGCCGCTTTTTACAACAATGCCGCCGGCGGTCACGTCGCCAAACATCCGCGCCATGGGGCCGAGCGCAACCGTCTGCGAGGCGCGCAACTTTCCGACGAGTTCCCCGGCGATCTCAGCGGAGGCCACGACGATTTCCGCCTGCCAGCGGAATTGTTCGCCTGCGGGAATGATCAGGTGCGTTGCCCGGAAACTGCCTTTGATCTCCGCCGTCGAATAGATTTCGAGCGAGCCTTCGACCGTCAACTTGCCGTGCAACCGGCCTTTGAGCACGGCGTCGCCGACAAGCGAGTCGGTGTTGAACACGTACCCCTTCGGCTCGACGACGAACCGGCCCTTGGTCTTGAAGTTCTTGGTGACGGATTGGTCGATGCGGTAGTCGCTCAGGTCCACGAAGCTGCTGCAGCGTTTGCACATCGTGGATTTCGCGGCGGGCGCGACTTCCAGTTCCGTGGCGCATTGGAAGCAGGAAACAACGCGCATTTCCTTCGGCGGCTTCGCGGCGGCTGCGGTTGCCGGCGAGGGCTCTTCCTGAATGCGGAAATGCTGTTTGCATTTCTTGCAGACCGTGGAATACGCGGCTTTCGGTTCGTCCTGGGTGTTGCCGCAATGGGGACACTTGGCCCGCTGCAGGTCTTTCGGCCGCTCCTTGCGTTTGGCCGCCGGCTTGAGGACTTCCTGGACGCGGTAATGCTGATGGCATTTCTTGCAGACGGTGGAATACGCGCCGGGCGGCTCTTGTTGGACATGCCCGCAGTGCGGACAGGCCACGGAAACGCGCGGTGGTTTCTTCGCTGGCACTTCAAGGAAGGATGAAGGATGAAGGATGAAGGATGAAAACGTACCTGGCCTGCTCTCGACCGAGAGCCCCTGCGTTTTTCATCCTTCATCCTTCATCCTTCATCCTTTCGTTTCATCGCACGCCTGCCTTCGCCGGCTCGGGTGCTCTGGGTGCGGCGCTGGGTTGTGGCCGCGCGGTCGGGGTGCCCTTGTTCGGGTTGACCTCGCTCTTGCCGACGAACGTCACGCCTTCCTCGATGACCAACTTGGCCGCGCGGATGTCGCCGAACAACTCCGCCTTGCTCTTGATGTCGATCTTTTCCTTCGCGGTGATGTTGCCGTTGACCTTGCCGCGCAGGACGACCGAGGTGACTTCGATGTTGCCGGTGACGACTGCGTTCTCGCCCACCGTCAAACTGCCGTCCGAGTTGATTTCGCCTTCCAGCTTGCCGTCGAAGGTGAGTTCGCCGGAAAACTTCAGGTTGCCCTTGATTTCCACGTCCGAGGACAAAACGTTTTTGGATGAATTTCCATTCATGCTGATCTCCGTTGGTTACTGACTGGGCGTAGTTATCCCCAGCGCTCCCTCGGATGTCAACCGAAGGATTGGCTGACGGCAAGAAATCTTTGGCTGGCGTTTTCAGGCTGCTGCGTTAGGGTGAGGGCATGAAAGTCAGGGCGTTCATCGGGGTCGGTCTTGCCGCGGGATGGCTCATTGGCGGTGAATCGCAGGAGGCGAAGGCCGACCCGTTCAGTTCTTCCAAGGATCGCGCCCGCTCGACGTCGCAATCCGGCTACTCGACCAGCCCCGATCCGCGCAACCCGGTGAGCCCCGGCGGCACAAAGCTCGGCTCCGGCGTCAAGGAACTCAACAAGACCGAGTCGTTGCAGTTGCAAGGAAAGTTCCAGGGATACCGCCCCACCGACAACTCGATCGTCCTGTTGCTCGATGCCAAATACGTGAAGTACGAGACGGTGTTCCTGGGCAAGACGACCAAATTCCTCCGAGGCGATAAGGAGATCAAACCAACGGACCTCAAGTCCGACGAGATGCTGACGATTCAGGTCACAAAGACACAAGGACGGATGACGGCCACGCAGGTCACAGCCCCCGCGCCGCCCGCCCCTGCTGCGCCGAAGCAATGAGCGGCGATGCGCCGTAACCACCCGGCCCTCGCTCGCGTGAAGCCGAAGATCACCGCCGTCTTGTTCGACCTGGACGGCACACTTGCGGATACCCTCGCCGATCTGGCGAACGCCACGAACCACGCGCTTGCGACGCTCGGTTGTGCCGGCCATCCCGTCGAGAAATACCGGTTCTTCGTCGGCGACGGCGCACGCAATCTTCTCGCGCGGGCGTTGCCGGCGGAGAAGCGCGATCTCGTTGACGAGGGGGTGCGTCTGATGCGAGCGCACTACGAGGCGCATTGTTTCGACGAGACGCGGTTGTATGCGGGCATTCCCGAGCTGATCGCCGCGCTCGGCGCGCACGGGCGCAAGCTGGCGGTGCTCTCGAACAAGCCCGACGATTTTACGAAGCGGATGATCGCGCACTACTTTCAGCCGTCGCCGTTTGCCGTCGTGTGCGGCCAGTTGCCGGATGTCCCGCTCAAGCCGGACCCGAGCGCGGCATTGCGCATCGCGGAGAAGCTCGGCGTGCCGCCCGGGCAATGGCTCTACCTCGGCGACACGAACACCGACATGCGCACCGCCCGCGCCGCAGGAATGCGGGCCGTGGGCGTGCTCTGGGGGTTCCGCGACCGCGAAGAACTGATCGCAAGCGGCGCGGACCTGCTGGTGGATGAGCCGGAAGCCGTGCTCCGGTTGATCTGAAAGCGCGGCGTTTTGGTCCGCGCTCCTCTCGGAGTACGTTGTCGCTCCTCGTTTACTCCTTTTTACCCCACCTTTACTTAACAGAGGCGCACACCCAACGTACTCTTGCGCCAAGTGAGGCACCTGATGAGAGGGAACGGATTGATGCAGATGTTGGAGCGGAATGTGGTGACGGGAGTGAAACAGGAGTCCATCCGGCAGGATCGCAGCGCGAATGGGCGGTGCTTCGAGGACGAGGCCGGGCGGTGGCGTGTGCTGGACGAGGTGCGATCGAAGGACGTTTCCTTGCCGCGGGATCAACAGGCCCGCGATGTATTCGAGACGATCGAGCGGGCGCTGGAGGAGGCGGGCATGAATTTCAATCACGTGATCCGCACGTGGTTTTTTCTCGACGACATCTTGTCTTGGTATGGCGACTTCAATCGGGTGCGCACTGCCTTCTTCGTCCAGCACGGTGTATTCAGCCGTCTGGTTCCAGCCAGCACAGCTGTGGGCACAACCACGTCGCAAGCGGCGATCGTGGCCAAAGTCGTCGCGCTCAAACCGAACGGCGAGCACGTTCGCATCCGCAGCGTGCCGTCGCCGCTCCAACGCGCTCCCGTGAGGTATGGCAGCGCGTTCAGCCGCGCGGTCGAGCTCGCGTCGCCGGGCCAGCGGCGGCTCTACGTGTCGGGCACGGCCAGCATCGCACCGGACGGACGAACCGCGCATCCGCACGATGTTCCAAGGCAGATCCGGCACACGATGGCGGTCGTGGGGGCCATTTTGGATTCCGTGCAGATGAACTGGGCAGACGCGACGCGTGCGGTCGCGTATTTCGCTCGTCCGCGCGGAGTGACGGTCTTCAACGAGTTGTGTCGTCAGTATCAACTGCCCTTGGCGGCGGTCACGTTCGCCCGGGGCGAAATCTGCCGCGGCGATCTGCTCTTCGAGTTGGAGGCAGACTTTGTCCAGCGGCGCGAACATTCGGTGGCAAACCGAAGGAAGGACCTGCTATGCATTCAATCGTAAGACGCTTGACGGTGTTGGTCGGTGTGGCTGGAATCGCAAACGCTGTGACCCTATCAGGGTGGGCCAATGGCGGCCCGTTTGTGGTGCGATATCCAAGTGGTGACCCGTCCGCCAAGGGCGTGCTGGCGCGGCTCGATCCGGGCCTGAAGCCCGCGCGCGAGGAGCGGCTGCGGGTGATCAATGAAGACCTGGAGATCGTGTTCGATCCACCGTGGGAAACTGTCTTTGCATCCCACAGGGTGGAACTCAAAGTCACACCTGCGACGAACAGCGCATGGGGGACAAGTGCGTTCGCATACGGGGCGAGGCCGCAGATTCGCAGCGGTGCTGACGTGCCACTCGTCCGAGTATCCGCATCCTACCGAATTGAGAACCCGACCGATCAGGCAATCGAAGCGGATTTCGGCTTCCCAATCCTGCGGGGTATCTACATCCGTCCTGATGGGATGACACTCATACCCGAAGTGCGGGTAACCGCTGATGGAAAGCACGTACCCGCTGACATCATCTCCAATTCGGCCATCTACGGTCTTATCCGCCGTCATGCTCGCTCCACCATCGAGAGAGTGATCGAAACGGACTCCAAGCTAGAGACTCTGGTCAAGGCTGTGAGGGAATCGTTGGGGGCGGCACGCAACGAAGCACGCCAGGCGCTGGCGAAACACTTGAACAGCGACCGCAAGTGGCCCGATCGAAACGCGACGCTTCTCGTAGAGTACGCAGGCATGGACCTGGGTAACCGTTTCTTCGTAGGATCCAACTCCTTTTATACAAGCGACCGAGAGCTAAACGAGATAGTTCGCGAGAACCTGGGCATCTTGGCGGCAATCGGTGAGCAAAAGGCGACACAGTTGTTCGCTCACTTGGCGGGGCTGCTTGATCGACCGGCAGCGGCCAGCTACGAGACCATCTTCACGGCGTGGGGTGGCGACGTGCGCGAGCGATCCGTGGACTTAGCGACCGGCAAAGTCCGGCCGCGCGAGGTCATCGTGCAGCAACAACAACCCAACCATTGGGAAAGAGGGATCGACGCTACCGTCTATGCACGGGTGGACTACCTGGATCCGAACGCAGCGCTAACAGATGAGGAGAAAGCATCATGCAAGGCCATTCTGCAAAATCTGCCGGTGATCTTCACCTTCGCGCCCATGAATCTGCTTCACTATCAGGTGAAGTTCGCCCCGAAATCGCAGCAGACAGTGACGGTGAAGTACAGCCAGTACGCGTACCAGGACACGGCGCGTCCGTCGAGCTACCAGATCGCCTACGTCGTGCATCCCGCGTCGCTCTGGAAAGAGTTCGGTCCGATCAAGCTGACGGTAAAGGCCCCCGAGTCGGTGACAACGAAGACATCCGTCGCCTCCGCCCGGGACGGGTTCGAGGAGCGCTCCCCCTCGTCGGTCTTATTTGCAGGAAAGAAAGAGCGCTACGCCGTTTACTGCGGCACATTGACCGAGAAAACCGGCGAAATTTTCATCGGGGTTGATGCCAGCGAATGGAAGCAACATCTGCCGACTGTGGAGAAGGCCCAGCAACCAACCAAAGCGGGCGGATTCTAGAGGCCGACGATCATGAACTCTTCCAATACAGACTTGAGCCGCCGGCAATTTCTCCGCACCGCCACGGGGATGGGCGTGGCGATTGCGGCGGGCGGCGCGACCGGGCTGCTGTCGGCCCCCAGCGCCGAACCTTCCGCGCGTCCAACGGGACGCAAGCTGATCGTCGTTCTGTTCGGTGGCGGCACTCGCTCCCTCGAGACCATGGACGATCCCGAGCACCGTCACATCCCGCGGCTGTGGCGCGAGATGGTGCCACGCGGCACGCTGTTCACCGACATGCGCGTCGAGCACAAGGTCGTGCATCCGAACTCGGCTGGCTCGGTCGTCACCGGCCACTGGGAATGGGATGATCTCGATTGGACCAAGCCGGTGGCGCATCCGACCCTGTTCGAGATCTACCGCAAAGCGCGGCGGCAGCCGGACACCGCCGCGTGGGCATTCGTCTATGCCTCGATTCTTGCCAAAACCGCCGAGAGCCAGGCGAGCGATTACGGCACAGCCTACGCCGCCAACGTCATCGAACCGCCGACCATTCCGCGCTCGACCGCCGAGGAGATGAGCCGGCTCATGCAGCACGCGGCGTGGTCCGGTTCGCGCGAAGCGGAACTCGCTGGCGCAGCCCGTTGCGCCGCGCTGGCGCGGGAGACGAGCACCATCGCGCAAAGCGGACTGAGATCGGACCCGGCGCGGGCCTTCCTCGACGCCCAATACGAACGATGGAAGGCTGGCGGAGCGACCACGAGCCATGACGCGTTCCTGACCGACTGCGCGCTGGCGTGCATGCGCGAGTTTTCGCCCGAGGTGATGGCCGTGGACTATGGCGAGATTGATTGCGCGCATTACGGGTCGTGGTCGCGCTACGTCGAGGCCATTCGCCGCACCGATGAATTGACGTGGCGCCTCTGGCACGCGACGGAGGAGCTTCCGTCATATCGGGGTCAGACGCTGATGTTGATCCTGCCTGACCACGGGCGCGAATTGGACGGCCCGGATCGCTGGGGTTTCATCCACCACAGCGATTTCTATTCGGATCAAGAGGCCGATGAAGGCTGCCGTCGCATCTGGATGCTGGCGCTTGGTCCCGGCGTCGCTGCGGGTCGTCAGATCAAAACCGGCACGCCGATCACCACGGTCGCTGCCACCGGTCTCGAATACCTCGGGTTGGATGCTTCCCATGGGGCCCAAGCCTCGGTCATGCACCGGATGATGTGAATGGCCGTGCCGCACTGATTCGACGGTTTCTGTTTTGACTTAGGCCGCAAAACGCGTCACTCTCGGCCGCATCAGCTTATGGTTCGGCCCGAACCTTTCCTTCTGCTGTCGTGCGTATTGCTCGCGGCCACGGCCGACGGCCAGACGCAAAAGCCGTACGAACCATCGTCCGAATCGCGCGAGCTTTTCGCCGCGATCAGCGCGGGGGAAATCCGGGCCGGCGTCGTCCGCAAAGACTACGCGCTGTCGCACGGAACGGGAGGGACGCTGTTGCTCGGATCGGGCACGGGGCGCACCGATTACACGCTGACCGTGCAGAACGCCGGGCGCAAGACCTTCCAGGTCGCGCTTCCGAAATTCGTCATCTTCGTGTTCCAACCGCCGGCAGGCAGCCCATCTTCGTACCAGCCGAGTGCGTACCTTGCCCTCGTGCCGCCGGAGTTGAATGTCACAATCCAGCCCGGCCAGTCCGCGAGCAAACGCATCGCGCACATGTGGTCGCTCGGACCGCCCGAGGAAGTGGCCCCTGCCGCAGCCCAGTCCGTGCCCGCTTCGTTGCGACCAGTCGATCCCGATTCCTACCAGGCGCGCCTCGCCACGCAACTCGCGGCCACCAACCCGCCCGACGCCAGCAAACTCGGCCAGATGCTCTTCCAGATCGTCGGCGGAACGTTGAAAGGGACAGACCTGGAAAGCCGCCTGGGCGCGAGGAGCTACCGGCAGGTCCGCGAGTTGGGGCAAGTCCTTCGCGCGGTCGGACTCGACGCGGCCCGCTCCGCGCCGTTCCAGGCCATGGACCGAAAGTACGCCGCGGCGATTGCATCTCTGAAAGACGGGCTCACGTCCACCGACAAAGCCCGCGTCGCGCTCGACGGTCTTCCCGCGACATTCCTC
>Ga0187892_10004190_pt1 | contig 24654 bp, 20 predicted proteins | sample MA1701073metaG_FD_139345 | JGI IMG/M metagenome (GOLD analysis project Ga0187892, IMG submission 139345) | Bio-ooze microbial communities from a basaltic lava cave in the Kipuka Kanohina Cave System on the Island of Hawaii, USA - MA170107-3 metaG ... | reverse complement strand
TGGTAGACACGCCAGATTCAGGGTCTGGTGCTCGCAAGGGCGTGCTGGTTCGAGTCCAGTCCTGGGCACCACTTCTCGGCGCGCTGTTCCTGCTCGGCTGCTCGGGCTCGCTGCGCGACCTGCCCGTCGACGTCCACCAGCGTTGCCTCCGGTGCGACGACCAGGCGTGCGCGGCGCCACTCGACCTGACCTTCCTCGGCGCTGGCGGCTTCATCTTGCAGCGCGGCGAAGATACGGTCGTGATCGATCCGTTCTTCTCGAACCCATCGGTCGCGCGGTTCCTCTTCGGCCGGGCACGATCGGACGACGAGACGGTATTGCGCTGGATGCCGAACCTGCCGAACGCCTCGGCGCTACTGGTGGGTCACGCGCACTACGACCATCTGCTCGACGTGCCGACCGTGGCCCGCGAGAGGACGCCTAGTGCGCGGATCTACGCCAGCGCGACCGCGAAGAACATATTGACTGCGGCAGGCCTCGCGGACAGGACCACGGCGGTCGCCGGCTGGAAGAAGGGCCCGTGGAAGCCCGAGAAGATCAACGATCGCGTCCAGTTTCTCGCGCTCCACTCCGAGCACGCGCCCCACTTCCTCGGCATGACTTTCATGGAGGGCGAGTACGGGACGCCGCTCACGAAGCCCCCCTGGTTCTACTGGAGATGGTTGGAGGGCGAGACGCTCGCATTCGCCATCGACTTCCTCGCAGCGGATGGGTCGACCGACTTCCGCGTGCTCTTCCACGACTCCGCGGCTGAGCCAAACCTCGGGATGCCTCCCACGGACCTGCCGCCGGCGCGCGTGCGGGTTGCGATCCCGTGCGTCGCGTCGTTTGCGCAGGTGGACCGCTACCCCGGACACATGCTGTACGGGTTTGCACCGCACTACCTCGTCCTCGGTCACTGGGAGGACTTCTTCACTCCCTACTCGCAGAGCGTCGATGAGGTACGCAGCGTGCGCGGCACCGACGTGGGAGGGTTCCTCGAGAAGCTCTCGGGCTACACGCGCGAGAACGTCGCCATGCCGCTGCCTGGCGTCACGACCCGCATCACCGGCGACTGCGCAAGCGCGCCGCCCTAGCGGCTCAGAGCCTCCGGTCGAGCTCGACGGCGTAGCGGAGGTCGGAGAGGAACTCGGGGATCGCGGCGCTGACGCGGTGCCAGTTCGGGATCAGCGGCGCGCGCATCGGGTCGCGCACGAACGCGAAGCCGGCGGCGCGCAGGCCGGCGGTGAAGGTCTCGACCACGAGCTCCTCCTCGTGCGGATCGAAGCGCAGGCCGTTGATGCGCGAGTCGTCGGAGTAGGCGGAGATCGTGTCCTGCGCCTGGCGCAGGTAGGCGGCGCACAGCGTGTTGAGGAAGCCGGCGTCGAACTGCACGCCGACGCTCGCCAGGTTGCGGAAGAGCGACGTGGCGATGTCGATCACCATGCGGTGCAGGCCGCGCGAGGGATCGAGCGGCGAGAGCTCCTGGTGCTTGTGGTCGTAGTTGTCGCACAGCTCGACCTGGCAGATGCGCTGCGAGGTGGCGTTGCGGAACACCTCGGCGAGCAGGCCGATCTCGAGGCCCCAGTCGCTCGGGATCCGGACCTGGCGCGCGAGCGCGGTCTTCAGCGCGAACTCGCCGGCGAGCGGGTAGCGGAAGCCGTGCACGAACTCGATCAGCGGCAGCTCGCGGCCAAGCGTGCGCTTCAAGGAGAGGATCAAAGGTGTGACGAAGAGCCGCGTCACCCGGCCGTGTAGCCGGTCGGTGGCGCGCCCGTAGTAGCCCTTGCAGTAGTCGTAGTCGAGGTGGGGCGACAGGATCGGGTAGCAGAGCCGCGCGAGGAACTCGCGGTCGTAGGTGAGGATGTCGCAGTCGTGGAAGGCGAGCGCGTCGGCGTCGCCGAGCGCGAGCGCGGCCCCGGCGCCGAGCCAGACCGCGCGGCCCTTGCCGTCGGGGCCGGGCTCGAGGCCGCTCTGGCGCTGGCGCTCGAGCAGCTCGCCCACGGTCGGCCCGCTGCCCCACACGCACACCGCCTCCGGCAGCACGCGGAAGAAGTCGCGCACGCGGCGGAACTCCTCGGCGTCCTTCGTGCCCGAGACCGAGACGATGATGCGGTGCAGGTACGAGACCTCGCGCAGCACTTCCACGATCCCGCGCAAGCCCGGGCCCGCGATCTCGGTGTGCAGGCAGGGCAGCACGAGCGCCATCGGCCGCTCGCGCGCGTAGTGCTTGAGCTCGGCCTCGAGCCGCGAGAGCGACGGCGGACCCAGCCGGTGCAAGGTCGTGATCACGCCGTTCTGGTAGAAGTCGCTCATCGGGGAAGCGCAGCGTATCACGCAGCGAGACCGAGCGAGGGCCGCCCCGAGCGAGGTCGCAAGCGGCGCAGCCGCGCGCAGCGAGGCGCAGCCGAGCGAAGTCAGCCCGTCAGCCTACTGCTCGTAGCCTTCCGGAAGACTCTGCGACAGGTAGCGCAGCGTCTCGGCGTCGACGTCCGTGAAGGAGAGCGCGACTTCCTGCGTGAAGCCGTCGAGCTCGGTCACGCGCACGAGCTTGCCGATCACCGACAGCGTGCGATCGCCGAGCGTCAGCAGCACGCGCAGCACCTCGCCGAGCTCGACCTCGAGCCCGACGCACTGGAAGCGGATGCCGCCGATCGACACGTCGAGCGCGTGCGCGAGCGCCTCGCGCGCGTCGACCCGCGCGATCGAGACCAGCGACTCGGTGTGCACGCGCGGGTACTTGCGCCGGTCGAACGTATTGTCTTTGTCCAACGGAGCCTCTCCCACCCCGTTTCGGACAGGGCACGAGAGCGGCTGAAGCCCGGCGCGCCGGTTGGCGCGCGCGGCTCAGAAAAGGCGCAGCTGGCGGCCTTCCGCGCCCGGCGCGGCGCGTTCGAGGCCGGCGACCGCGAGCCGCAGGCGCCGGATCGCGCGCGCGCCCGCGTGCGTGCGCGCCAGGAGCGCCACGCTCGCGTCTGCGAGATCGCGCGGCTCCGCGGTGGCGGCGTCGAGCGTCTCGGTGCGCGAGGCGCGCGTGCCGTCCAGGTACGAGACGACCAGCGTCACGCTGCGCGCGCGCCGCCGCTCACGCGCGAGCGCGGCGCCGATCCGCTCCGCGAGTCCCTCGAGCGCGGCCGCGAGCGCGCGCAGGTCGACGCTCGGCGCGTCGAGCGTCTGCTCCTGTGAGAGCGTGCGCGTGCGCGGCTTGGGCGCGAGCGTGCCGCGATCCGTCCCGCGCGCGAGCTCGAGCAGGGTCGCCGCGCGCGCGCCGGTGAGCTCCGCGAGCCGGCCGGCGTCGAGCGCGCGCAGCTCCGCAATGTCGTGTACGCCGAGCTCCGCGAGCTTGCGCGCCGTCGCCGGACCGAGCCCCCACAGCTCGTCGACCGGAAACGGACCGAGGAACGCCTCGACCTCGTCCGGCGCGACGCGCCGGATCCCGCCCGGCCCGGCGTGGCGCGCGGCGAGCACCGCCGCGAAGCGCGTCGGCGCGATGCCCGCCACCGCGGCCACGCCGAACTCCGCCTGCACGCGCACGCACAGCTCGGCGGCGCGCGCGAGCGTGTCGCCCGGCGGCGCGAGCTCGATGAACGTGCCCTCGAGCCCGAGCTCCTCGATCCGCTCGCTCTCCGCGCGCAGCAGCTCGCGCAGCTCCGCGACCAGCTCGCGGTAGCGCTTGAGGCGCGTGCGGCGCACGCTCGCCTCGGGGCAGAGCTCGAGCGCGGCGCGCATCTCCATGCCCTCTTCCACGCCGCGCGCGCGCGCCTCGCGGCTCGCGCCCGTGACGGTGCCGCGCTTGGCCGGATCGCCGCCCACGATCACCGCTCGCCCCCGGAGCGCGGGGTCGTCCGCCTGCTCGACGGCCGCATACAGGCCAGGCACGAGGATGAAGACGATCATGGATCCGCGGGTCGCAGCTCCCAGGTTCCCTTCTGATGATAGGAGACGTCGCTCGCGTGCATCCACAGCGGCCGCGGCTGGCCGGAGAGCCAGTCGGCGAGCGCGTCCGCGTAGTGCGGCGAGCCCGGGTGACCCGATTGCCCGCCCGCCAGGCCGAACAGCGCGTGCTCCGGGTCGCCGAGATCGACCGCGTAGCGCAGCGCGGGACCGAGCTCGAGCGCGTCGTCGGGCAGATCGCCGTTGAACATGGTCCAGACCGAATCGGGATCGCCCGGCGCCGGGAAGGGCCCGCTGCCCAGGCGCCGGCCCACCCAGGCGAGCGGCCGCTCGCCCAGGCGCTCGAACGCGTGGCGCAGGCGCAGCTCGTGCAGCTCGCCCCAGTTCCACTTCTTCGGGTTGGCCGAGACGCGCGAGCGCATGAAGCTCCAGGTCTCGTCCAGCGCCGCGTCGCGCAGCTGAGACGCCTTGTCCGGGGTGACGCGGTCGAGCGCGCGCGCCAGCGCGATGCCGGGCGCGGGCTCGGCCTGGTCGAGCAGCGCGCGCGAGCCCTTCGAGAGCGAGAGCCCCTCGAGCAGCTTGCGCGACAGGCGCTGGCGGAACACGTGGTAGAGCGAGGCGCCCACCGAGTCGGTGGCGGTCGAGCCGTCCCACTCGAGCAGCATCGCCTTCACGCGCTGCGCGGAGCTGGTGGCCGGCTCCGCGCCCTGGAGCAGCATGCGCACCGTGGCCGGGCCGCGACGCGAGGTGGTGTCGCGCTGGATCGCAACCAGGTCTTCGACCTCGAGCAGGCGGTTGCCCATGAGCAGCTCGCGCACGCGCTCCGCGCCGCCCTGGTTGCTCCACAGCCAGGTGACCGGCGCCTGGAACGCCGCGGCCTCGGGATGCGGCGAGACCACCTGCACGCCGAGCGCCGCGCCGTGTGTGCTCGGCAGCCCGTCGAAGTCCGCCATCCCGCGCCAGTCGTAGAAGCGCGACACGCCGGCCAGCGGGAGCAGGCCTGTGTCGATCGAGCGCACCGGCAGGTCGCCCGCGACCTGCGTGCCCGTCGCGCCGGTCTGGTCCGCGTACAGGAAGGTCGCCGCGGGCGCGGGCAGCTCGCGCAGCGCTTCCTTGAAGCACGCCCAGTCGCCGCAGCGCTGCAGGCGCAGGCCCGCCTCGAGCCCGCTCCTGCGCGCCTGGCCCGTCCAGCGCAGCGCGAGCGAGTTCGCGCGCGGCTGATCGGGCCACACGCTGCGCAGGAGCGGCCCGTGATCGGTCGCGATCACGGTGATCGACTCGGCCGCGCGGCCGCGCACGCCGATCGTCTCGCTGCGCAGCTCGGCCTTGCGCCAGCGTCCGCCGCGGTCGTAGCGGCCCGGGTCGTTCGGGTCGAGCGCCTCCTCGTACAGGTCCGACACGGAGACGTGTAGCGCGACCTGGCCCCAGGCGATCGTGCGGTTCGTGCCGCTCAGGAACAGCGGCAGCCCCGGCCAGGTCGCGCCCGAGAGGTCGAGCTGATCGGTCCGGATGTGCGCCAGGTAGAACACCGCGGGCGCGCCGAAGCCGACGTGCGGATCGTTCGCGAGCAGCGGCTTGCCGCTCTTCGAGCGCGACGCCGGCACGAGGAAGCCGAGGCTGCCGGACGGACCGCCCAGCCCGGCCGCCATCGCCAGCCGGTCCGACACCGTTCCCAGCGAGAGCAGCCCCTCGAACGGATCGTGCGCGCCGTCGCTCGGCCGCACGGGGAAGAAGTCGCGCGACGGCACGCCGCCGAGCTCCGCGACCAGCCGGTCGAGCAACAGGCTCGCGGAGAGCGAGCGGCCCAGGCTCCAGGAGCGCAGCCGCGCGATGGCGAGCGAGTCCTCGGGCGTCCACGGCTCGGGCTCGAGCGCGAGCCAGCGCAGCTCGAAGGGGCGCGCGGCGCGGTTCGCGGCGATCTCGCCCAGCCACGCGTTCACGCCGGCCGCGTAGGCGTCGAGCGCCGCGCGCGCTTCGCGGCCGAGCTTCGGCGCCTCGCGCCGCGCCGCTTCGGCGAAGCCGAGCGTGCGCGCGAGCCGGTCCTCGGCCAGCACGCCCTCGCCGAACAGCTCCGCCAGCCGGCCGTGCGCGCTGCGGCGCGAGAGCTCCATCTGCCACAGGCGATCCTGGGCGTGCGCGAAGCCGAGCGCGAAGTAGGCGTCCGGCAGCGTGCGCGCCTCGACGTGCGGCACGCCGAACGGATCGCGCACGACGCGGGCGGGCGCCGCGAGCCCGCCCGCGGCCAGCGCTCCGTGCGCGGGCGGCCCGGGATCGCGCCCGACCAGCGTGAGCACGGCGAACCCAACGCCGGCGGCGATCACCAGCGCCGCGAAGGCGGCGAGCGCGGCGGCGGTCCAGAAGCGCTTCACGATCCGGTCACACCCTGCGCCGTGCCCTCGAGCACGACCTGAGCGAAGGCGTGGGTGCGCGTGTAGGACGCGCCGACCCAGGCGCGCGCGAAGCCGCGCTCGCGCGCGATCGAAAGCGCGCAGCCGTGGATCACGAGCTCGAGCCCCTGCCGGGTCTCGCGCGTCTCGAAGTCGCGCCAGGCCACGCCGCGCCGCCAGCCGGTTCCGATCGCCTTCATGCCGGCCTCCTTAACGGCAAAGCGCAGCGCGAAGTGCGCAGCCGACCGCCGCCGCCGCGCGCAGTCCGCGATCTCGAGCGCCGTATACAGGCGCGTGCGCAGGCGCTCGCCGCGCCGGCCCAGCGCGCGCTCGATGCGCGCGATCTCGATCACGTCGATGCCGCCGCCGATGATCAGGAGAGCCTCGCGCCGGAGATGGACTTGCGAGCGTAAGCTAGCGGATTCGCTCGCATTGACGCTGCGGAAGGCCATCGTTATGCTGCGCGCCGTTCGTCGCGAGGAGGTTCGGATGGCAGCGCGCGTGCGAGTGGGGATCAACGGCTTCGGTCGCATCGGGCGCTGCGCGCTGCGGCTGGGACTCGGCGACGCCGGGCTCGAGTTCGTGGCCGTGAACGACCTGACCGACGCCAAGACGCTCGGTCATCTGCTCAAGTACGACTCGGTGCACGGCCGGCTCGACGAGCCGGTCGAGGTCGCGGACAAGGTGATCCGCGTCGGCAGCCGCGAGCTCAAGGTCCTGGCCGAGCGCGACCCCGCGAAGCTGCCCTGGCAGGAGCTCGGCGTCGACCTGGTGATCGAGAGCACCGGCCTGTTCACCAAGCGCGCCGATGCCGCCAAGCACATCGCCGCGGGCGCGAAGAAAGTGATCATCAGCGCCCCCGCCACCGAGCCGGACGCGACGATCGCGCTGGGCGTGAACGACCAGACCTACGATCCCGCCAAGCACCACGTGATCTCGAACGCCTCGTGCACCACGAACTGCCTCGCGCCGGTCGCGAAGGTGCTGCACCAGGAGTACGGCGTGAAGCGCGGCTGGATGACCACGATCCACGCCTACACGAACGACCAGCAGATCCTCGACCTGCCCCACTCCGACCTGCGCCGCGCGCGCGCGGCGGCGATGTCGATGATTCCGACCTCGACCGGCGCCGCCAAGGCGGTCGGGCTCGTGCTGCCCGAGCTCGCCGGCAAGCTCGACGGCATCGCGATCCGCGTGCCCACGCCGGACGTGTCGGTGGTCGATCTGGTCGCGGAGCTCGACCGCGCCGCCAGCGCCGAGCAGATCAACGACGCGTTCGCGAAGGCCGCCGCCGGGCCGCTGAAGGGCATCCTCGCGATCACCCACGAGCCGCTGGTCTCGATCGACTTCCTCGACGACACGCACTCCGCGATCGTCGACGCGCCCAACACGAAGGTGCTGGGCGGGAACCTGGTGAAGGTGCTCGCCTGGTACGACAACGAATGGGGCTACGCGCGGCGGGTGATCGACCTCGCGCGCCTGGTCGCCTCGAAGCTGTGAGCTTTGCTGACCGCCTGCCGTCGGTCGCGGATCTCGATCTGCGCGGCAAGCGCGTGTTCATCCGCGCGGACCTGAACGTGCCGCTCGCGAACGGCGCGGTCGCCGACGACTCGCGCATCCGCGCCTCGCAGGAGACGCTCGCGTTCGTTCGCGAGCGCGGCGGCCGGGCGGTCCTCGCCTCCCATCTCGGCCGGCCCAAGGCCGCGCCCGAGGCGAGATACTCGCTCGCGCCGGTCGCGCGCCACATGGGGCTCGCCCTGGCGCCGGACTGCGTAGGCCCCGCGGTCGAGGCGCAGGTCGCGAGCTTGCGCGACGGCGAGGCGCTCCTGCTCGAGAATCTCCGCTTCCACGCGGGCGAAGAGAAGAACGACCCCGCGTTCGTGGCCCAGCTCGCCAAGCTCGCCGACGTGTACGTGAACGACGCCTTCGGCACCGCGCACCGCGCCCACGCCTCGACCGAGGGCCTCGCGCACGTCGCGCGCGAAGCGGCCGCCGGGTTCCTGCTCCTGCGCGAGGTCGAGGCGCTCGCGCGCGTGCGCGACCAGCCCGCGCACCCGTACGTGTGCGTCCTGGGCGGCGCGAAGGTGTCGGACAAGCTCGCCGTGCTCGAGCAGCTCGCGCAGCGCGCGGACGCGATCGCGATCGGCGGCGCCATGGCGTACACGTTCCTGCTCGCGCGCGGCGAGCCGGTCGGCCGCTCGCTGGTCGAGCGCGACCTGGTCGAGACCGCGAGGAAGCTGCTCGCGGGCAAGACCGAGATCCTGCTGCCGGTCGATCACGTGGTCGCGGCGGGCGTCGACGACACCGCCGGCGCGCGCACCGTGACCGCGATCCCCGACGACGCGATGGCGCTCGACATCGGCCCGCGCTCGCGCGCCGCGATCGCGGAGCGGCTGGCTGCGGCCAAGACCGTGTTCTGGAACGGCCCGCTCGGCCTGTTCGAGAAGCCGCCCTTCGACGCGGGCACGCGCGCGGTCGCGGAGGCGCTCGCGCGGAGCCCCGGCTACAGCGTGGTCGGCGGCGGCGACTCGCTCGCCGCGGTGCAGGCCGCGGGCGTCGGCGAGCGCATCTCGCACCTCTCGACCGGCGGCGGCGCCTCGCTCGAGTTCCTCGAGGGCAGTGCGCTGCCCGGCGTCGAGGCGCTGCGGAGCCGCGCGTGAGGACGAAGCTCTTCGCCGCGAACTGGAAGATGCACAAGACCGTCGCCGAGACGGTCGCGTTCGCGCGCGAGATCACGGGCCTGGTGAAGGACGCGCGCGAGGTCGAGATCGCGATCGCCCCGCCCTTCACCGCGCTCGACGCGCTGCGCACCGCCCTCGGCGCGAACGGCGCGATCGCGCTCGCGGCGCAGAACGCGCACTTCGAGGCGAAGGGCGCGTTCACCGGCGAGATCTCGGTCGCGATGCTGGCCGAGCTCGGCTGCCGCTACGTGATCCTCGGCCACTCCGAACGCCGCGCGCTGTTCGGCGAGAGCGACGCCTTCATCGCCAAGAAGCTGCGCGCGGTCCAGGCCGCCGGCCTTCGGCCCATCCTGTGCGTGGGCGAGACCGACGCCGAACGCGAGGCCGGCCGCACCTTCGACGTGCTGCGCGCCCAGCTCTCCGGCTCGCTCGCCGATGCCGACGCCGCGCGCGCCGCCGAGCTCGTGGTCGCTTACGAGCCAGTCTGGGCGATCGGCACGGGCAAGACCGCCACGCCCGGGCTCGCGCAGGAGGCCCACGCCTTCGTGCGCGCGCGCCTGGCCGAGCGCTTCGGCCGCACCGCGGACGCGATCCGCATCCAGTATGGGGGCTCAGTGAAGCCCGAGAACGCCGCCGAGCTGATGTCCCAACCCGACATCGACGGCGCCCTGATCGGCGGCGCCAGCCTTGACCCGGCGAGCTTCTCTGCCATCATCCGCTTCCGCGAGCGCCAGCAAGGAGTGTCCCGGTGACGCTTCTCCTCTACACCGTCTACATCGCCGTGTGCGTGTTCCTGATCGTCGTCGTGCTCCTGCAGCACGGCAAGGGCGCGGACATCGGCGTGTCGCTCGGCGCCGGCTCGAGCCAGACCGTGTTCGGCGCGCGGGGCGCGGGCAACTTCCTGACCAAGCTCACCACCGTGTCCGCGGTGCTGTTCATGGTGCTCGCCTTCACGCTCGCCCGCTTCGCCGCCGACGACTCCGGCGAGGACCTGCTCGGCGTACCCGCTTCCGACGCGCCCGCGGAGCCCGAGGCCGTTCCCGAGCCCGCCGCCGAGTCGAGCGCCCCGCCCAGCGAGCCCGGCGGCGCGCCGTCCGGCTTCGAGGCGATCGAGACGCCGGCCGCACCCGCTGCTCCGCCCGCGGCTCCGCCGCCGGCTTCCGAGCCCGCTCCGGCCCAACCGCCGAGTTGATCTCGCGCCCGCGCACTCCTATTAACGAGGGCGCTTCCACCTTGCCCAGGTGGTGAAATTGGTAGACACGCCAGGTTGAGGGCCTGGTCCCAGCAATGGGGTGCTGGTTCGAGTCCAGTCCTGGGCACCAACGCCGGCGTGAGGGTTACCTCTCGGTCTTGCCGGCCGGCGCGCCGGCCGGTACACCGAGATGCGACGCCCGCGAGCAGATCCGCGCGGGATCGTTCCATTTTCCTCTCCGCACCCGCAGCCAGCGCGGTACGATGGCGACGGACGCGGAGGAGCCCGTCGGAGGATGCTGCGTTCGCGCGGCTGTGTGCTTCGACTCGCGTGCACGTCTTCGCTCGTGCTCGCAAGCGCGCGCGTCTCTGCCGAAGGCTACTCGGTTTCGTACAACCCCTACGGGTCGGTGGCGTGGGAGACGACGCTGCGCTGCCAGTCGCAGCACCACGACCACGCGAGCACCGCGTCCCGGATCACGGCGTTGAGCGAGGCCGGCTACTGCGCGGTCACCTACATGACCTACTCCGGCGCCTACCAGGCGCAGACGGCCGCCGCGTGGGTCAGCGCGGGAATGCCCGATCCCGATCCGGGCGTGCCGCTGGGCTGGGGCGAGTATCGACGCTGGCCCCCCGAAGAGCACGGCGCGCCCGCGCTACCTCTGAACTCCCTGCTCTTCTATCTGCCGGGCGCGGAGGAGTCCGGGCTGCGGCCGGATGGCGGGCACACGAACCACATGCACTCGCTCGGTCTCGCGCAATACCTCGAAGGCGTGGGCTGCGCCTCGTGCGGCCACCTCCGCAGCGCGGTGCGCAACCACAATCCGCTCGGCCTGCCCGAGGCACAGCGCTACGCGACGGACTCGGAGCTCGTGGCCAAGGCCACGGCGCTCGGCGCGATCATGACGCTCAATCACCCCAACGGTCTGCCCTGGTACTTCGACGCGATCGAGCCTTTTCCGGCCGCGGTCGAGATCTACAGCAACTACCACGCGTCCTACGACGAGGGCTGCGGCTCGTCGTTCATCGCGCGCTTCAAGGCGGTCTGGGATCATGTGCTCGAGACCAAGAGCGCCCGCATCTGGGGCGTCGCGGTCAACGACTGGAGCTCGGCGTGGACCCCGCTCGGCGATCCCGCGATCGCCTGCTGGCCCCAGATCACGGAGGCGAATCGCGACCGCGGGAAGCTCCAGGTCCTGCTCACGTCGTACGACCTGACCGCGTACATGGCCGCCTTCGCGGCGGGTGCGTTCTTCGCGATCGAGGAGAACAACGCGATCAAGTCGGCCTATCCAACGGTCACGAGCATCGCGGTCGCGGACAACCAGATCGCGATCAGCACCGCGCAGGCCGACGAGACCATCACCTGGATCGGCAATGGCCAGGTGATCGGCAGCGGCGCGAGCCTGCCGCTCGACCGCCTGCCCGCGAATCTCGCCTACGCGCGCGCCGAGATCGACGACGGCGAGGGAAGGGTCGTGTACACGCAGCCGTTCGAGCTCGCAGCCCTGCCTCCGCCACCGCCCGGGGAGCCGGCGGTGCCGGCGCTGCCCGCGCTGCTCGATGCGGCGATCGTGCTCGGGCTGGCGCTCGTACTCTCTCGGAGCGCGCGGAAGCGCGCGGCATCTGCGCGCTAGCGGAACTTCCCCGCCCAGCGCTCCGGCAGCAGCACGATCACCGCGGGCAGGAAGAGCACGGCGGCGAGCGCGTTCACGCCCATCAGGATCGAGAGCAGGAGGCTCATCTCGGCCGAGAAGCGCAGGCTCGAGATCGGGATCCAGAACATGATCCCGACCAGGAGCGTCGAGGCGGTGAAGCCGATCGCGAGGCCGGTGGTGCGGATCGCGTGCTGCACGGCGAGCACGCGGGTCGGGAAGTTCGGGCGCTCCTGCAGCACGCGGTCGACCAGGTAGAGCGCGTAGTCGATGCCGAGCCCGACGCCGATCGCCTGGACGGGGAGCGTGTTGACGTCGATCGCGATGCCGGCGACCGCCTGCACGGCGAGCGCCGCGAGTGAAGCGGTCGCGAGTGAGGCAGTGAGCAGGAGCGCGATCCCGAGCGAGCGGTAGCTCAACAGGATGATCAGGAAGGTGGTCGCGAACACGATCGCGATGCTGACGTCGCTCGACGCGCGGACCTCGTCGATCGAGGCGGCGAGCACGCCGATCGAGCCGGCCGCGTAGCGCAGCTCGACGCCGTCGCGCAGCCACGTGCCGGACGGCGCGAGCGCGAACTCGGCGTTCGCGGACGGGCGCACGTAGAGCTCCCAAGGCGCGCGCCAGCCGCCCGGGTGCCGGAGCTCGGCCGCGATCCCGTCCGGCCCCTCCCAGCGCGTACCGTCGACCAGCTCTGGGTCGCCGCCGGCGGCGCGGATCTCGAGCCGCGGCTGCGCGGCCGGCAGGATCGGATCGAGGAAGCCCAAACGGCGCAGCAGGTTCGGCTCGTCCGGGCGCATGCGGATCGCGAGGCTGCCGTCGAGCCGCACCTCGTCCGCGAAGCGCTCGAGCCGCTCGATCGCGCCCGCCACCGTGGGCGCGCGGTGATCGCGGTAGAAGACGCGCACCGCGAGCGACATGCCGTCCTGCGCGCGGTACGGATCGAGGATGCCGGGCGCGGGCACGCTCGTCTCCATCAGGTAGGAGATGCCGGCGATCTCGGACGTGGTCTGCATCCACATCGCCCAGCGCGGGTCGTCGTTGTGGAACAGGCGGTTGGTCTCTTTCTGCAGGTCGACGAGCGAGACGCTGCCGCCCGCGTTCTCGTCGGTCTCGAGCGCGCGCTGGAGCGACTCGATCAGCTTGAACGAGTCGGGCGCGTAGACGCGGCCGGGCTGGCTCGCGTGCGCGATCACCAGCAGGTCGTCGAGGCCGAAGAAGCGCTCGCCGATCTCGCGCGCGGCGACGTTGAAGTCGGCGTCCGGGTAGAGGATCGGCGTGCCGGGCCGCTGCTCGCCGACCGGCACGTCGCGCGCGAGCACGGCGCACACGGCGGTGACGCTCGTGAAGACGACGACGATCGCGAGCGCCCCGGCGCGCGAGCCGACCAGGTTCGCCGCCGCACCGAGCGCGCGCGCCGCGATCGGCTGCACGTAGTGGTGGCGCTCGCGCGGCGCCGGCAGGTACAGGATCAGCAGCCGGTTCAGGAGCATCTCGGTGATCACGATCGACGCGGCCCAGAACCCGCACAGCAGGCCGAGCTTGTGCATCACCGGAATGGTCGCGAGCGCGATCGTGAGCAGGCCGATGCAGTCGGTCAGGATGCCGAGCGTGCCGGGCAGCAAGAGCTCGGCCATCGAGCGGATGCACGCCTCGTCCTTGTCGCCGAGCTGCTCGTACTCCTCGTAGAAGCGCTCGACGAACTGCACGGAGTGGCTGATCGCGCGCGCGGTGATCAGCATCGGCACGACCAGCACGAGCGGGTCCAGGTTGTAGCCGGCCCAGGCCGCGAAGCCGAGCCCCCAGATCACGTTCACGATCGCGCCGGAGAGCGGCAGGAACACGCCGTACACGCGCCGGAAGTAGCCCCACAGGAGCGCCACCGACACGAGCAGCGTCAGCCCGAACACGAGCAGGATCTCGGTCGCGAACGCGTAGGTCCACCCGAACAGCACGGGCTGGCCGGTCACGAACACGTCGACCGGGAAGTCGCGCTCGAGCTCCGCCTTCGCCGCCTGCAGGTGCTTGAACAGCGCGCCGTAGTCGAGCCGCGTCTCGATGAAGCTCGCGCGCACCAGGGCCGCGCGCTCGTCGAACGAGACCAGCGCGCCGAACACCGACGGGTTGCGCCGCACGCGCTCGCGCAGGCTCGCGAGCTCCTCGTCCGTCTCGGGCAGCGTCTCGCCGACCAGCGCGGGCGAGTAGAGCGTGCCGTCGAGCCGCACCTGGGAGTCGCGCGCCGTTCGGTGCGTGAGGCTCGTGACCAGGTTGTGGTCGACGCCGGTCTCGGCGGTGCCCGTGCCGGGCGAGCGCACCACCCCGTCCACGAGCGACACCAGCCCGTGCACGCCCTGCTCGACCCAGCCGCGCGGCGAGACGAAGGCGCTGGTCGGGCGCGCGTTGACCTCGGCGGCGACGACGGAGGAGTCCATCTGCTCGGTGAGGCGCGCGATCGCGCGCAGGATCTCCGGCCGGTAGACGTCGCCCTCGCGCGGCACGATCGCGGCCACCACGGTGTTCGCGTTGCCGTAGACGTCGCGGTAGGCCTCGTAGGTGTGGATGAACGGGTGCGCGCGCGGCAGGAGGTCGAGGTACTGCGTGAAGATCTCGAGCTGGCGCATCTGCCAGGCGAAGAACAGCGTGAGCGTCGCGATGCCGAGCGCGAACCATTGGCGCTGGCGCGCGAAGAAGCGCGAGAAGCGTTCCGCGCGGGTCACGAGCCGTCCGCCCCGCGCACGGCCCGGAAGCGCGCGCCGCCGTCGTCGGAGCGCAGCACGAGTCCGCGCGGCCCGACCGCGTAGGCGCGTTCGGCATCGGCGAACTCGACGTCGGTGAGGGTGACCGGCAGCGCCGGCGCCTCCGCCGCGCGGAAGGTCCGGCCCGCGTCGTCGGACACGGCCAGGAACCCGCCCTCGCCCGCCACGACCACGCGCGCGCCCGAGCCGCCCACGCCGAACAGGTCCGCGCTGAAGGGCGCGGGCACGCGCGTCCAGTTCGCCCCGCCGTCCTCGCTGCGCACGATCGCGCCCGACAGCCCGACCGCGACGCCGACCCGGCCCTCGGCGTCGAACCAGGTGTCGAACACGTAGAAGTCCTCGGGTACACCCGCGAGTGTCGCGCGCCGGCCCGGCGGGCGGCCCTGCGGCAGGCGCTCGAGCGTGCCGAACTCGCCCGCCACCACCGCGTCCGGGCCGGCGTGCGCGATCCGCCCCAGGATCACGTCCTGCTCGCGCGGGATGCAGGTCCAATGCGCGCCGCCGTCGTCGCTCGCGAGTTGCAAGCCGTAGTCGCCGACCGCGAGCACCTCGCCCGGACCGCCCGCGAGCAGGCCGAACACGTGCCGGTCGAACGGCGTCGCGCGGCGCGCGAAACTCCGCCCGCCGTCCTCGGAGCGGAGCACCACGCCGGCCCGCCCCGCAGCCCACAGCTCGTCGCCCGGTCCGAGCGCGACCGCGTACATCGGCTCGTCGGTGCCGGTGTCCGGCGCGTCCCAGCTCGCGCCGCCATCCTGCGACACGAGCACGGTGCCGAAGTAGCCCGCCGCAACGACGCGCTCGCCGCGCGCCGCGACCGCGAACAGGTCGGCGCGCGCGTGCAGCCCGAAGCGGTCGGCGACGGTCCCGTCCGTGCCCGCGAGCCCGCGCTCGCGATCCGGGTTCACGTCGGCCGCGATGCGCTGGACCAGCGCGTCGTCGCCGAGCGACGCCGCCCCGCAGCGGATCTTCTCGGACAGGAGCCCCTGCGCGAGCAGCGAGTAGCCGTGGCTCTGGTCCGCGAGGAAACGGCCCAGGATGCGCGCCATGCCGCGCAGCGTCTCGAGGTCGCCGCTGGCCGCGGCGCTGCCGGCGATCTGGCTGGTGAGGTTGCGCCCGTACGCGGCGGACGGTCCCTGGTTGCGCGAGAAACCCTCGAGCACGACCCAGACCGCCGCCTCGGTCGCCGGATCCCACTCGCCCGCGGCCACGCGCGCGATCAGCTGCTCGAGCGCGGCGTCGTCGACGCCCGAGAGGAAGCGGTCCTCGTCGCGCAGCTGGAGCAGGTTCGGCTGGGCGGCGCGCGTCTGCGCGAGCGCGGCCGCGAGCTCCGCGCGCGCCGCGCCCGACGCGAGCCAGGCAGCGCACGCACAGGCGGCGGCAACACGACGCAGACGGACGAGACTCTCGGGCACGCGCGCGCTCCCCCAAGAAACGCGCGCGAACTCTAGGCGAATCGGCGCCGCGCCGCCTGCGTCAGCTCGGGTTCACCTCGACGTTCACGCCGAAGCCGAAGCCGGAGTTGTTGCCCCACTCCTGGCTCGGCGCGAGCGGCGCGACGAACAGATACTGCGCGCCCGGCGGCACGACGATGCTGACCTGCGGATCGATCCGGAAGTCCTGCGTGATGTCCGAGGGGTTCAGCGTGCAGAACAAGAGGAAGCACTCGAGGTAGGTCCGGGTCACGACGTCGCTGCCCGCGTTGATCGCGCCGGGGATGCGGTGGCGCTCGCTCGCCGCGCGCACGACGTTGCTCGAGCTGAACACGGCGGAGAGCCGGGTGTCGGGGCCGTCGCGCAGCTCGTTCGCGTCGTTGTAGGTGCCGACGCGCCGGAGCAGCAGCGTGTCGCCGGGCACCGCGCCGATCTCGGCCAGCGAGATCGCGAGCGGCGCGGCCGGGTTGTCGCCGCCCTTCGCGCGCAGGTAGGTCGACTTCGAGTTCAGGCCATAGAACAGGTCGGTGCCCTGCTCGTCGAAGAACGGCCCGCAGAACGCGAGGTCGGTGAAGATCGGCGGCTCGCTGCCGTTGGTCAGCGCGAGGTCGAGGTCGAAAGTCGCCGTGAGCGCGCCCACCTGCATGTCGCCCTGGAAGAGAGCGTCGGTCGTGAACAGCCCGTCGGCGGAGCCGCTCTCCTGCGCCTGCAGCAACGTGCCCAGGTTGAAGCCGTCGCCGAGCACGATGCTCGCGGGCACGCGGAACTCGGCGGTCGGCACGCCGATCAGGTTCGTGAGCCAGGTCTGCGCGCGCAGGTCGAGGTCGATGTCGACGGTGCTCGGACCGCCCTGCAGATCGAGCACGACGGTTCCGCCGGAGGGCGCGTTCGGGTTCGCCCAGGTGCACACGTCGCCGAGGATCAAGAGTGTGTCGATCGCGTTCACGCGCATGTCCTCGATCTCGACGGTGCCGCGCAGCGGCTCGAGGATGTTCGTGGTGTTGACCACGAGCTTGCTCAGGAACCCGCCCTCGATCCGGCCCAACGGGTACTCGACCGGCTGAGGCACGAGCCCGGCGAGCCACACCGAGCCATCGCTGTCCTCGCTCACGATCGTCACCCAGGTGCGGATCGTGAGCTCGCCGCAGCCGAGCGTTCCGAACGAGACCACCGCCAACAACAACCCGAGGCGCATCGAGACCAGGCGCATTGCATCTCCCTCCTCATGCAACGTGCCCCTTGTACACCCCGCTCCCGCGATTGAGAAGAAATTTAAAATGCCGGTCCTTTTATTTAATCTGGATCGGGCTGCGTTTTCGAAGGGTTGCGCCCTTCTCGTGCTAGTGAAAGGCGCGCACCAGAAGGCTCAGCAGCTCGGGCTGGAGCTCGATCAGCTCGGCGCGCCGGCCCTCGCTGTAGTAGCGGAACGAGAGCCCGGCCAGGCCGGTCAGGAGCAGCTCCACCTCGAAGCGCGCGGGCACGCGCGCGACCAGGCCGCGCTCGTGCGCGCGCTGGTACTGCGCGACCACGAGATCGGTGATCGACTCGATGTAGTGGTCGCGCATCTCGCGCACGCGCTGGCCGGCTTCGCCGCCGATCTTCTCGAGGTCGACCGTCTCGGCCGGGAACAGCTCGAGGTACGCGCGCAGCGCGCGGTCGACGCGCTCGACGTCGTTCTTGGTGCTGCGGTAGATCTCCTCGAGCGTGCCGATCAGCACGCGGCCGCGGTCGCGCACGATCTCGGCGACGATGCCCTCCTTCGAGACGAAGTGGTCGTAGAAGGAGCGCGACGACATGCCGGCCTCGCGCACGATCTCGGCGACGCTGATCTGCTCGTAGGGGCGCTTCTTGATCGCGCGCAGCGCCGCGTCGATCAGGCGCTGGCGCTGCACCTCCTTGGGGATCTTCGGCCGTCCGCGCGGCCGCTTCGCGCGGATCACGCGAGCGCACCGGGCGCGAGCGCGCGCAGCGCCAGACGCGGCAAGAGGAGCGCCGCGCTCACGCCTCCCGCGCACAGCGCGAGCGTCGCCAGCACGTCGCGCGCGCTGGTCGGCGTCCAGACCTCGAAGCAGTAGCGGCCGACCGGCGCGAACCAGAGCGCAGCGAGCCCGGCGATGCCGAGCGCGATCGTCGGCCAGCGGGCGTCGAGCCGGGGCGAAACGCGCACGAGCGCGAGCCACGAGAGCAGCGTCGCGCCCCACAGCGGAGCCAGGGCCTGGCTGAAGACCGTGGTCATGACCGAAAGCAGCGCGAGCCGCTGCACCTCGCCGGGGAAGTTGCCGGTGCGCAGGTAGCCGATCCCGAGCAGGAGCGCGGCCAGCGCCACGAAACCGATGCCGAGCGCCACCCCGGAGAGCAGAGCCCAGGCGAGGATTCGAGGTAGGACTTCTGCTCGGCTCTTGCGCATGCGATGATTCCCGGCGACCTGAACGCGGGCAGCAATACCATGCCACGCGCAGGCCAAGGGGGCGCGGTTCCACCGATGGGTCGATTCTGGCAGCGGCCCACCCTCCGTGCACTCGCGCTGTGCCTGGCGTGCGCGAGCGGCTCGGCTTCGGCGGCGAGCTACTCCGTCACGAACAACCCGTACGCGAGCGTCGACTGGGGCACCACGCTGCGCTGCCAGTCCGAACACCACGACCACGCCTACGACACGAGCAAGATCACGGCGCTCGCGAACGCCGGCTACTGCGCGATCACGTACATGCACTACTCGGGCGCCTACCGCGCGACGCCGCATTCCCAGTGGGTCGCGAACGGCAGCCCGAACCCCGACCCGGGTATTCCGATCGGTTGGGGCGAGTATCGCCGCTGGCCGCCCGAGAACTTCGGCGCGCCGGCGCTGCCGCTCGGCTCACTGCGCTTCTACCTGCCGGGCGCGGAAGAGGTCGGCCTGGTCGGGGGAACGCCGGGCGTGCCGTGGCTGACCACGCACATGCTCGGGATCGGACTGACCGAGTACATCGAGGGCGTCGGCTGCGACGCCTGCGGCAACGCGGGCAGCGCGGTGCGCAGCCAGAACCCGCTCGGCCTGCCCGAGACCCACCGCTACTCGGGCAATCAGGATCTCGTCAACAAGCTGAACGCGCTCGGCTCGGTCTCGGTGCTGAGCCACCCCACGGGCCCGGCGACGCAGTACGACCCGTACAACCCGTTTCCTCAGGCGATGGAGGTGTACAACAACTACCACGCGCTCAAGGACGAGGGCTCGGCCGCGGGCGTGCCGGGCTGCTCCAGCGCGCCGACCCACTACATCGACGAGATGCACGCGGTCTGGGACCGCATGCTCGAGACCAAGTCGCCGCGCATCTGGGGCATCGCCGTGAACGACTGGGCCTCGGCCTGGACGCCGCTCGGCCCCTCGATCACCTCCTGCTGGCCCGAGATCACGACCGCGAACCGCGACCGCGGCAAGACCCAGGTGATGGTCGCGAGCTACGACCTCGACACCTACATGGCTGCGTTCCGCGCCGGCGCGTTCTTCGCGGTGGTCGACGGCACCGATCCCAAGGGCGGTTACCCGCAGGTCACGAACATCGCGCTCACGCCGACGCAGATCTCGATCGCGACCGCCGAGAGCGACGAGGCGGTGGTCTGGATCGGCGACGGACAGCCGGTCGCGACGGGGAGCTCGATCGACCTGACCAACCTGCCCGCCGACCTCGTCTACGTGCGCGCGGAGATCAGCGACGGCGAGGGGCGCAAGGTGTACACGCAGCCGTTCGCGCTCGGCCCGCCGGCGCCGCCGCCGCCCGGCCCACCGATCCCGGCCCTGCCTGGGGAATCGATGCTCCTGCTCGAGGTCGCCCTGCTCGCGCTCGCGCTCCTCAGGACGCCGGGCGCGATCGCTCGCTCGTAGCAGCCCTGCGATACACTGCCGCGTGATGCCAGCGAACCCGGCGCTCGTGCTCGCTGCTTGCGCGGCCATGATCGGCCCCGAAGCGCCGCCCGCTCCGAGCGACACGCCGCCGGTCGGGGCCGCGCCCTGCATCGCCTGCAACGCTCCGGTCGTGGAGCCCGCGGCGCTGTACTCGCTCGAGGACTGGACCGCGCTGCAGGCGGGCGAGGTGCTGCGCCAGCCGGTCGCGCTCGAAGAGCCGGCGGGCGAGGCGAGCGGCGCGACGCGCGCAGCCAGTCTGATCCCCCGCCCGCCCGCGCAGGTGTGGAGCGTGCTGGTCGATTTCGAGGAGTGGCCGAGCTTCATGCCGCTGCTCGACACGACCAGCGTCGAGCGCGCGGACGGCGCGAAGCTCTGGGTCGAGCAGCGCTACAGCGTGCTGTTCGTGCCGCTCGCGCACACCACGATCTACGATCTCGCGCCGCGCGCGGGCCGGCTCAGCTGGCGCCTGGACGAGGAAGCTCCGCACGACATCGCGGCGAGCCGCGGCGCCTGGGCGCTCGTGCCGCTCGCGGACGGGCGCGAGACGCTGGTGCGCTACGATGCGCACATGAGCGCGGGGCGCGCGGTGCCGGAGTTCGTGGAACGTATGCTGCGCGAGCGCTCGCTCGAGCAGCTGCTCGCGGGGCTGCGCGCCGAGGTCCTGCGCCGCTATCCCGAGCCCTGAACGAGGCGGCTTCCGGGTGAAGCGCGCACGGCCGGAAGACCGCAGGGCCTCGTTCGGAAGCGCGCTGCGGCGGCTGCGCACCGTCGGTGGGCTCGGCTCCGGGCTGGCCGCGCGCTTCTGGCTGTCGAAGCTGCGCGGCCTGTTCCGCGGCGAGGCGCGGCGCAAGGCGCTGCTCGACGCCTACCACGCGGAGAGCGCGCGAGCCGTGGTCGCGACCATGGGCCAGATGAAGGGCGCGATCATGAAGCTCGGCCAGATCGCGAGCTACGTGTCCGAGGACCTGCCGCAGGAGTACCGCGAGCTCCTCGCGACGCTGCAGGCGCAGGCGCCCGCGATCGACTTCGAGGCGATCCGCCACGAGCTCGAGCGCGAGCTCGGCGCTCCGGTCGCGGAGCACTTCCGCTCGCTCGAGCCGGTGCCGCTCGCCGCCGCGAGCATCGGCCAGGTGCACCGCGGCGTGCTCCACGACGGGCGCGAGGTCGCGGTGAAGGTCCAGTACCCCGGCGTCGACGAGGCGATCAGCGCCGACCTCGCGAACGTCTCCTGGCTGTACGCGCTGGTCGGCGCCGTGTACCGGAACCTCGACCCCGGTCCGGTCGTGGACGAGCTGCGCGCGCGCATCGGCGAGGAGCTCGACTACGCGAACGAGGCGCGCAACCAGCGCGCGTTCGCGGAGCTCTGGGCCGACCACCCGCTCGTGAAGGTGCCGGCGGTGATCGCGAGCCACTCGACCGCGCGCGTGCTCACGAGCGAGCTCGTGGGCGGCCACGACTTCGCCTGGCTGTGCGCGCAGCCCGACGCGCTGCGCCAGCGCGCGGCGGAAGTCATGTACCGCTTCGTGTGGTGCTCGATGTTCCGCCACCGCGCGTTCAACGGCGACCCGCACCCGGGCAACTACCGCTTCCACGCCGACGGCTCGGTGACCTTCCTCGACTTCGGCTGCGTGAAGTTCTTCGACGCGGCGACCGCGCGCGGCATGCGGGCGCTTCACGAGCACCACCTGGCCGGCGATCGCGCGGCGTTCCGCCAGCAGCTCGTCGAGTTCGGCTTCATCGCCGCGGACTCAGCCGTCTCGACCGAGCTCTTCTACGAGTACATGGGCTTCTTCTACGAGCCGTTCCGCCACGACCGCGAGTTCACCTTCTCGCGCGAGTACACCTCGAGCTCGCTCGCGCACGTGTTCGACCGCAACGACCCGCGCTACGGCGAGATCCCCAAGCAGAGCAACATGCCGCGCGACTTCGTGTTCCTGAACCGGCTGCAGTGGGGACTGTGGCCGCTGCTCGCTCAGCTCGGCGCGCGCAACCACTGGCACGGCATCCACCGCGAGTACATCGAGGGCGCCGAGCCCGCGACCGAGCTCGGCCGCGTGTTCGCGGAGAGCTGGACGCGTTGGCGGGAGAAGCGCGGCGTGCCCGAGGGAGCCGAGGTCTGGCTCGAGCGCGAAGGGCCGCGCTGGTCTTAGGGGTCCCGGCGCGGCGAAGCCGCGCCGCCCCACTCCGCTCGCCTTCGGCTCGCTGCGCGCTTCGCTTGCGTCGGATCCCTACGTGAGAATCCGGTAGAGCACCGTGCCGCGGGCGCACACGCGGGCGTCGTCGCGGCGCACGACGTCGACGTCGCTCCACAGGAGCTCGCGGTCGCGCAGCACGCAACGGCCGTAGGCGACGAGCTCCCCCTGCCCGGCCGGCGCGAGGATCTGCGCCTGGATGGCGGGCGTCGACGCCTTGTAGCGGCCGTGGCCGGTCTCGGCCCAGGAAGCCATCGCGCCCGCCGTGTCGAGCAGCGCGAGCACCGCTCCCTCGTGCACGTTCCCGTCGCGATCCGCGTTGGTGTCGCGCCAGGGCATGACGAGCCGCGACGTGCCGCCGGTCATGTGCTCGACTCGGATGCCGCGGTTGCCGATGAACGCGACCGCGCCGATGTGCGGACCCATCGCGCCGGGATCGGAGAGGCCGTGGTCGCCGGGCGACTTCGGCAGCTCCGCCGGCGCCGCGCCGAAGCGCGCGCGCACCGCGGCGGTGACGTGCGCGATCGGCTTGCGATCCTCGGTCTCGATGTCGATCTCGGCGAAGCACAGCTCCTTGCCGCGGCGCAGGAGCCGCGCGCGCGCGAGGATGGTCTCGCCGATCGCGGCCGCGAGGTAGCTGACCTGCAGGCTCGCCGTGTGCCACGTTCCGGTGTCGGGGCCGAACGCCGCGCGCGCGAGCGCCTGCGCGCCGATCGCGCCGAGCGAAGCCGCGCAGCCGCCGTGCAGCGCCTTGCCGGGGTTCGAGTTCTCGTCCTTGTAGGGCAGGCGCAGCACGAGCGCCTCCTCGCCGCGCTCCGCGAGCTCGACGCCCAGGAAGCGCGAGTACGGCGATTCGGCGATCCAGCCTTCTACGGAGTCCATCGTTCGATTCCTAATCCATTCCCGGCACGAGGCAGGAGTGGATCGACTCCTCGCCCGGGATCTCGCGCGCCAGCATGTGGATCGCGCGCTCGGCCTGGCGCAGGCCGAAGTCGTGCGTGTGCATCTTCGCGATCGGCGTCGCGCGCGACTCGATCAGGCGGATCGCGGCGCGGTAGGCCGACGAGGTCACGCCGATCGCGCCCGAGACGCGGATCTCCTTCATCACGATCTTGTCCGAGACGAACTCCGGCACGGGCTTGAAGCCCTTCACGCCCGCGAGCACGACCGAGCCGCCGGGCGCGACGTAGTCGAGCGAGGCGGCGACCGGCTCGAGCGCGTACGAGGACACGTCGACCACCACGTCCGCGCCGCGGCCGTTCGTGAGCTCGCGGATGCGCCGGCGCGCGTCCTGGTTCTGCACGTCGATCGTGTGATCGGCGCCGAACTCGCGCGCGAGAGCGAGCTTCGCCGCGTCGGCCGCGAGCCCGGTCACGATGATCTTGCCCGCGCCGACCGCGCGGCAGGCGAGCACCGACGCCAGACCGCGCTGGCCCGGACCGAGGATCACGACCGTGTCGCCGGGCCTGGTCTGCGGGATCTCGACCGCCCAGCGGAAGCCCGCGCCGAGCGGGTTGAACATGACCGCGAGCGACGCGTCGAGCGACGGGTCGACCTTGTGCAGCACGCTGTTCGGGTGCAGCCACATGTACTCGGCGTACGCGCCGTAGAGGCCGGGCGCCTCGGAGAGCGGCACGTAGGAGTAGATCAGCCGCTTCTCGCACAGGTGCGAGCGCCCGCCCAGGCACGGCGCGCAGAAGCGGCACGAGATCATGTTCTCGACCGCGACCCGGTCGCCGACGTCCACGCCCCAGCGGCGCGCGGCGCGGTCGCCGATCGCGGCGATCCGGCCGAGCGGCTCGTGGCCCGGGATCACCGGCACCGGCGTGCGGAGCACGCCCTCGAACTGCTCGTAGTCGCTGCCGCAGATGCCGCAGGCCTCGACGCGCAGGATCGCGCTGTCGGCGTCGATCGGCGGCAGCGCGAGGTCGCGCGGCTCGAGCGCCCGCGGACCGGTCAGCACCATCGCGAGCGTGCTCTTCGGCAGGGACTCCCCGGGCATTGCGCGCGCCATTATGTGCGAAGATCCGCGCGCGGGCAGATCCAGAGGGGCGCAGGCGATGCGGGAGCTTTCCGGCAAGGTGGCGGTGGTGACGGGCGGCGGCAGCGGGATCGGCCAGGGCATGGTGGCGGCGTTCGCAGGGGCCGGCATGCACGTGGTGATCGCGGACGTCGACCTGCCCGCGGCCGAGAAGGTGGCCGGCGAGGCGCGCGCGCAGGGCGTGAAGGCGCTCGCGATCCAGACGGACGTCGCCAGCCGCGACTCGGTCGAGGCGCTCGCCGAGCGCGTCTACGGCGAGCTCGGCGCGGCACACCTCTTGTGCAACAACGCCGGCGTCGCCGTGTTCGGCCAGCTCGCCGACATGACCGACACCGACTGGCGTTGGCTGCTCGACGTGAATCTCGAGGGCGTCGTGAACGGCCTGCAGGCGTTCCTGCCGCGCATGAAGGCGCAGCCCGGCGAGAAGCACGTGGTGAACACGGCCTCGGTCGCCGGCGTCGCGGCCTTCGCGGGGCTCGGCGTGTACGTCGCGACCAAGTACGCGGTGGTCGGGATCTCCGAGTCGCTGCGGCACGAGAGCGCGGGGTACGGCCTCGGCGTCTCCGTG
>Ga0187892_10004189_pt1 | contig 24665 bp, 27 predicted proteins | sample MA1701073metaG_FD_139345 | JGI IMG/M metagenome (GOLD analysis project Ga0187892, IMG submission 139345) | Bio-ooze microbial communities from a basaltic lava cave in the Kipuka Kanohina Cave System on the Island of Hawaii, USA - MA170107-3 metaG ... | reverse complement strand
TTGGATCTCGACTCGGTTCGAGAGGGCGAATTCCAATCCATTGCGTGCCGAGCGCCGGAAGGAAGTTCGTTGATACCGCTGAATAATCACGGGACACCTTGGCAAAGATGCACGTGGACTTGGACGTTAGAAGCTCAGCCACCGTGGTTCGGCGATCGCCCGGATCTGGTCTGTAGCCGTTTAGCCCACCTGCGACGTCGCGAGATAACGAATCGAGGATCAAGTTGTAGATGCGATCGTCACCGTAAAGAGCTTTGAGGCGGTCAGCAGCTTCTCGCGGAATCGTTCTCGTCCGGACGACCATCCTCACGACATCCCCTACCGCCGCGTCCAGGCCGGCCAGCACGCGGTTCACGTAGGCCTCGTCGATGACGGCGGGGACGGCGTACGGATCCGTGGTTGTCGTGGTTGCGGGGGCGGTGGGAACCGTGGCAGAGGGGACGTCGTCGGCTGGTTCAGCCGAGGAGCAGCCGGCGAGGACCAGCACCACCAGCCCCATCACAGCTCGCCTGACCGCCCGCCTCCGCACGGTTCACATGCATATCATGTGATTTCGCCCCGGACAAGGGCCCGGGGCGCGCTGACTCGGTCGCGGGGTCGCGCATGGTTATCGCACTCTTGTGCTCGTATGAATGAGGCGGGTTCTCGGTTGAGTCACAGGCGACATGGGATTGGCCAGATGAGCGGCTTTCCGAACTCATGGGCACGATCAAACGCCGCCACTGCCGAGGTCGCGGCCCGGCGGCGGCGCACCGTCGACCCCGTTCTCCGCCGGACTGATCAAGGATCGTGACCGGGGCTGCCGGGTCCCGGGCTGCAGGCAGGTCCGGTGGATGGAGGTTCACCATCTGCTGCACGTCGAGGGTGGGGGCGAGACCCTTCCCGAGAACCTCGCCTGCCTGTGTGGCCGCCACCACGACGAACAGCACTGTGGCCTCGGATTGGGTGGCGGTGGTTGAAGGTGCGGCCAGAGCGGTCGGTGAAGACGAGGCCCAAGAAGGTGGTGGGGTCGCCGCTGATGCCGAGGAGCCCGACCGACAACCCCTGCTCTTCTGCACGGTGGGAGCCGCCGTCGGGCGAACAATTCGACGCGTGGTCACTTGCTTGGAACGACCGGGTTGCCTGTTGACTTGGGACGCTTCCCGCTACCGGCAGTCCACGCAGTAGTCCGAGCCCTCCACGAACTGGGTCGCGGCCTTCTGCATGCGGCAGCTTGGGCAGAGGCGGGTGGTTGGGGCGGCGGGCGCCCGTGATGGCGCGGGGGGCGAGGGTCGCGACGTCCGGGCCCGGGGGGCCGACGGCGGCGTCCGCGGCGGCGGTGTCGCGGGCGGGGGAGGGACTTCGAAGGGTGGTTCGTCGAGCAGCACGCCGGCCTCGAGGAAGGCCTCGGCGACCTCCTCGGGCACGGGGCCGTACCAGTTGCCGGTCTCGAGGCGGGTGGGGAGGCGGCCCTCGGTGCGGACGTAGTCGTTGACCCGGGACGTGTCCGCCAGGCGGTAGCCGACGACCCAGCGCTTGCCCGGCGTCCAGCGGGCGACGTAGAGGTCGGGCCGGCGCCACACCCCGACGGACACGCCGTTGCGGCCCCGGGCGGCGGCGGCGACAGGGGAGGCGGCCTGGGCGATCCCGAGGGCCCGGAGCACGGCGAAGCCGGAGTCGCCGTTCACCGGATCCAGGAGCCGGATCGTGCGGTCCTCCACCTCCACGAGGGTGGCGTGGTCGTCCCGGAGCGCGTTGGCGGCGTCGGCGAGGGGTCCGTCCATGGGGTTCATGTTGCCCCGGGAGCGACAGGGCTGGGCAAACCCGCTTCGGTGTTGAGCGACTAGCCCGGTCCGCCGATCACCACGAGCCGGTCGAGGCCCGACTCGGCGCCCCACACCTGCCCGGGCCGGCCCAGCAACTGGCGCACGTTGGCGTCGGCCTGCGACAGCAGGAACTCGGTGAACTGCTCGGTGGTCGGGTCGAAGCGGAAGATGGCGTTGCCACCGAAGTCGGTGACCCAGACCTTGTCCCGCTCGTCGACGTAGACGGCGTAGGCCTGGGGCCGGCTGCCGGGCAGCTTCCACTCCTTCCATGACCCGCCGTTGCGGGGGTCGTACAGGCCGAGCTGGCCGGCGTCCCACTCGCTGATCCAGATGCGGCCCTGCGAGTCGGACCACACCCGGCGGGCCCCCTGCCCGGCCGTGGGCGGCTCGAGCACGGTGGCGGTGTTGGTGGCGGGGTCGATGCGGGCGATGTGGTTGCCGGCCAGCGAGGCGTAGTAGATCGACCCGTCGGGCGTGACCGTGATGCCGTAGGGGCCCCGGCCCCGGGGCGCGTCGAAGACCTGCACCCGCCTCGAGGCGGGGTCCAGCCGGCCGTAGTAGCCGGCCTGGCCGGTGAACCACAGGGTGCCGTCGGTGGCGAAGACGGCGGTGTTCAAATTGAGGGCGGGCGTACCCGCCGGCATGGGGAAGCGGGTCACCTCATCGGTACGGGGATCGACGCGCACGATGGCGTTGAGGCCGCCGTCGGTGATCCACGCCGCCCCGTCGGGCCCCACGATCACCCCGTGGGGCGCCGAGCCCGACCCCAGCGGGATCTCCTTGGTGTCACCCGTCGCCGGGTCGAGCCGGCCCAGTTCGCCCGACCCCTGGGCGGTGTACCAGATAGTCGTCCCATCGGCGGCGGGGGCCACGTCGTGGGGGCGGGAGCCCCGGGGGACGGCGTAGGTGCGCACCACGGGAGCGTCGTCGACCACCGGTCCCCGGGCGGTGCCAGGTCGGTCGCCTCCCTGCGCCCCGGTCGCGCCCGGCGGGGCCGGCTCGGTCGCGCCCGGCCCCTTCGCAACCGGCCCCTTCGCAACCGGCTCAGGGTCCGACGCGCACCCGCTGACCAGCGCCGATCCCACCACGACCACCGCCAGCCAGCGGGTCCTTCCCACGAGCCCACGGTACGCCTTCGGGCCTGCGTTCAGCGCGCCCGTTGCGCGATGCTGTCCCCGAACAGGTCTTGGAGTCGTCCAACGCCTCAACTGGGTACGAAGAACGGTGGAGGACGCTCCACGAAAGGGGAGGACAACCGTGGCATACGAGTTCAGTTGCAGGGCCGCTGGCGCCGAGGGCTGTGGGTGGAAGACCCGCGCCGCGACCGAGGACGAGCTGGTGTCCAAGGTCGCCCAGCACGCCCAGAAGGTCCACAAGGTGAAGAACGTCAGCTCGACGATCGCCAACTACGCCCGGGCCAGCGCCCGCCAGGTCTGACCCGACCGGACTCCGAAACCGGCGGCCGGGCTCGCACTGCGCCCGGCCGCCGCTTCGCGTCCGTCCTCAGCCCAGTTCCTCAAGGAATGTTCGGAGGGCGGCGTTGAAGGCGTCGGGGTCCTCCAGGCTGGACAGGTGGCCGGCCCGGGGGATGCGGACCAGCCTGCCTCTGGCCAGCGCGTCGCACATGTCCCGGGCCACGCCCGGCGGTGAGAGCGCGTCCTCCTCGCCCACCACCACCAGGGTGGGGACGTCGATGGTCGCCAGGTCGGCGGTCGAGTCGGGTCGACGCTTCATGGCCTCCAACGCCACCGTGATCCCCTCGGCGGTGGCGCCCGCCATGAGCCGGCGGATCTCGTCCATCACGTCGGGCCGGTGCTCCTTGGTGTAGTCGCCGGGCAGGCCCTCGACCATGGCGTCGACCACGGGCGACGGGTCGCCGGCCGCCACCTGCTCCTGCTGGCGGGTGCGGCGAGCCAGCGCCTCCTCGGTGTCGGCGCCGGCCCGGGTATCGGCCAGCACCAGCGCCCGCACCCTGTCGCGGTGGCGCCGCCAGAAGGCCATCGTCACATAGCCGCCCATGGACAGCCCGCCCAGCACGACCTGGTCCAGGTCCACATCGTCGAGGAGGCGGGCGACCTCGTCGGCGGCGGCATCGACGGATGGCTCGGCGAAGGCCATGTCGGGGGCGATCACCCGCCAGCGGTCGGACAATCCGCCCAACTGCGGCCGCCACATCTCGCCGTCGACCGGGAAGGCGTGGAGGAGCACGACCGCCGGCCCGCCGGCCGGCCCCGCCTGGCGGACGCTCACCCGGCCGCCGCCCGCCACACCTCCCGCAGTCGCAGCTTGGGCCCGGGCCGGCGCATGCCTCCTGCATACACCCTCGCGCCGAGGCGGACCGTCAGGTAGGTCGTGACCAGCACCAACAGCATGGCCAGCGGCACCTCCCACGGCTCCACATGACCCACCGCCGATCGGGGCAGCATGGTCATCGGGGTCATGGGCGGGATGAACGAGGCGACCCGTGAGATCGCCCCGTCGGGGTCCTGGGTGGCGGCGATGGCGACGAAGTAGGTGGCGGCGATGAGGATGGTGATGGGCGCGGTGGCGTTCCCCACGTCCTCGGGACGGGAGGCGGCGGCCCCGGCGGCGGCGAAGATGCAGCTGTAGAGGCCGTAGCCGAGGATCGACCACAACAGCACGGCGGCGAGTGTCAGCGGCGTCCCCCCGGGCAGGCTGAACGAGTCGAACGCAAGGGCGGTGAGCACGGCCGGGATCCCCACCATCAACAGCTGGATCACGGCCACCACGCCGATCCCGACGACCTTCCCGGCCAGCAGCTGGCTCGGGCGCAGGGCGCCCAGCAGCACCTCCGACACCCTCGACGCCTTCTCCTCCAGCACGCCGTTGGCGACGGTGAAGCCGTAGGTCAGCAGCAGCAGGCAGATGACCATCACGCCGGTGAAGGCGAGGGGGCGGTTTGACTCCCGCAGCGGCCGGGCCTCGACCACCCGGTCCACCGCCAGCGGCTCGGGGCTGAGGAGGCGGGCGGCGTCGGCCGGGCTTACCCCGGCCTCGGCCAGCCGGGCGGCGGCGCCGACCTGGTAGGCGGCGGTGTTGAGCAGGAGCCCGAGCTGGTCGCCTACGTCGCTCCGTGCCACCAGCCGGTTGCCGTCGACGATCGCGACCCGGACGGTCCGCTCCCGTACCGCCGCGGCCGCAGCGCCCGCGTCGGCCAGTCGGCGGACCTCCACCTTCAGGTCGACGGAGGGGGCGAGCGTCGCGATCGCCGCCTGGAGCTGCTCGCTGGCGGCCCCGGCCACGCCCACCCGGTGGACGGGCTCGTCGTCCCCCACGACGTTGGGGACGATGATCGACGCCAGGGCCACCACCAGGTAGATGCCGGTCGAGACCAGGAACGACTTGGCCCGGGCCCGCTCGGTGACCTCCCGCCGGGTGACCAGCAGGACGGGGTGGCCGGAGCCCCCGGGCCGGCTCACGACCGCACCGCCTCCCGGAACAGCTCCGACAGGGCGGGAAGCTCGAGGCCGAAGTCGACGACCCGGCCGGTGGTGGCGGCCCGCTGGAGCATGGCCAGGGCGTCCACGCTGGGGTCGAGGCGCAGGCGGGTGCCGTCGGGGCCGGTCTGCTCCACCACCACACCCGGCACGCCCTCGGCCCACGACCCGTCGGCTGCGCCGTTGGGAGACTGGAGCACCACGTTCAGGCAGCGCCGACCACTCGACCGCTTGAGGTCTCGGACCACGCCCGACAGCACCAGCCGACCGCGGTGGACGATCGCCACCGAGTCGCACAGGTCCTCCACCAGGTCGAGCTGGTGGCTGGAGAACACCACCGTCACCCCCGCCGCCGCCCGCTCCGCCAGCACCGCACTCAGGGCGTCGACCGCCACCGGGTCGAGCCCGGAGAACGGCTCGTCGAGCACGAGCAACTGGGGGTCGTGGACGAGGGCGGCGGCCAGCTGCACCCGCTGCTGGTTGCCCAGCGACAGCGACTCGGCCCGGTCCTTGGCCCGCTCGGCCACGCCCAGCCGCTCCAGCCAGTGCTCGCCCCGGCTCGCCGCCTCGCCAGCGCTCAGCCCGTGCAGGCGCCCGAAGTAGACGAGCTGGTCGCGCACCCGCATCTTCGGGTACAGGCCGCGCTCCTCGGGCAGGTACCCGAAGCCGAGCCGGTCGGGCTGGGACACGGGCCGGCCATGCCAGCGGACCTCGCCGCCGTCGGGCCGCAGCAGGCCGAACACCAGCTTCATGGCGGTGGACTTGCCCGCGCCGTTGGGGCCCAGCAGGCCGAACAGCCGGCCCGGCGGCACCTCCAACGTGAGCTGGTCGAGCGCCACCAGCGACCCGTAGCGCTTGGTCAGTCCGCAGAACCCGAGCATCGGGCCAGGGTAGGCGGCCCGCCCGGGTAGGTTCGTTCGAATATGCAGATGCGCTCCCCCGGTGCGACCCCCGCCCTGGCCGACCCTGCGCTCCGCCCGCCCGAGTAGGCCGTGGGCATCTTCCTGCTGCCCGACGAGCGCGTCACCTCGGTCGACGCCTGGATCGCCCTGGGCGGCGGGGAGGGCCTGGCCCAGGCTCAGGCCAACGGGCCCGAGTGGGTGATCAGGGAGATCGGCGCGGCCGGGCTGCGGGGCCGGGGAGGAGGCGGCTTCCCGACGACCCGGAAGTGGGCGGGCGTGCGGTCCCAGGCGGGCACCCACCGCTACGCCGTGTGCAATGCCGCCGAGGGTGAGCCGGCCACCTTCAAGGACCGGGCCCTGCTTCGCACCAACCCCTACCAACTGGTGGAGGGGCTGGCCATCGCCGCCTTCTCGGTCGAGGCTCGCCGCGCCTTCGTCGGGATCAAGGCCGCCTTCCGCTGGGAGGTGCTGGCCCTGGAGGCGGCGGTGGACGAGATGACCAGGGCGGGCCTGGCCGGGGACGTGCCCATCACCATCGTGCAGGGTCCCGACGAGTACCTGTTCGGGGAGGAGAAGGCCCTGCTCGAGGTCATCGAGGGGCGCCCGCCCATGCCCCGGCTCCTCCCGCCCTTCGAGCACGGCCTGTTCGCGGTGGCGCCCCAGATGGGCTGGGAGGCGACGACTCCCGAGCCCGGCCACGCCGAACGGGACTCGTCCAACCCCACCCTGGTCAACAACTGCGAGACGCTGTGCAACGTGCCGTGGATCCTGTCCCGGGGGCCGGAGTGGTTCCGCTCCATGGGTACCGACCAGTCGCCCGGCACCATCGTGTCCACCGTGGTGGGAGACGTGTCCCGTCCCGCCTACGGCGAGGTCGAGATGGGCACGCCGCTGCGCCTGGTCATCGACGAGGTGGGCGGCGGCCTGCGGCCGGGCCGCAGCTTCAAGGCGGCGCTGTCGGGCGTGGCCAACCCCGCCCTCACCGCCGACCGCATCGACGCCCCGCTGTCCTACGAGGGCATGGCCGCCGCCCGCACCGGCCTTGGTGCCGCAGGGTTCGCCGTCTACGACGACACCGCCTGCATGGTGGCCCTGGCCCGCCACATCTCGCGCTTCCTGTGGGTCGAGTCGTGCGGGCAGTGCCCGGCCTGCAAGCTGGGCACGGGTGAGATCACCGAGCGGCTGGCCGCCATCGACGAGTGCCGGGGCGGCGACGACGACATCGCCGCCATCGGCGGCCGCCTGCCCAAGGTGACCGACGGCAACCGCTGCTACCTCCCCGTCGAGGAGCAGGTCGTGATCAGCAGCCTGCTGCGGGCCTTCCCCGAGGAGTTCGCCCAGCACGTCGAGGGCGACTGCTCCCACCACCGCTCCGACCTGGGCGTCCCCAAGATCGTCGACGTGGCCGACGGGGTGGTCACCTACGACGAGAAGCAACTGCGCAAGCGCCCCGACTGGACGTACGAGTAGCCCGAGTCCGACCCGAAGGCCCCGCTACCGGCCGCCGCGGCGGCCGCTCAGCCTCGTCCTGCCCCGCTCAATGTGGTCGAGCACGCCCCCCAGGCCCGATTCGAGTTCCTCCACCCGCCTGCGGTACCGGCTGCTGCCGATCCACAGCCCCGCCCCCATGACGCCCGCACCCGCCGCACCCACCATCAGCACAGCCGGGTGCAGACCGTTGAGGGCGGCGGTGAAGGCGGTGACCCCGCCGCCCACCACCGTGGCCGAGCCCGCCACCGTCCCCTGGGCATGGCGCACGGCCAGCACGTCGATGTTGAGGCGCACCAGCACCCACTCGTCGTCCTGGTCGACCACCGAGAGGTCGACGTGGTTGACGTCGCGCAGGATCAGGCGATGGCCGACGGCCCGGTCGACGGCTCGCCGGGCGGTGGCCTCCAGGCTTCGCCGGCGGACCCATGTGGTGCGGGCGCCCATGTCACGGCGGAGGTCGAACAGCTCCTCGCGCAGGAACCGGTGGAGCTGGCCCTCCACCACCGCCGCCGGGCCCGGCACCGTCCGGCAGACGGTGAGCGTGGGGGGACCGAGGATGCGGTGCCTGGGTCGCTGGGGCGCCTCAGCCAGCACGCCCGCCCGCCACTCGGCCAGGGCCCGGCGGACCGCCGGCGACGAGATCCCCGCCTCGACCGCGGCTTGCTCCACGGCGGCATCGTCGAGGCCGTTGGCACAGCCCGCGCCGAGCTCCCGGTCGAGCTCAGCCGCCCGCCGGAGGACGAGCGCGATCTGGTCCTGGCTGAGGTCGTGCGGCACCGCCTGAGAAGCTACGTCAGTCGGCCACGAAACGCTGACCGGCCCCGCACGCGGGCAGGAAGTCGCATCCTCGGCACCACCTCCCGGGCGTGGGTTCGAACCGCTCGGTGGCCAGCCGGTCGAGGGTGGCGGCCAGGTCGGACCGCACCGACTCGAGCGCCTCCCGTTCCCAGTCGGCGCTGAGCAGGGCGGGGGGCTCGTCGGGGCGCAGGTAGCAGTACGTCGTGCGCAGGTGGTCGGCATCGGCGCCCCACGCGTCGACCGCCGCCAGCCCGTAGAGGTTGAGCTGCAACGTGGCCGGGCGGTCGCCCACGGGGGCCGCCCGGCCCGTCTTGAAGTCGACCAGCTCGAGCCGCCCGTCGCGCCGGTAGACGGCGTCGACCCGGCCCCGCACGAGGTGGCGGCCGGCGGCCAGGACGAACGGGGCCTCGACCCGCTCCGGGTCGAGGTCGGCCCAGGGGCTGGCCAGGAACGACTTCTTGAGGGCGGTGGCGTGGCTGGTGCCGGCCGACGGGCCGTGGGGCTCGGGGTCGTCGCCCGGTGGCTCGAGCAGGGACAGCTGACGGCCCGACCGCTGCTCGATCCAACGGTGGACGGCGGTGCCCATGCGAGCCGCCGGTGACGAGCGGCGGGGGAGGGGCCGCACCACCGACCAGTAGAACTGCTTGGGGCAGCGGGCGAAGGTGACGAGGCCGGTGACCGACACGGCGGCCGGCGCCGAACGGCGGGGTGCGGTGGCCGCGGGGGACACGGCCACGTGGTCGAGCCGTAGCTGGTCCGGATCGGACGCCACCGCCGCAGGGTACCCACCCGGCCCGGCTCCCCAGTGCCGTTCTTTGGCGGCCACGTCGGGGTCGACGGTGGCAGGGTCGTGGCGGAACCGTTCCTTCACCAGCCCCTCGGCGGCCAGCTCCACCACGAACTCGTAGAACTCCGACGGGCCCTGGGGCTCGGCCGCCCCCGGGTACCAGTGGGCGGCCGAGCACACCAGCCGGCGCTGGGCTCGGGTGCAGGCGACGTAGAACAGCCGCCACTCCTCGTCGCGCCGGCGGCGGCGGATGGCGTCGTTGATCACCTTCTGGGTGGCCCGCGCCGGGTCGGGGATGCCCTCGTCGTCGGCCCGCAGCCACCACGGCAGGGCCGACGCGTTGGTCAGGGCGTTCTCGTGGGCCCGGTCGTCGGGAAAGATCCGCGACGAGCCCCGGCCCGCCAGCCCGGGTACGTACACCACCGGGAACTCCAGCCCCTTGGCCTGGTGGATCGTCATCACCCGCACCGCGTCGGTCTCCGACGAGTGGGCCTCGGCCACGTCCTCTTCGGACTCGTCGAGCAACTGGAGGTACTCGATGAAGGCGGTGAGGCCCGGGTCGCCCTCGATCGGCCGGAAGCGGGCGGCCAGGTCGAGAAAGCGCAGGATGTTCTCCCTCCCCGGCTTGCCTGCCGCGTGCCACAGGCCCGTGCCGAGCACGATCCGCTCGGCCAGGTCGAGCACCGGCATCCACCTGGCCACTTCAACCAGTTCCGCCCGTTCGCGCCGGTAGTCGGCGATGCGGGAGCGGGCTGCGGCCGACAGGTCGGGAACCGCCTCCATGGCGGCGACGGCGTCGGCCAGGGTGCCCTCGATGCTTCGGCCGTGGCGAGCCAGGGCGGCGAGATCGCGCAGGCCGACGTGGTAACGGGGCCCGCGCAGCAGGCGCAGCAGGGCCACCACCGCCGACGGGTCGGCCACCACCTCGATCCACGCCACCAGGTCGACGATCTCGGGCCGGTCGAGCAGGCCGCTGCCTCCGACCACCTCCACCGGCGCCCCCCGCTCCAGGAGGGCGTCGCGCACGGGGGCGATCAGGCGGCGCTTGCGGCACAGCACGGCGTGGTCGCCCCAGGCCGCCTCGCCCGCCTCGTGGCGAGCGACGATGTCGTCGGCGATGGTGGCCGCCTCCTCCCGGTCGTCGGAGGCCAAGAAGCACTCCACCCGGGTCTCCGCCGCCCCTGCCGCCGGCTGCAACGCCTTGGGTAAGGCGTCGCCCACCTTCGCCTGGATGCGGTTGGCGACGGTGTTGAGCGGCTCCCCGAACCGGAAGGTGACCTGCAGCTCACGGCGGTCGCCCCCGCCGAAGTGGCCGGGGAAATGCAGGATGTTGAAGAGGTGGGCGCCCCGGAAGGCGTAGATCGACTGCATGTCGTCGCCTACCGCCGTTACCGCCGAGCCCGGCGGGTAGAGCAGCTCGAGCAGCCGCCGCTGGGCGTAGTTGGTGTCCTGGTACTCGTCGAGCAGCACGACGGGGTGGCGGGCCCGCTCGGCCGCGGCGACCTCCGGGTGCTGCTCCAGGAGCCGTACGGCCAGCCCGACCTGGTCGCCGTAGTCGATCAGGCCCCGCTCTCGCTTCCGCCGTTCGTAGGCCTCGACCACCTGGCACAGCTCCAGCCGGGCCAGCGCCGTGTCCCTCGTGTTCTTCCACGGCGTCTCCCGGGCCACGAAGACGCAGTCGGCCGCCACCGCGGCGATGGGCACCAGGTAGTCGGCGGCGCGCGACGCCAGCGTGAGGGCGGCATCGAGGATCACGTTGGGGGCCAGCGCGCTGCGCCGCTCGAAGCGGAACTCGTCGAACACGCTGAACAGCAGCTGCCAGGCCTGGGCCCGGTCGAGCAGCTCGGTGCCGGGCGCCAGCCCCAGCTCCAGGGCGTGGTCGCCGACCAGCGAGGCGCCGAAGGAGTGATACGTGCCGATGGTGACGTCGGCGTCGGGGCCGAGGGCGGCCCGCACCTTCTCCTTGAGGTTGAACGCCGCCTTGTTGGTGAACGTGAGGCCCAGCACCTGGTCGGGCCGGGCCAGGCCCTCCCGGACCACGTGCAGGATGCGCTGGGCCATCACCGTCGTCTTGCCGGTGCCCGCCCCCGCCACCAGCAGGAGGGGCGCCAGCGGCGCCTTGATGGCGGCGTCCTGCTCGGGCGTGGGGTCGAGCACGGCCGTCATGGCGCGCCCGTCCCCACGGTGCGCCCCTCGGGCTGGAGGCGGCACAGCCGGTGGAAGGCACAGGTGCGGCAATTGGCGTGGACCGACGGGTCGAACTCCTCGGCCAGGATCCGGTCGGCCACCTCCAGCACCCGCGCCTCGGTGCGGGCGGCGTGGTCGTCGGTGATGGGCTGGGCGTAGGTGCGCATGCTGCGCAGGTAGTGGAGCTCGAGCTGGGCGGCAGGGCCCAACGCCGCCAGCTCGGGGTCACGGGTGGCCGCCAGGTGGTAGATCGCCAGCTGCAGGTCGTCGTCGACGTCACCCGGCCGGGGCTCGGTCTTGCCCGTCTTGTAGTCGATGACCCGGACGGCCACGCCGTCGGCGGCCCGGTCGATGCGGTCGATCGACCCCGTCATCCGGTGGGGGCCGACGGGGATCTCGAAGCGCCGCTCCACCGCCAGCACCTCGGGCAGGGCCGCCCCTTCGGTCTCCCACCACGACGCCAGCATCGACACGAAGTCGCGCCGGGCCTGCTCGGCCTGCGGGCGGTAGCGGGCGATGCCGTCGTCCCACACCTCGTCGGCCACCCGGGACAGGCCCTCCAGGGTGCGGGGCGGAGGGTCCTCCGCGGCCGGGTCGAGGAACCGCTCCAGCACCTTGTGCACCAGGCTGCCCAGCCCGGCGTGCACGCCCGGCTCGTCTCGGGCTCGCAGCACGTACTGGAAGGCGTAGCGCTGCGGGCAGTCGTCGTAGGCCGACAGTTGGCTGGCCGACAGCGTCAGCTGGCCGCTCGGCCATACCGGCGCCGCTCCCGCCGTCGCGGCACGGGCCGCCGCCGGCTGGCCGGGAGCTTCGGGCCACGTCACCCCCGCCGGTGTCCAGTGCTCGACGAAGCGGCTGAGCAGGACCCCCGGCTCGGGCGCGGCCACGGCGACCAGCGACTCGGTGGCGCGGCTGGTGGCGAGTGCGAACAGGCGGCGCTCCTCGTCGATGCCTCCTGGGGGGGTGGGGCCGAACAGGGACAGGCGGGCGGCCGGCCGGGGCAGCTCCCCTTCGACGCAGCCCGCCACCACGACCATCCGCCACTCGAGGCCGGCAGCGCCGGCGACGGACGTGATCGTGACCCCGTCGCCCGCCACGGGGGCGACGGCGCGCCAGGGGGCAGGGACCAGCTCACCGGCGCCGAGCGCAGCCAGCGTCTCACCCAGGGTCGCCCCCGGGTGGCGGTCGCCGTAGGCCCGCAACCCGTCGACGAGGGCCACCAGGCCGTCGAGGGCGCGGTCGGCGACGGCTCCCAAGCCGGCTTCACCACCCCTGCCGGCGAACGCCGACGCCCACACCTCGTAGGCGAGGTCGGCGGCCGTGTCACCCGCGGCCAGCCGCACCCGCAGCCGGTCGCGCAGGGCCTCCAGCCCTTCGAGCCGGGCGTCCCCCTCGATCGGACGGTCCCCGCCCGCCACCCACCGCAGGAGGTCGACCACCGCCTCGACGGCCGGCTCGTCCCGTGTGAGCGCCGGCACGGGCGCGGCGGGGATGCCGTGGCGGGCCAGCGCCCGGCCGACGGCCCGGGCCCGCCGCCCCAGCCCCCGCACCAGCACGGCCATGCCCGACCAGGGCACTCCGGCACGGGCGGCGGCGAGCAGCTCGCCGGCGATCGCCTCCGCCTCCACCGACGGGTGCGGGCACTGCACGAGCCGTCCGGGCGGGGCCACCCTGAACCGTTGGTCGAGCTCGACCTGGTGGGCCTCGCCCGCCAGAGCGCCCCACTTGCCCTCTGCCGGGTCGGCCGCCACCGTGAGGCCTCCCTCCGACGCGTCAACCAACCGGGCCACCAGAAGGGCCCCCTCGGCCGGCAGGGCGGACGCGTCGTCGACCATCACATGGTCGAACCGGTCCCCGACCCCGGGCCCTGCGGCCAGCTCCGCCCCGGCGGCCAGGAGGCCGGCGGCGTCGACCAGGCCGGCACCGGCCAGCGCGGACCGGTACCTCGACGCGAACGCGGCCAACTCGGGAGAGGCGGCGCCGTCGACCCCCGCCAGCCCCCGGACGACCTCCTCCACGAAGCCGGGCCGGCCCAGGAACCGCCCCCACACGGGCCATGCCGCCGGGTCCTCGTCGGCCAGCAGCCGCGCCACCAGCACCCGCTGCTCGCCCTCGGCGGCCAGCGCCACCGTCGAGCCCGACCGCCGGAGCAGGTCGTAGGCCAGGCCGTGGACGGTGGCCACCGGTACGGTGTCGTACCCGCCCCGGAGGTGGGGGAAGGCGGCGGCCAGGAAGCGGGCCGCGGCCGCCCGGTGCCGACACACCACCAGCACCCGCCCCGGCCGATACCGCGCCACGAGCCGGCGGTGGCGGGCGACCAGCGCCACCGTCTTCCCCGTGCCGGGCGCTCCCAGCACGGCCAGGCGGGGGCCGTCGTGGCCCACCGCCTCACGTTGCGCCGCCGTCAAGTCCATGCCGAGGACCCTACCGACCTCCTATGACACCACCCACTGGCCCCGCCCCTCCAAGACCTCCCGCAGGACGGACGGGCGGTCGGTCATGATCCCGTCCACCCCCAGGTCGAGCAGCCACGACATGGTCGCCGGGTCGTCGACCGTCCAGACGTGGACCGGAAGCCGCCGGCGGTGGGCGGCGGCCAGGAACCGCCGGTCGGCCAGGACCACCCGGCCGTGGCGCACGGGGATCTGTACGCAGGCCCCGACGATCGGCCCCGTCACGGCCGCCCCCCAACCCGCCACCCGCAGCCGGCCGATGTCGCGCGGGCCGAGTGCGGTGCACACCTGGTTGCCGGTCAGCCGCCGGACCACGGCCAAGCGCCGGTCGGAGAAGGCGGCCACGCAGACCCGGTCGAAGGCGCGGCCCCGCCGCAGGGCGTCGACCAGGGGGCGGACCGACGCGTCGTGCTTGGGGTCGATGTTCACCCGCACGCCGGGCCACGTGCCCAGGACGTCCTCGAGGAGTGGCACGCGCTCGGCGTCGCCGACCACCGCCTCCTTCACCCGGGCCCACGAGAGGTCGGCGATGCGGCCGGTCCGGTCGGTCACCCGGTCGAGCACGTCGTCGTGGAAGGCGACCACCACCCCGTCGGCGGTCACGTGCACGTCGGTCTCCAGGTAGCGGTACCCGATGTCGACGGCGTGCTGGAAGGCCGACATGGTGTTCTCGGGATGGTCGCCGGCCCCGCCCCGGTGGGCGAAGGCGATAGGTCCGGGATGGTCGAGGTAGGCCCAGCGCGCAGGCATCGGAGGCCGACCGTACCGCCCGCCCCCCGAGGTACCGTTGCGGGCCGTGCCCGGCGTCGTCGTCCTCAACCCGGGCTCGGGGCCGGCGCCCATCGGCGAGGCGGAGGTGGCGCCCCACTTTCCCGGGTCCGACGTGGTCGCCTGCGACCCCGACGAGATGGCCGACCGCATCCGCGCCGCCGTCGACCGGGGGGTGCCCTTCGTGGCCGTCGGCGGGGGTGACGGCACCATCCGGGCCGCCGCCCAGGTCCTGGCCGGGACGGGCGTGCCCCTCCTGCCCGTCCCCGCCGGCACCCGCAACCACTTCGCCCGGGAGGTCGGCATCGAGGACCTGGAGGACGCGGCCCGGGCCGCCGCCGGCGGTGTCACGCTCACGGTCGACCTCGGTGAGGTCAACGGCTGGCGCTTCGTCAACAACTCCAGCATCGGCATCTACCCCCGCATCGTCGTCACCCGCGAGGCACGCGAGCGCCGGTGGCCGAAGGGCCTGGCCACGGTGGCGGCGGCGTGGGAGCAGCTTCGCCACGGCCGCCGCTTCCGGGTCACCGTCGACGGCCGCAGCTACCGGGCGTGGATGGTGTTCGTGGGCAACGGCCGCTACGGCCGCGGCCTGCTCCGTCTCAACAGCCGCGAGGCCCTCGACGACAACGTCCTCGACTTCCGCCTGGCCCGGACCGACTCGCCCCTGGCCCGGGCGCGGGTCGTGGCCGCCCTGGTGGCCGGGGGGCTCGACCGCTCGCCGCTGCTCGTCCAGCGGGAGGCCCGCCACCTCGACCTGGCGCTCGACCGTACGACGGTCGCCGTCGCCGTTGACGGCGAGGTCCACACCCTCGAACCGCCGCTGCGCTACGTGTCGCTGCCGGCCGCGCTCACCGTGCTGGTGCCGCCCGAGGCGGCGGCGAAGATCGCCGAGCGGTAATAGCGAAGCTCGGCCACGCTCTCGCGGATGTCGCCCAGGGCGCGGTGGGCGCCTTGCTTGGCGGGAGCGGCGGCGTAGGCCTCGGGGTACCACCGCCGGGCCAGCTCCTTCACCGTCGAGACGTCGATCGAGCGATAGTGCAGGTGGTTCTCCAGCTCCGGCAGGTAGGCGGACAGGAAGCGCCGGTCGGTGCCGATGGAGTTGCCGCACAGCGGTGCGGTGCGCGGCTCGGGTACGTGACTACGGATGAAGTCGAGGGTCTCCCGGCCCGCCTCGGACAGGCTGATCGACGAGCCCACGACGGCGTCGACGAGGCCGCTGCGCTCGTGCATGGCCCGCACCACGCTGTCCATCGCCGCCAGTGCCTCCGGTGGCTGGTGGACGACCAGGTCCGGACCCTCGGCCACGATCTCCAAGTCGTCGTCGGTCACGAGGGTGGCGATCTCGACGATGGCGTGGCGGGCCGGGTCGAGTCCCGTCATCTCCAGGTCGAGCCACACCAGCATGAGCCCGGGATCGTAGGCTCCGCCGCCGTGGTCGACGTCCACATCCACCGCCTGGACCCCGACCTGCCCGTGCCCGCCTACGCCCGGCCCGGCGACGCCGGTGCCGACCTCGTCGCCCGTGAGGACGTGCTCGTGCCGGCCGGCGGCGGCCGGGCCCTGGTCGCCACCGGCGTAGCCGTCGCCATCCCCGAGGGGTGGGCCGGACTCGTCCTGCCCCGCAGCGGCCTGGCCCTGCGCCACGGCATCACCCTGCTCAACGCCCCTGGCCTGATCGACGCCGGCTACCGCGACGAGTTGCGCTGCATCCTGTTCAACACCGACCCGTCGCAGGACTACCAGGTTCGCCGCGGGGACCGCATCGCCCAACTCGTGATCCAGCGGGTGGAACAGGCGTGTTTCGTCGAGGCTGACGAGCTGCCGGCGTCGGAACGGGGGACCGGCGGGTTCGGCCACACCGGCCGCTGACCGCGTGATCCGGCCCCCCGACGGTTGCTAAAGTGGCCGGGTCACGCGGACGTGGCTCAGTTGGTAGAGCACAACCTTGCCAAGGTTGGGGTCGCGGGTTCGAGTCCCGTCGTCCGCTCCACGACGTCGCCCTGGTCAGGGCGCCAACGGCGGCGCTACACGCAAGCCGGCGAAGCGGGCGAAACCCCGGTCAAGGGTCACCCAGGTGGCGGCGTGCTCGATCGCCAGCGCGGCCAGGTAGGCGTCGGGAACCGTGTTGGCGCGGGCATGGGTCGAGCGGCAGAGGTCCTCGAAGATCCCCCAGTGCCGAGGGCCGGGGCGCAGCGCGACCACGGCGGGGGCATCAAGGATGGTGCGGCAGAAATCCAGCGCTTTCCCGGGATGCGTCGGCTCACGGTAGATGCGGTGGTTGGTGACGATGCGGAGAAACGAGCTGAGCACCAGTTCGCTGACCCCGAATGGTTCCTGGCCGTTCAGCCGATCCTCCAGCCACTGCCGGTACTCCTCGTGACGCTCGCTCTCACGGCGGCGGGCGTACACGAAGACGTGGACGTCAGCGAGGAGCATCGAGCCGCAGGTTGTCGCCCAGCCGATCGGCCAGGGCCTCCTTGTCGAGCAGGTCGACGCCGGGCTGCAGCCCTGACCCGCCATCGGTTTCAAGGCTCACGCGGGCAGCCACAGGGCGCGCCGGGGCCAGCGCCACGCGTAGCGCGTCGTTCACCACCTCGCTCAGCGTCCGGTGCGTGGCGGCCGCGACCACCCTCGCCTGGTCGAGCAGGGAATCGTCGAGCGTGACGGTGGTACGCACCGGCTCATCGTAGCATCATTAGCCCGCGTCATGACGCGAACGGGGCTGCTGGCGCTCCTCCCCGAGATATGGGACAATCATTCTCATTCTCGGAAGGAGGCGCCAGGAATGCGCAGGCTCGTGGCCCTGGTGGCCGTCGTGTTCGCCATGGCCGGGTGCGGCGCGGCCAGCGACGAGGGCGGCTCGGCTGACGGACGGATCGAGGTCGTCGCCGCCTTCTACCCGCTGTTCGAGGCGGCCGAGAGGGTCGGTGGTGACCGCGTCACGGTCCACAACCTCACGCCCGCCGGCACGGAACCGCACGACCTGGAGCTGAGCTCCCGCCAGGTCGACCGGATCGAGGACGCCGACGTCGTGCTCTACTTCGGCCGCGGCTTCCAACCGGCGCTGGAGCGGGCGGCGGAGCGGTCGGGCGGGGCCAAGGTGGAGCTGCTCGACGCCGCGGGAGACCTGCTGGCGGCGCCCGGCGGTGACGACGATCTGGAGTCGGACCCCCACGTCTGGCTCGACCCGACGCTCCAGAGGGGGATCGTGGAGCAGGTTGCGGCCGCCCTCACCGAGGCCGATCCCGCCAACCGCTCGACCTATGAGGCCAACGCAGCCGAGTACTCCCGTGAGCTCGATCAGCTCGACCAGTCCTACTCCTCGGGGCTGGCGCAGTGCGACCGGCGGGTGCTCGTCACCTCCCACGCCGCCTTCGGCTACCTGGCCCGCCGCTACAGTCTCACCCAGGAGGCGATCACCGGGCTCGAGCCCGATGCCGAGCCCAACCCCCGGCGGATGGCGGAGCTGGCCGACAAGGTACGGGGCGGCGGCACGACCACGATCTTCTACGAGACGCTGGTGTCGCCCCGAGTGGCGGAGTCGCTGGCCCGGGAGGCGGGTGTGCAGACGGCGGTGCTGGACCCGCTCGAGGGGCTGTCCGACGACGACCTGCGGGCCGGGAAGACGTACGTTTCGGTGATGAAGGACAACCTGGGTGCCCTCCGCCTCGCCTTGGGCTGCAACTGAGCGCGTCCGACGCCGCGCACGAGGACGTCGACGTCCTGCGGGTGGAGGATGTGCGCTTCTCCTACGGGCGCCACCTGGTGCTCGACGGTGCCTCCATGCGGGTCGGGCGGGGCGAGTTCGTGGCCCTGGCCGGCGCCAACGGCTCGGGGAAGTCCACCCTGGTTCGCGTCGCCCTCGGCCTGAGCGAGCCCGAGGGAGGGACGGTACGGCTGTTCGGTGCCGAGCCCCAGCGGCTGAGGGAGCGCTGGCGCATCGGCTACGTCCCCCAGCGGCCGGTCATCGGCGACCACCTGCCCGCGACCGTCGAGGAGGTCGTCGCCTCCGGATGCCTGTCGCGGGGCGGGTGGGCACGCCGCCTCGGCGTTCGGGACCACGAACGGGTCGAGCGGGCCCTCGACGTGGCCGGGCTGGCCGAGCTACGCCAGGTGCCGGTGACCGAGCTGAGCGGTGGGCAGCAGCAGCGGGCGTTCATCGCCCGGTCGCTCGTCCCCGATCCCGACCTGCTGGTGCTCGACGAGCCGATCGCGGGCCTGGACGCCGGCTCCCAGTCCCGCTTCCGCCACGCCCTGGTGACCCGCTGCCGGGAGGACGGCCTGGCCGTGCTCCTCGTCTCCCACGAGTTGGGGGCGGTGGCCGACGACATCGACCGCATCCTCGTCCTGCGCCGGGGGCGGATGGCCTTCGACGGCCCGCCCTCCCAGCTGACCACCGAAGGGGTCAGCCTGGGCGTGCACCACACCGACCTGCCCGTCTGGCTCGAGGGCCAGGGATGACGCTTCCGCTCCCGTGGCCCTTCGACCGCGAGTACATGCAGCTGGCCCTGGCCTCGGGCGTGGCGGTGGGCGCCGTGGCCCCGCTGATCGGCACCTTCCTCGTCCAGAAGCGGCTGTCGCTCATGGGCGACGGGGTGGGGCACATGGCCTTCGCAGGGGTGGCCGCCGGCCTGCTCGTGGGGTTCAGCCCGCTCTGGACCGCCCTCGTGGCGGCGGTGCTGGGGGCGGTGACCATCGAGTGGCTCCGCCTGCGGCGGCGGGCGAGCGGCGACCTCGCCCTAGCCGTGTTCTTCTACACCGGCATCGCCGCCGGCGTGGTGCTGACGGGGCTGGCCGGCTCCCTGAACTCGGGGGTGCTGACCTACCTGTTCGGGTCGGTGCTCACCGTGAGCCCGGCCGACGCGTCGACCATCGCCGGCCTGGCGGTTGCCATCTTAGCGGTGGTGGCGGTCACCTGGCGGGCCATGTTCTCGGTGGTGCTCGACGAAGAGGCGGCCCGGGTGGCGGGGCTTCCGGTGGACGCCCTCAACCTCGGGCTGGCCGCCCTGACGGCGGTGACGGTGGTTGCCGCCATGCGGGTGGTGGGCGTCCTGCTGGTGGCCGCCCTCATGGTCCTTCCGGTGGGGTCGGCCCAGCGCCTGGCCCGTTCGTTCGCCGCCACCCTGCGGTGGGCGGTCGCCATCGGGGTCGGTTCGGTGGTCGTGGGGCTCGCCGTCGCCCGCACCGGCGGCCTGGCGCCGGGGGGGACGATCGTGCTGGTGGCAGCCGCCCTGTTCGGGGCGACGGCGGCCGTGGAGGTCAGCCGGCGGCGGCGGTCGGGCGCTCGCTGACGGTCAGCTGCAGCGCTGGCAGCGACCCTCGAAGTCGAGGCTGTGGCCGGTGATGCGGTAGCCGCTCTGGGCCCCCACCGCCCCGGCCGCCTGGGCCAGCGCCTTCTCCAGCGCCGGGGAAGCGGTGAAGTCGGCCACCGTGGCGCACCCGACGCAGCGGATGTGGTGGTGGTGCCCAGCCAGGTCCTCGGCCAGCTCGTAGCGCCCGAAGTCGTCCACTCCCGCCAGGCGGCGGGCCACGCCCGCCTCGCACAGGACCGTGAGGTTGCGGTAGGCCGACGACTGGGGCATGCCGTCCGCCCGCTCGACCAGCTCGGGGATGGTCAGGGGACGCTCGGCTTCGGAGAGCACCCGCACGATGGCCCGGCGGTTGCGGGTGTACCGCTGGTCGAGCTCGGTGAGCTGCCTGGCGGCCTGGCCGTGGAGGGGAGCGTTGTCATCATGGCCCTCGCCGGCGGGCATGGTCATCGCAGCCCGGCGCAGCTGCACGATGCGCCGGCGGGGGGAGCCATCGACGCATTGTGGCATGTGCGTCCGGGCATGGGTGAGAACTGATGTCTCGGGGTGACCACCCGGGTCACCCCGAGACATCAGTTCAGCCCCCCAGGGCTCAGATGCCCTGCGTGATGGGCGTGTCCTGGACAGCGCCCGCGCCTGCGGTCGAGCCGTCCGAGAGCACGTTCAGCGCAGCGGCCAGGTTGATCGGAATGGCCAGGTTGGCATTGACGAGCGACATGGCCGCTCGCTCGGGCAGTGCCTCGCCGGCGAGCTCGTCGAGTTCCTCGCGGGTGACCTTGCGGTACTGATCGGCCATCGGGCGGTTCCCCCTTTGGGTGGTGTGCGGTGTGCGCACACGACCTTCCCGGGCGACCTCGGGCACAAACCCCCTACCCGGGGTCGTCGCCCTCGTGCTCGCGGTGGCGGATGACCTCGGTCTTGCCGTCGCGGGTGACGACCGTCACCTCGCCGTCGCTGTAGACCGACGTCGTGTGCCCGGTGCCGTCGACGTTGGTCGTCGAGGCGATGTTGACCCGCCCGGACGAGGTCGCCGTGGCGTCGCCGTCGTCGTCGGTCGCGGCAGCTTCCAGTGCTCGACGGACTCGCTCGCGGATCAGCCTGCCCAGGTCCACGGATCCCTTCTTACCCGGCAACCGCGGTGGTAGTCGTCCCGACCGTCGTGGTGGTCGACGCCACGGTGGTGGTGGTCGCTCGGGCCCCCGTCGTGGTGGTGACCGCCCCCGGTTCGGCCACGGTGGTGGCGGTGGCGACGGTGGTCGACGTGGCCACCGTGGTTCCCGTCGTCGCGGTGGTGTCACCCGCCTGGGGAGCGGTGGTCGTCGTCGACGACGGGGGCGCCGGTTGGGGATCGGGCGGTGACTGGCTGGGGAGGTCGGCCGGTGTGCGCACCGCCCGGAAGCCTTGCACCAGGGTTCCCCGCTCGCCCGGGCGGATGGGGGTGTAGTTCTCGGGGGAGACCCAGGAGTAGGCGATGAACCCACCGAGCACAGCGGCGGTGGAAAGCGCCAGCCCTCGGGCCAGCGGCCGGCCGCCGGTTCGCCGCCAGAGCCACCGCCCACCGCGGTGGGCGGTGCCGGTCAGCACCAGGAGGATGCCCAGCGTCGGGACGGCCAGGATGACCAGCTGGAGGGCGGAGGCGATCCCGCTCAACGCGTCGCCTGAACCGAACCCGGCCCGCACCGCGTCCCAGCTCTCGGAGGCCGAGTCCCAGGCCGTGCCCAGGATTCGAGGCAGGTGCAGCAGCACGATCACCAGTTGGAACACCAGCAGGGGGACCACCACGAGGACCCATGCGGTGACGGCCACCCGTACCCACGGCTTGAGCACCCGCACCTGCTCGTCGGGCTTACGGCCGGGCACCATGCTGGTGAGGATGGGGCGGATACGGGCGAACAGATCGGGTACGCCGGTGGCGTCGGCGATGATGTAGTAGCCGTCCAGGCGCACGATGGGCAGCAACTGGTGGGCGATCTCGAAGTGTTGGATCACCGCCAACAGCAGCAGGGGCTCGAACCCGGTCAGCGCATAGGCTCCGACGGTCGCCAGCACGACGACGACGTTGAAGTACACCCCGCCGAGATCGGTCCGCAGCCGTGCCCGCCGCCCGAGGCGGTAGCTATCGGTGACGTCGGTGTAGAAGGCCGGCCAGGCCAGGTACAGGCCGCATCCCATCTTTCCCGGGCGGCCGCCGCCGTAACGGCACCCGGCGGCGTGGCCGATCTCGTGGAAACCGGCGGAGAGGGCGATGGCGGCGAACAGGGGGAGGAACAGCGCGGGGCTGTACATCGTCTCGCGCATCGACTGGGCCACGCCGTGGGTGCCGAACAGCCAGGCATCGGTGAGGACGAAGGCGACCAGCACGGCGAGCACCACCGGGGGTAGGAACAGCGGCCGGAAGACGGACCCGATGGCGTTCGACAGCGATTCCGGTATGACGGCCAGGCGGAACTTGAACCCCAGGAGGGGATCGGTCTTCTCCACCGGCGGGCTGGTGCCGTCGGCGGCGGCCAGGATGCCCAGCGGGCGCAACTTCTCGTCGGCGAGGAACCGGACGCTGTCGGCGTCGACCCCCCGGCGGATCTCCGCCGTCAGTTCGTCGGCGATCTCAGCGTACGTCCGCTCGCCGTCGGACTTCTCGGCCAGCTTGTACAGCAGGTCGGGAAGCTGGATGACCTGGCCGTCGGCGCGACGCACCAGCGACGGTGGCTCACGGAACCCCGATCCTTCGTACTCGCCGATGAGCTGTACGCCTTCGGCCAGCACGGGGGGACGCTCGGGAGGAGCCACCGCTGTGCCGCCGGGGCGGGGATCCATGGCTTGATCCGGTGACGGCCGTCCTCGCGCCATGTGGTGTCAGTGGCTCCTTGTGGGTCGCGGGGAGCGGTCGCCGGAGCGCAGCCCGGCGATGGATCGCCCGGTTCGTACCTCGGCCGCCCTGCGACGAAACCGGGTTTCCCGCCGTCCCTGCTCGGGAATCCATTCCGAAGCCGTCCGCCCCGGGCGAGCTGCTCGGCTCCGGTGGTGCTGGGGCGCCGAGACACCATTTCGCACAAGGAGACACCATGGGCGACAACGACTTCAGACAGCTGTCCCGCGAAGAACTGGACCAGCTCGCGGGTGAGGCGCTCCCCGAGCGGGCTGCCATGTCCCTGATCAACGCCAACGTCGCTGCGCCGGTGAACCTGGCTGCGGCCCTCAACGTGCTGTCGGACGACTCGACGGCGGTGGCCGTCGCCGACCAGACCGCCCCCGTCGAGCAGACCACCTGAACGGAGGACCACCCATGGCAGAGCAGTACCGCACCATCAGCCGCCAGGAGCTCGAGGAGCTGGCCGGCGAGCCGCTGCCCGAGCGGGCGGCCATGTCCCTGGTCAACGCCAACCTGGCCATCCCCATCAACGCCGCCATCGCCGCCAACGTGCTCTCCGACGGTTCGACGGCCATCGCCGGCGCACTGCAGGACGCACCCATCGACCAGGGCATCTGATGCCCACCGACACCAGCCCGCCCCACGGACAAGGAGCCCGAACATGGCCGACGAATTCCGCAAGCTGACGAGAGAAGAGCTCGACACCCTGGCCGGCGAACCGCTTCCCGAGCGTGCCGCCATGTCCCTCATCAACGCCAACATCGCGGCGCCCATCAACGCCGCGCTGGCGCTGAACGTGCTGTCGGACAACTCGACGGCAACCGCCATCGCCGTTCAGGACGCCCCCATCACGCAGAGCACCTGACCCGGCGACGACCGGGAACAGGGAGGCCGGGCCGACCGGCCTCCCTGTCGCTTCACCGACATGAAGATTTCAAAGTTGTCGAACGTGAACCGAACACTCCTTGCGGCCGTGGGCGCCTTGGTGGCCTTGCTCGGCCTCGGAGGCTGGGCATTCGCCGAGGGAAGCCGCGGGCCCGTCGCGACGCCCTCAGGGACCACGACCACGACCATCGCCGCCAGCCCCGGGGGAGCACGGACAACTCCGCCGTCGCCACCAACACCCAGGACGGGCGGGCGGTCGTCGCCCTCGCCATCAAGATCACCCAGACCGACGCGTCGACGGTAGACGCCGCCAACGCGGCCGTGGCCGTCGCCAGCTGCGACGACTGCCAAACCGTCGCCATCGCCCTCGAAGGCGTGCTGGTGATCGGCGAGCCCGAGAACTTCTCGCCGACCAACATCGCACTCGCCATCAACACCGGCTGCACCAACTGCGAGACGCTTGCCGCTGCCTACCAGAAGGTCGTCCAGAACGACACCAGGGTGCGCATCACCGGCTCCGGTCGCCGCCAGATCGCCGGCATCCGCACCGACCTCTTGGCGTTGCGCCGCTCCGACCTCGACATGGAAACCATCATCCAGCGCGTCGACGACGCGGCTGCCCGCTTCACGGCTGTGCTGGAGACGGAGGTGGTGCCCATCGGCCCGGCCCGAGGGGAGCAACCGGCGCCGAGCACCACGGTGGCACCTGCCTCGACGACGACCACCGCCCCCGAGCCGACGACCCTCGCCCCCGAGCCGACGACCACGGTGCCGACGACCACGGTGCCCACGACCACGACGGCGGCGCCCTGAGGCGAAGCACCGGACGTCCCGGGCCGGCGCGCCCGGTCCGAAGCGCTCTATCGTCGGGGCATGAACGTCGAGGTACGCCACAGCCCGTCCTTCGCCGTCGCCCGCGTGACCCTCGCGCCCAACGAGCAGTTGCGGGC
>Ga0187892_10004187_pt1 | contig 24672 bp, 25 predicted proteins | sample MA1701073metaG_FD_139345 | JGI IMG/M metagenome (GOLD analysis project Ga0187892, IMG submission 139345) | Bio-ooze microbial communities from a basaltic lava cave in the Kipuka Kanohina Cave System on the Island of Hawaii, USA - MA170107-3 metaG ... | reverse complement strand
CATCGGAAGGCGGCCGCCCCACACCGATCGCGCCTTCGAGGAGGAGCCATGTACTATCCGGTCTTTCGCCCAAGGCGCCTGCGCCAGAATGAAACCTTCCGCCGGTTGGTCCGCGAAACTCGCCTGCATCTCGAAGATCTGATCCAGCCCCTGTTCGTCGTCCACGGGCGCGGCGTCCGTCAGGAGCTCGTCGCCATGCCCGGTTGCTACCATCTCTCGGTGGATGAGCTCGCCAGGGAAGCCAAGGAGGTCGCCACGCTCGGCATCCCGGGGATCCTCCTGTTCGGCCTGCCGGCCGCCAAGGACGCGGTTGGGTCCGAGGCGTACGCCGACGACGGCATCATTCAGCAGGCGATCAGGGCGGTCAAGGACACCGTGTCCGACCTGTTGGTCATCACCGATGTCTGTCTGTGTGAGTACACGAGTCACGGCCATTGCGGCGTCGTCGAACGAGGTCAGGTGAAGAACGACCCGACGCTGGAGTTGCTCGCTCGGACCGCCCTCTCTCATGCCGAGGCCGGGGCGGACATCGTCGCGCCGTCGGACATGATGGACGGCCGAGTGGCGGTGATCCGTGAGGCGCTCGACGAGGAGCGGTTCGAGGAGATCCCGATCATGGCCTACTCGGCAAAGTACGCCAGCGGGTTCTACGGGCCATTCCGCGAGGCGGCCGGGTCGGCCCCACAGTTCGGCGATCGACGCTCTTATCAGATGGACCCGGCCAACGGCGACGAAGCGCTTCGAGAGGTCGGGCTCGACCTGGAGGAGGGCGCGGACATCGTGATGGTAAAGCCGGCCCTGGCCTACCTGGATATTCTGTGGCGCGTGAAACAAGAGTTCCGAGGCCCGGTCGCGGCGTACAATGTCAGCGGGGAGTACGCTATGCTGAAGGCAGCGGGGCGGCTCGGATGGATCGACGAGGAACGCGTGTTGATGGAGATCCTGACCTCCATCAAGCGGGCTGGCGCGGACCTGATCCTGACCTACTCGGCCAAAGAGGCGGCGCGCCTGCTGGAGAACAGGCGGTGACCGGACCTCGCTCGAAAGCGCTCTTTGAGGAAGCGACGCGCCTCCTGCCGGGAGGCGTGAACAGCCCGGTGCGAGCCTTTCGAGCCGTTGGCGGGGAGCCGCCGGTGATCGACCGGGCATCCGGCTCGCGCCTGTTCGATGTGGATGGGAAGGTCTACATCGATTATGTCGGTGCCTGGGGGTCGATGATCATGGGGCACGCACATCCCGTGGTCGTCAAGGCGATCCAGGAGGCGGCAGAGGGAGGGGTGAGCTACGGCGCGTCCACCCCCTGGGAGACCGACCTCGCACGGATGGTCGTCGAGGCGGTCCCTTCGATGGAGATGGTCCGATTCGTCAATTCCGGCACCGAGGCGACCATGAGCGCGATCAGGCTGGCGCGGGGTGCCACGGGGCGTGACCGGATCGTGAAATTCGAGGGGTGCTACCATGGCCACGCCGATAGCCTCCTGGTCAAGGCCGGCTCGGGCGCGATGACCTTCGGGGTTCCTGACAGCCTTGGCGTCCCGGCCGCCCTTGCGCGGCAGACGATCGCCCTCCCCTTCAATGATCGTGATGCCGTTCGCGCGTCGTTTCGAGAGGTCGGGAGAGAGATCGCCTGTGTGATCGTCGAGCCGGTGGCGGGCAACATGGGAGTGGTCCCCCCGAAACCGGGCTTCCTGGAGGCGCTGCGCGAGATCACGGCCACTCATGGGTCGCTGCTGATCTTCGATGAGGTCATCACGGGGTTCCGGGTGGGACCGGGGGGTGCCCAGGCCCTGTACGGCGTCAGACCGGATCTGACCTGCCTCGGAAAGATCGTCGGTGGCGGCCTGCCGGTCGGCGTCTACGGCGGACCGAAGGAGATCATGGAGCAGGTAGCGCCGCTCGGAGGTGTCTATCAGGCCGGGACGCTCTCCGGCAACCCGCTGGCCATGAGGGCCGGGATCGAGACGCTCCATCTCATCGAGGAGCCAGGTTTCTACGAGCGCCTCGAGGAGCGGTCGAAGCGATTGGAGGAAGGGCTCGGTGAGTTGGCGGCGCGATCCGGGATCGCGCTCACGTGCCAGCGGGTCGGCTCGATGCTCACACCGTTCTTCACGAAGCACGGGGTTATCGACTATCGGACCGCCCGGTCCGCGGACACCGGTCTCTACGCCCGCTTTTTCAGAGCAATGCTCGACGGCGGGGTCTACCTCGCCCCTTCCCAATTTGAAGCCGACTTCCTCTCAGACGCGCACTCGGTCGCCGACGTGGAGGCGACCCTCTTGGCGGCACAGGATGCCTTCGCAAGAGTGCGCGTCCGCTAGCGCCTCCACCTGTCCGGTCGCCGGTCATCGCATAATGATGTCAGGGCGTAATCCGCGTCCCGACGCAGCGTGGGGATGGTGACCGATGGCTCCTGCTCGCGCCGCGAAATCGACGAAGCTTGTCGTCCCGCGACGAATCCCGAAAGGTCGCGCGCCGCATCGGCCAACGAGAGTAGAGCCGCTGAGGACACGGTATGACCGGAGGAAAAGCAAACGGGAGACCGATCGAGCGATTCGCGATACGCGTGGCATCGGGCGTGGGTGAGACATCGGCGAGAGTCGCCGGTTCGGGGATGGTGCCGCGCGTGAGAAAGAACGGCGCCAAAGGGTGCAGAGAAGTCCCCACCCCGTGAAGAGCTTTTGTATTGATGGGTAGCCGGTTCCGATGGCGGCGGCTTGGGTGGCTCACCGGGCTGGCGCTCGTCGGCTTTGCTCTCGGCAACGTTGTCATCAGTACCTGGGCCTCGATCCGCGAGGCTTCTCGACTCAGCACCTCAGCCGCCGACGCAGTGTTCGCAGCGGGTGCGCGAGGTGATCGGGCGACCGCGGGGTCGAACTACCAGTTGCATTGCGCCTCCTGCCACGGCGTGAGCGGCAAGGGCGATGGGTGGACCGCGTGGCTCCTTCGCCTGAAGATGCGAGACCTCGGCGATCCCGCGTATGTAGGATCCCTCTCCGACGACTATCTTTTTCAAGTCATCAAGCATGGTGGCGCCAGCCTGGGCAAGCCCGGCATGCCTTCCTGGGGGCAGGAGTTGACCGACGGAGAGATCATGGAACTGGTCGTGTACATCCAACGCCTCGCCGCGGGGAGCCGGCCGGATCAACCGGCTGGAACCGCCCGGTAGTGCCCCTCCAACTCACTCTGCCTCAATACGCCAAGGCCCCGCGAGGGGCACGAGGGGTCGTAGGGGAGAGGCTCCCCTACGCCTGGGGGGTGCTCAGCGAGGCGAGAGCCGAGCGCCGAAGGGGGGCCTGCCCCCCTAGCGGAAGTGCCGCACCAGAGCGCGAGGTCAGGAAGAGATAGTTGGTGCGGCACTAGATGGAGTGCTTTTCCCTTGACAGGTTTGAAAGCACTATGTTAGAGATTTCACGAGCCAAGGCCAGGAACCTGCACCGAGGAGACGGCTCCGCAGGAACGATTCGGAAGGCCCTCACAAATGCCCGGTTCGGGGCATTTTTGTTGTTAGCAGGACTGGTTTCGGCCCCATCGACCTCCGCATGGGGGCACGCCTCAACACACGCCTTGCCTGCGTCGGATCTCTTCGACGGTCATAGGTGACATCATGGCATCGGACTACGCAGTGGTCGGTGTGTTCTTGGTTGTCGGCGTGCTCTTTGTGATAGTGAACATCGATGTCCTTTCCCGCCTGCTCCGTCCCAGTAACCCTCAGCCCGAGAAGCTGAGCCCCTATGAGTGCGGAGAAGATCCGATCGGCGGCCCGTGGATCCGGGTTCATATCCGTTACTACCTGTATGCCCTGGTCTACGTCATCTTCGCCGTGGAGACGATCTTTCTGATACCCTGGGCGGTCGTCTTTCGCAAGCTGGGGCTCTTCGCGTTCGTCGAGATGATGGTGTTCATCGGGATCCTGCTCATCGGCTTCGCGTATGCGTGGCGCAAGGGCGCGCTGGAGTGGGTCTGATGACGCCGGAGGAGGTCATCGAGGCGATCGCGTCGCGGTTCGGCGACGCGGTCAAGGCCTCGGAGGTCAAGGGTGTCGAGGCCCGAATGGATGTGCGGCGGGAGCGGAGTTACGAGATCCTCGCCGCCCTGAAAGAGATGGGGCTCGACTACCTGAACTGCATCAGTTCGGTTGACTGGATCGGCGCGGGAGAGCTTGAAGCGGTCTACAGCCTCTCCTCCTTGGGGGGGCTGACAAAGGCGTTGGTGAGGGTCAGGGCTCCGAGGGAAGAGCCGGTCATTCAGAGTGTGGTTCCGCTCTGGAGCACGGCAGACTGGCACGAACGGGAGGCCTATGACCTGATGGGGATCTGGTTCGATAGTCACCCGGATCTCAGGCGCATCCTGACCTCTGAAGACTGGGTGGGGCATCCATTGCGCAAGGACTACCAGGACGAACGATTGGTCCCATATGAGCCGGCATAGCGTGAAGACGCGGCGCGCGTCGCAGATCGATCGGGATCGCGCATGGCACATAGGGGGCCGGCGACGAGGCTCGGCGTAGGAGCGGAGAGCGGCATGGGAGAGACGGAGATCCTCGAACCGATCCCGGAGCTGATGGAGGAGATGTACGTCAACATGGGGCCGCAGCACCCCAGCACACACGGGGTCCTGCGCCTGATGTTGAAGCTCGACGGGGAGATGGTCATCGGGGTGGTCCCGTACATCGGCTACCTGCATCGCTGCCATGAAAAGATCGGCGAGAACCGGACCTACGTCCAGGTGATCCCGTACACCGATCGGCTCGACTATCTCGCCTCCATGTATAACAACTTCGGGTACGTGCTGGCGGTGGAGCGGCTGATGGGGCTCCAGGTGCCGGAGCGGGCCGAGTACATGCGGGTGATCCTTGCCGAGCTCCAACGGATCGCGAGCCACCTGATCTGGATGGGGACCTTCGGGCTGGACCTGGGGAACTTCACCATCTTCATGTACTGTTTCCGGGAGCGGGAAAAGATCCTGGATCTGTTCGAGTCGGTGTCGGGTCAGCGCCTGAACTATTCCTTCTACCGGATCGGCGGGATGCCGATGGACTTCCCTGACTCGTTCCTCACCGAGTGCAAAGCGTTTCTGGAGTGGTTCAAACCGCGGCTGCCGGAGTACGATGCCGTGATGACCGATAACATCATCTTCCAGAAGCGGGTTCAGGGGCTCGGAAGGCTCGATCAAAAGACCGCCATCGACTACGCCATCAGCGGCCCAATGCTCCGTGGCACCGGGATCACGTGGGACCTCCGCCGGAACGACCCCTACTCCATCTATGACCGCTTCGACTTCGAGATCCCCGTCGGCAGCACCGGCGATGTCTGGGATCGATACATGGTCAGGCGACAAGAGATGGCGGAGAGCGTGAAGATCGTTGAGCAGGCCCTCCGGCAACTCCCGCCGGGCGACATCATGGGGAAGGTGCCGAAGAAGCTCAAGCCGCCGGCGGGAGACATCTACTCCAGGGTGGAGTCGCCGCGCGGCGAGCTGGGGTTCTACATCGTGTCGGATGGGTCCGAGAAACCGTACCGCTATAAGGTTCGCTCCCCCGCCTATGTCAACCTGAGTGTGCTTCCCGTGATCGGGCCGGGCCACCTCGTCGCGGACATGGTCGCGATCTTGGGGAGCATTGACATCGTGCTGGGCGAGGTGGACCGGTGACGTCGCCCACGGGCTGACCCGCCTTGCACTCACCCATGACCCTGCCGATCTGGATATCCGCATGCCTGTCTTGAACGCGAGGCGCTGATGGAGAAGCTCCTGGAGCGGTTCTACGGCGCCTTCGCGGCGTTGGGAGTCCCCTCGGTCGTCCCGCAGATCACCCTGATGGTGGCGGTGGCGATCGCGATGACGCTCTTCATCTCTGTCTCCGTCATGTTCATGATCTGGTGGGAGCGGAAGATCAGCGCGCATATCCAGGTCCGGTACGGTCCGATGCGGGTCGGCGGCTGGCACGGCTGGGCCCAGAGCATCGCCGACGGGATCAAGCTCCTCATCAAGGAGGACATCATCCCTGCGGGGGCCGACAAGTTTGTGTTCGCCCTCGCCCCCATCGTGGTCTTCGCCGCGGCCTTCGCTGCCTATGTAATCATTCCGTTCGGCCCCAACCTGATCGTCCGCGACCTGAATATCGGCGTCCTCTTCTATATCTCGATCTCCTCCCTCACCGTCGTGGGGATCATCATGGCCGGCTGGAGCTCGAACAACAAGTACTCGGTCCTGGGCGCGCTCCGCTCCGCGGCCCAGGCGGTCAGCTACGAAGTGCCCCTGGTCGTGTCGATCCTCGGCGTCATCATGATGGTCGGCTCTCTCAGCATGGTCAAGATCGTGGAGGCGCAGCAGGGGATGTGGTTCATCATCCCGCAGTTTGTCGGGTTTCTCATCTATCTCACGGCGGCGATCGCCGAGTGCAACCGGCTGCCGTTCGACATCCCGGAGGCCGAGTCGGAGCTGGTGGCCGGCTTTCACGTCGAATACAGCGGGATGCGCTTCGCCATCTTCTTCCTGGCGGAGTATGCCAATATGTTCATGGTGTCGGCCATCGCCACGACCTTGTTTCTGGGCGGCTGGCGCGGGCCGCTGCTCCCTCCGTGGCTCTGGTTCCTCATCAAGACCTACTTCCTGATCTTCATCATGATGTGGCTCCGCTGGACCCTGGCCAGGCTGCGGGTCGATCAACTGATGAATCTGGGTTGGAAGTACCTGTTGCCGCTGGCGTTTCTGAACATGGGGATCACCGGATTGGTCCTGGTCTTGCGCGGGTAGCGGGCAAGAGGACGCCGATGACGATTGCCCACGTGGTGTTTTATCTGCTGGCCGCCTTCACCGTGACGGCGGCCATCTTTGTGGTCCTGGCCAAGAATATCGTCCACTGCGCCATTGCCCTGGTGTTCGCGTTCTTCGGTGTGGCGGGCCTGTACGTCCTCCTCGATGCCGAGTTCCTGGCAGCAGCGCAGGTGCTGTTGTACGTGGGCGGGATCACGATCCTGCTCCTTTTCGCGATCATGTTGACCAGCCTGATTTCGGCCCGGGGGGTCAGGATCATGAACGAGCAGGTGGGGAGCAGCGCCCTGGTGGTCATCATCATCTTCAGTCTCATGACCTTTGCCAGCCTGAGAGGGATCGTGTTCGTCGGGCCGCCCCCACCCCCGGCGTACGTCACCGCCTCGCTGGGGCGGCTCCTGATGACCACGTACGTCCTGCCGTTCGAGGCCGTCTCGATCCTCCTCCTGGCGGCGATGGTGGGCGCCATCATTTTGGCCCGGCGGGAGCGGGAGAAGGACTGACACATGGTGCCGCTCTCCCACTATCTGGTACTTGCCACGGTCCTGTTTGCCATCGGGATGTTCGGCGCCCTCACTCGGCGCAATGCCATCGGGATCCTGATGGCGCTGGAGCTGATGTTCAACGCCGTCAACCTGAACTTCGTGGCGTTCTCTCGCTACCTCCCTGTGACGCTGCTCCAGGGCCAGATCTTCGCCATCTTCGTTATCACGATAGCGGCGGCGGAGGCGGCGGTGGGGCTCGCGATCGTGCTCGGGCTCTACCGTAATTTCAAGACCATCAACGTGGACGAGATCCATCTCATGAAATGGTAAATGGTGGCGGTGTTCCGCCTCGCACGCGCGGGCGGTTCATTTTGAGTGGCACACGTACGTACCGGCGTGTTCGGAAGCACGGCGCGTGAGGGGCGACTCGCGGAGCTGACATGAAGCTTGTGATCCTTGTGCCGTTGTTGCCGTTGGTCGGGGTGATCATCAATGGCCTCTTCGGGGCGAAGATCAAGGAGCGCGCCCACCTGGTCGCCGTCACTGCGGCCGGCCTCTCCTGCCTGGTGGCGTTTCTCGTGTTCCTCCAGTCGGCCGGGGGCGCGACGCTCGACTGGGATCTCTACACCTGGGTGGGGGTCGGTGACTTTCAAGCCCCGATAGGGATCCTCGTCGATCAGCTCTCGGTGGTCATGATGTTGGTGGTCACGTTCGTCGGCTTCCTGATCCATGTCTACTCAATCGGCTACATGCACGGCGACCCCGGCTACCCGCGTTTCTTCACCTACATGAATCTCTTCATGTTCTCCATGCTGGTGCTCGTCCTCGCGAATAACTATCTCCTGATGTTCTTGGGATGGGAGGGCGTCGGGCTCTGCTCCTACCTCCTGATCGGCTTCTGGTATGAGAAGAAGTCGGCCGCCGACGCCGGAAAGAAGGCGTTCGTGGTCAACCGGATCGGCGATGCCGGCTTCCTCCTTGGGATGTTCCTCATCTGGACCACCTTCGGCTCGTTGAACTACACCCGGGTTTTCGATGCGATCGATCCCGACATGGGCACCGGGATCTACACCGCCATCACGCTGCTGCTCTTCGTCGGCGCGGTGGGGAAGTCGGCTCAGCTTCCGCTCTATGTCTGGCTGCCGGATGCGATGGAGGGGCCCACGCCGGTCTCGGCGTTGATCCACGCCGCCACGATGGTGACGGCTGGGGTGTATATGGTAGCCAGGTCGCATCCCCTCTACGATCTCGCCCCCGTGAGCCTCGAGCTGGTGGCCTGGGTGGGCGCCCTGACGGCGGTTTTCTCCGCCACGATCGCGCTGGTCCAGAATGACATCAAGCGGGTCGTGGCCTACTCCACGATCTCGCAGCTCGGCTACATGTTCCTTGCCGCTGGTGCGGGGGCCTATGCCTCGGCCATCTTTCACCTTGGCACGCACGCCTTCTTCAAGGCGCTCCTGTTTCTCGGCGCCGGTTCGGTCATCCATTCGATGCAGGGCGAGCAGGACATTCGAAGGATGGGAGGCCTCTGGAAGGCGATGCCGATCACGGCCTGGACGTTCCTGCTGGCCTCCCTGGCGAACGCCGGGATCTTTCCCCTCGCCGGTTTCTGGTCGAAGGACGAGATCCTGTTCAATGCTCTTCAGCACGGCATGATAGGCCCGTGGCTGCTGGGGCTCATCGGCGCTTTTCTGACGGCCTTCTACATGTTCCGGCTCTTCTTCCTGGTCTTCGCCGGCCGATTTCGAGGCGACGCAAGCGTCGCCCACCACCTGCACGAATCGCCGCCCAACATGGCGTATCCGTTGGTGGTCCTCGGTGTCTTTTCCGTCGCCGCGGGGGCGATCTTCGGGTTCCCCCCGGATCACGGGATCTACCACCGGTTTGTGGCGCCCGTGTTCGGGGCCGTCGGGGATGCATCAGGTCCGGCCGCGCACGCGTCGGTCTCCGCCGAGATCGGATCGGCGGCGGGCTCCCTGGCCATCGCGCTGCTGGGGATCGCTCTGGCGTATCAATACTATATGAGGCGCCCGGCTCTTCCAGGTCTGCTTGCTGATCGGATGAAGGGCGTCTATCGCATGCTGCTGAACAAGTATTGGGTGGACGAGCTGTACCAGGCGATCTTCGTCGATTTCGGCAAGCGTCTCTGCCGCTTCTTCTGGGGGGTCGATTCCCGGGTTGTGGACGGCGCGGTAAACGGGAGCAGCCAGCTCACGGTAAGGCTCAGCATGCTGTCGGCCTGGAACGACTTCAAGATCGTGGACGGAATGGTCAATGCCATCGCCGACGTCATCCAGGGTGGAAGCCTCAGGCTCCGACTGTTGCAGACCGGGGTCGTCCAGAACTATATCCTGGCGATGACGCTGGGCATTCTCGGCATCATGATGATTTATCTTTTCGTCTTCCGTTAGGATGTGGGACGTGTCGAGTTCCGTCTGGCAGGTTCCGGGTTCTTGGTCGAGCGAGCGCGCACGTAACGCGGAGCGGGGAGCCCGGGACGCGGGACGTGGGACAGGAGGTCTGCAATCCCGATGAATGCCCTTCAGTTTCCGATCCTTTCATTGATCACCTACCTCCCCATTCTGGGAGTGTTCCTGATCGCGGTGATCCCGAAGGAGTCGAAGGGCGGGATCCGGTGGACCGCCCTCGCTTTCACGCTCGCCAGCTTTGTGGCCTCACTGTGGCTGCCGGCCCGCTTCGATTCGACGACGGCCGCGATGCAATTCGTGGAGCGGTTTTCGTGGATACCGACGATCGGGGTCAGCTATGTCTTCGGCCTGGACGGCATCAGTCTCTGGCTCGTCCTGCTGACCACGTTCCTGTCCGTGATCGGCGTCATCTGTTCGTGGGAGTCGATCACCGTCCGGCTGAAGGAGTATTACGCCTTTCTCCTGATACTCGAGACGGGGATGCTGGGGGTCTTTCTCTCCCTCGATTTCTTCCTCTTTTACATCTTCTGGGAGGTGATGCTGGTTCCGATGTATTTCCTCATCGGCATCTGGGGGAGCGACCGCCGCCTCTATTCCGCCATCAAGTTCTTCCTCTACACCCTCTTCGGCAGCGTGATCATGTTGCTGGGGATCCTGGCGGTCTACTTCCACTATGGCGCCCAGACCGGGGTCTACACGTTCGGCGTGATGGAGCTGATGCAGGTCCAGTACCCCTCGAGCCCCCTCTTTACTCTCCTGGGCGTTTCATTCTCGTTCCAGGATCTGGTCTGGCTCTCATTCTTCTTGAGCTTCGCGATCAAGGTGCCGATGTTCCCCTTTCACACCTGGTTGCCCGACGCCCACACCGACGCCCCGACGGCCGGCAGCGTCATCCTTGCCGGCGTCTTGCTGAAGATGGGGACATACGGCTTCGTCCGGTTCAATCTGCCGATGTTTCCCGAGGCCACCCAGCACTTCGTCCCCATGATCATGGTCCTGTCGATCATCGCCATCATCTATGGGGCGATGGTCTGCCTGGTCCAGCCCGACATGAAGCGGCTGATCGCCTACAGCTCCGTCAGCCACATGGGCTTCGTCACGCTCGGCATATTCGCCCTCAACGCGCAGGGTGTCCAGGGAAGCATCATCCAGATGGTCAATCATGGTCTCTCGACGGGAGCGTTGTTCCTGATCGTCGGCCTGATCTACGATCGGCGCCATACGAGACTCATCTCGGAGCTGGGCGGCCTCTCGAAACAGATGCCGGTGTACGCGACCCTCTTTGCCATCATCATGCTCTCCTCCATGGGGCTACCGGGACTGAACGGCTTCATCGGTGAGTTCCTGATCCTCGTGGGCGCCTTCAGGATGAACTACGTCTGGGCCGCATTCGCGGTGAGCGGGATCGTCCTCGGTGCCGCGTATATGCTGTGGTTGTATCAGCGAACGATGTTTGGCGCCCTGGAGAACCCGAAGAACGTCGCCCTCCAAGACCTGAACTTCAGGGAGATGACCACGCTCGTGCCGATCGTGATCATGTGCTTTTGGATCGGCCTCTACCCCTCTCCCTTTTTGACCCGGACGCAGGCGTCGGTCGATCAGATCCTGACGCGGGTCCACAAAGCTAAGCCCGCCGTGAGCAGTGCCGAACGGCCTGTCCCGAGTCGTGTCGAAGGGCCAGCCACTTCGGCAGGCTCAGTGCGGAGCCTGAGCCCTGAGCGAGGTCGAAGGGTCGAAGCACCCGCCCTGAGCCTGGTCGAAGGGTGCGCTGAGCGCTCCGGTGAGCCCGGCCGAACCGCCTGTCGAAGCGGGCCTGCCAAGACGCAGCAGGTGGCCGCCGGACGGCTCCCGTTACCTCGATGACTCAGGCGGCATTCAACCTGATCGATCTCTCCACTGCCGCTCCGGAAGTGCTCCTGAGCCTGGTGGCCATGGCGGTGCTGACACTTGACTTCGTCGTCCCGAAGGGGAGCCGGGACTGGCTTGGACACCTGAGCGTCGTCGGCGTGATGGGCACGCTGCTGATCCTCTTCCGCCAGTGGGGGACGACCCGGACCGCGTTCAGCGGACAATACCTCAGCGATCCCTTCGCACTGTTCTTCAAGGTGATCATTCTTATTTCGGCGGCTCTGATCCTCCTCATGTCGATCGGGTACCTCAAGGCCGAGGGGGTCGATAAGGGGGAGTTTTATGGACTGGTCCTGTTCTCCACGGTCGGGATGATGCTGATGGCGAGCGCCGTCGATCTGCTCATCATGTACGTCGCGCTGGAGACCATGTCGATCTGCATCTACGTCCTGGCCGGGTTCCTGAAACGGGAGAGGCGGAGCAGCGAGGCGGCGTTGAAGTACCTCCTGATGGGGGGGTTCTCTTCGGCGGTCATCCTGTACGGGATGGTCATGCTGTACGGCCTCACGGGCGCGACCGGCCTCAAGGAGATCGCCTCCGCCTTGACGGCCGACAAACTCTCGAATCCGGCGCTCATCCTCGCCATGGTGATGCTGGCGGCCGGATTCGGCTTCAAGATCGCCGCCGTCCCCTTCCACATGTACATCCCGGACGTCTATGAAGGGGCTCCCACCCCGGTCGCCGCCCTTCTAGCCGGCGCGTCCGAGATCGCCGGGCTGGCCATCCTTCTACGGGTGTTTCTGGTCGCCATCCCGGGCTTGCAGGAACAGTGGAGCGTGCTGTTCTATGTCCTGTCGCTGCTGACCATGACCGTGGGCAACATCGTGGCGATCGCGCAGAGCAACATCAAGCGGATGCTCGCCTATAGCTCGATCTCTCACATCGGCTATATCCTGATCGGGCTGGTGGCAGGGCGAGAGTTGGGGATCTCTGCCGCGATGCTCTATACCGGGATCTATGCGTTGATGACGCTCGGCGCATTTGCCATGGTGATCCTGCTGTGCGTGGGAGAGGTGAAGGGGGAGCGGATCGACGACTTCACCGGCCTGGCCCAGGCGAGCCCGATCGCGGCCGCCGCGATGCTGGTCTTCCTGCTCTCTCTGACCGGGATCCCGCCCACCGCCGGTTTCGTGGGGAAGCTCTATCTGTTCGGCGCGGCCATCGAGCGAGGCTACGTCTGGCTGGCCGTCATCGCCGTCGTCAATTCGGCCATCTCCCTGTTCTATTACATGAAGGTGGCCATGGCGATGTACATGGGGGACGTTCCGCAGGCGGGCCTGGCGCTGAGCCCATCCAGATCCCTCCGAGTGGCGCTCTCTCTGGCCGTGGCGGGGACCCTGGCGATCGGAATCTACCCGGGTCCATTGCTGAACTTCGCGAAGGCGTCGGTCGCGGGGCTGTGGTAGCGACGTGAGATCGGGCGAGGCTTGACAGGGTTGGAGCGTGAAGGCTAGAGTGGGGCTCGCAGGGGCATGTGCGCGGGACGATCGCGTGATGGGCAAGGCGATGAACGACCGTCAGGCTTCGCTGTGGCGCCAGCTTGCGGCGCTGAGTTCGGTGGGGATCACCATGGCGGCCTCGATCGCGATCGGGGCCGCGATCGGGATCGCCCTGGATCGATGGCTTCACACCTCTCCCTGGTTGACCATCCTCTTCTTCCTCTTTGGGGTTGCAGCGGGGTTCGTCACCCTGTTCAAGGACCTGAGGCGTTGGGGGCAGTGAGTTTTGTGGGGGCGTTTGTGATTTCTCGCACAATGGCGGGGGCTCGGCGTGGAGCACCATCCGACAATCTTTCAAATCCCTAATTTTCTCGGCAGGCTCGGCATTCCTGGTGCCTGGGTGCCGGAGCACGTGACGATGGCGTGGCTCGTGATGGCGGTCCTGGTGAGCCTCTCCTACCTGGCCACAAGGAGGCTCCAGGCGGTGCCTGGACCGATGCAGAATCTGATGGAGGTGGTCGTCGAGGCCTTCGGGAACCTGCTCACGCAGATGATCGGGCCCAAGGGGAAGCGGTACCTGCCGCTGATCGGCACGGCCGGACTGTTCATCCTTGTCGGCAATCTCATGGGATCGATCCCCGGGCTGAAGCCGCCGACAGCGAACCTCAATACCACGGCGGCGCTGGCCATCACGGTCTTTGTCTCGTATAACTACTTCGGGATCAGGGAGCAGGGGATCGTCGCCTACCTCCGCCATTTCTGCGGGCCGATCGTCTGGCTGGCTCCCATCATGTTTCCGATCGAGTTCATCGGTCATCTCGCGCGGCCGATCTCGCTCTCGATCCGGCTGTTCGGGAATATCTTCGGCGAGGAGAGCGTCATCATCATCCTCCTGTCGCTGACCTGGTTGGTGATCCCGTACGGCATCTACCTGGCCGTCATGATGCCGCTCAGCCTTTTCACAAGCGTCGTCCAGACCTTCATCTTTGTGATGCTCTCGATGGTCTATATCGCCGGAGCGGTCGAAGTCGAGCATGAGGAACACCACTAAACCTGTCGCTTTCCGAAAGGAGCCGTGTCGATGAGTCGCACACAGGGAGCGCTGATCTTGCTGGTGATGGCTGTTGTGCTTGCGCTTGGAGCCCCTGCGGCGCTGGCCGCCGAGGGGGCGAAGCCCGAGTCCTCGATGTTCTTTGTCGTGTCAGTCCTGACGGGAGGTTTTGCCATGGCCATCGCGTCGGCCGCGGCAGCGATCGGCCAAAGCCGAGCTATCGTGAGCGCGCTGGACGCCATCGGTCGGCAGCCCGCCGCGGCGGGCAGGATCCAGGTGGCCATGATCATCGGGTTGGCCCTGATCGAATCCTTGGCCATTTATGTGCTGCTGATCGCGCTGATCATCTTTTTTGCGAACCCCTTCATCAAGTACGTGGTCCCCGGGTCATAGGAACGCTACCCCTCTTGGGTGTTGGGTGATCGTACGGAGGACGGCGCGATGCTCCTCTCGTACCTCCCGATCTTGATCCTGGCGCTGTTGGCCGCGGGGTTCGCGATCGTGACCCTCTTGCTGTCATCGGCGCTCGGGCCCCGGCGGCCGTCCAGGGACAAGCTGTCGCCTTACGAGTGCGGGATCGATCCGATCGGCAGCGCCAGGGAGCGGTTTTCGGTCAAGTTCTACCTGGTGGCGATGTTGTTCATCCTCTTCGACATCGAGATCGTCTTCCTGTACCCCTGGGCGGTCACCCTGCGCAGCCTGAAGCTCTTCGGGTTCCTGGAGATGCTCGTCTTCCTCGGGATCCTCCTGATCGGCCTCCTGTATGTGTGGAAGAGGGGGGGCCTGGAATGGACGACCTGAGAGAGACGGACCAGGACGACACCCCCACTGTTCGCACGCTGCGTGAACGGTTCCCGGAGGGGATCCTTTCGACCACGATTGTTCGCCATGAGACCACCGTTCTCGTACCCGCCTCCGAGATCGTTCGCGTCTGCCGGCACCTCAAAGAGGACCCGGACCTCCGTTACGATTTCCTTTCCGATCTGACTGCGGTTGACCGGTTTCGTGATCGTCCCCGCTTTGAGCTGGTCTATCACCTCTACTCTCTCCAGTTCAAGCGGCGGATCCGGCTGAAGATTCAGCTCGAGGAGGGTGAGCCGGCCTTCAGCGTCACCTCTGTCTGGGGGACAGCGAATTGGCATGAACGAGAGGTGTACGACATGTTCGGGATCGCCTTCGAGGGGCATCCCGACCTTCGGAGGATCCTGATGCCGGAGGGATGGGAAGGTCATCCCCTACGCAAGGACTACCCGGTCCAGGCGTCCCCGAAGTGGTGGGAAGAGGGGGAGGCGAGGTGACTCAGGCCCGCGTGATGACGATCAACATGGGGCCGCAACACCCCAGCACTCATGGCGTCCTGCGACTGGTCCTGGAGCTCGACGGGGAGCGGGTGGTCAGGTGCATTCCGCACATCGGGTACCTCCACACCGGGATCGAGAAGATCGCGGAGAGCAAACGCTATCAGCTCGTCATCCCGATCACCGATCGGATGGACTACCTGGCCCCGCTGAGCAATAACCTGGCGTACGTGTTGGCCGTCGAGAAGCTCCTGGGGATCGAGGTTCCGCGCCGGGCCGAGGTGATCCGCGTCATGCTGACTGAGCTGACGAGGATCGGAAGCCATCTGGTCTGGCTGGGGACGCACGCGATCGACATCGGAGCCATGAGCGTCTTTCTCTATGCCTTCCGAGAGCGGGAGCAGATCCAGGACATGTACGAGCAGGTCGCCGGGGCGCGAATGATGTCCAGCTACTTTCGCGTCGGTGGCCTGTTCGCCGACCTCCCGGAGGGATTCGAGAAGAGGGTCCGGTCCTTTGTGGCCAGCTTCCCTGCTCGCCTCGACGAGTACGAGGATCTCCTGACCTCCAACCCGATCTGGATTCAGCGGACGAAAGGGGTCGGCGTGATCAAGCCGGAAGACGCCGTGGACCTCGGGCTGAGCGGCCCGAGCCTGCGCGCCTGCGGCATCCCGTGGGACATCAGGAAGTCTCACCCCTATTCCGGCTACGAGCAGTATGCCTTCGAGGTCTCCAGGGCGACCCATGGCGATGCCTATGATCGGTACCTCTGCCGGATCTTTGAGATGCGGCAGAGCGTGGCCATCGTCCGCCAGACCCTGGAGCGGCTTCCGGACGGGCCGATCGCGGTTCAAGACCCGAAGCTGACGCCGCCGCCCAAGCCGTTGGTGAAAACGAGCATGGAGGCCCTGATCCACCATTTTCTCCTCTGGTCGGAGGGGTTCCGGGTCCCGGCAGGGGAGGTGTATCAGACCATCGAGTCTCCCAAGGGCGAGTACGGGGTATACCTGGTCAGCGATGGAAGCAATAGGCCGTATCGCGTGCATTTTCGCACCCCCTCGTTCGTGAACCTCCAGGCGCTGCCCAGGATGGTGGAGGGTCAGTTGGTCGCCGATGTGGTGGCGATCATCGGCAGCATCGATATCGTCCTGGGCGAAGTGGACCGCTAATGCCGGCCCAATTACCTTCGCCGAGCCGCGTTGCTGGCCCCAGGGACACTCCCTGCGACGTACCTGACATCGTACGCCGGGTACCCGCGACGCGGGTGCGGTCCCGGAGCCAGCGCCTGCACCCACCTTCGGTGGGTACCCGACTCGCCATTCGGGCCGACACGGTACCCATTGACCGTCGGACCTATGAGTTGACGTCGCACTAACGAGCCCCGATGACAGAAGACATTATCAGGCAGATCCTCTCCCGGTATCCGCAGCGCCGGTCGGCGCTCCTCCCGCTGCTCCACCTCTACCAGGAGGAGGCGGGCTATCTCACGGAAGAGGCCCTCCGTCAGACCGCGGAGCGCCTCGGCCTGGCGGCCACACAGGTGGCGGAGGTCGCCAGCTTCTATGACATGTTTCGGCTGAAGCCAGGCGGGCGGCGCGAGATCTGGGTCTGCCAGAACCTCAGTTGTTCGCTGATGGGCGCCGAGGACGTGGTGCGACGATTCGAGGAGCAGCTCGGGGTCGCTGCGGGCGACACGACGCCCGACGGAGAGTTCACCCTCAGGCGGGTCGAATGTCTCGCGGCGTGCGACCTGGCGCCGGTCGTCCAGGTGGGGGCGGAGTACCACAGCCGGGTCTCCCCGCAAGGGGTCGCGGCGCTGCTGGAGAGGCTCCGAGGGGAGGCGCGCGCATCCATTTCTTCCGTCCGGGCGAGATGAGCGTGAAGATCCTGACCAAGCGGTTCGAGATCCCGGGATATCGTGGGACCATCGAGGAATACCTCGCGGCGGGAGGGTATCAGGCGATTCCCCTCGCGCTCGATGAGCATACCCCCGCGAGCCTGATCGAGCTGGTGCGGCAGTCGGGCCTGAGGGGCCGTGGCGGCGCCGGTTTTCCTACCGGGGTCAAGTGGGGCTTCGTTCCCAAGAACCCCGCGCTGACGAGGTATCTCGTCTGCAACGCCGACGAGAGCGAGCCGGGGACCTTCAAGGACCGGGAGCTGATCACCAGGGATCCCCACCAACTCCTGGAGGGGATCGTTCTGGCCGGCTACGCGATCGACGCCCACACGGCCTACGTCTACCTGAGGGGCGAGTTCATCGGGGCCGCCCCGATCATGGAGCAGGCGATTCAGGACGCCTCCTCCAGGGGCTACGTGGGTCGGGACATCCTCGGGAGCGGCTTCCACCTCGACGTCCACGTGCACCGGGGGGCCGGGGCCTACATCTGCGGAGAGGAGACGGCGTTGCTGGAGTCGCTGGAAGGGAAGCGTGGGCTTCCCAGGCTGAAGCCGCCGTTCCCCGCCTCGGCCGGGCTCTATCGGCAGCCGACGGTGGTCAATAACGTCGAGACGCTCTGCAACCTCCCCCACATCGTCCTGGGGGGAGCCGAGTGGTTCTCGAGCGTCGGCACGCCCAGGAGCACGGGTACCCGGATCTTTTCGGTCAGCGGGCATGTCCGCCGGCCCGGGAACTACGAGCTTCCGATCGATGTGTCGATGGCGGAGCTGATCCTCGAGCATGCGGGCGGGGTGCGCGAGGGCCGGCGCCTGAAGGCGGTCATCCCCGGCGGCTCCTCCGTCCCGGTGCTCACCGATCGACACCTGGACACCAGGATGGACTTCGAGTCCCTGGCGATGGCCGGCTCGATGGCCGGCTCTGGCGGCGTGATCGTGATGGATGACACCACGTGCATGGTCAGGGTCGCCGAGATCGTCTCGCGGTTCTACCATCACGAATCGTGCGGTCAGTGCACACAGTGTCGGGAGGGGACCGCCTGGCTTCACAAGACCCTTCGGCGCGTGGAGGAGGGCCGGGGCCGGAAGGCTGACCTCGATCTCATCCTCGACATCTGTCACAACATGAAGGGGAAGACCATCTGCCCCCTGAGCGACGCCGCCGCCATGCCGGTCGAGAGCTATCTCTTGTATTTCGGGAACGAATTCGACCAACACATCCGCGAGCGCGCCTGCCCGTTCAGGTCGAAGGGCGCGTCGTAGCCCGCCAGTAGGCACACACGATGCCGGACCTAGCCTTCTTCGTCATCATGGCGGCCAAGATCATCGTGGTCTTCGGGCTGATGCTGCTGAGCGTGACCTATTTGACGTGGCTGGAACGGAAGCTCATCGGCCACATGCAGGTTCGGTACGGGCCGATGCGCGTCGGTCCTCACGGCCTGCTTCAGCCTATCGCCGACGGGCTCAAGCTCATGTTCAAGGAGGACATCATCCCTGAGGCCGCGGACCGGAAGCTCTACCTGATGGCGCCGGCCCTCGCCCTCGTCCCCGCCTTCATCTCCTTTGCGGTGATCCCGTTCGGGAACCAGGTACGCCTGTTCGGCAGGACGATAGATTTGGTGATCACCGACATCAACGTTGGGCTGCTGTATCTGTTCGGCGTGACCTCGCTCGGTGTCTACGGGATCGTGTTGGGGGGATGGGCGTCGAACAACAAGTACGCGCTGCTGGGCGGCCTGCGCTCCGCGGCCCAGATGATCAGCTACGAGCTCTCGCTGGGGCTCTCGGTCGTGGGCGTCGTGATGCTGTCCGGCTCGCTGAGTCTGGTGGAGATCGTGAACGCCCAATCGACGGTCTGGTTTGTAGTCCTGCAACCGATCGGCTTCCTCATCTTCTTGATCTGCGCCACCGCAGAGACCAATCGCGCGCCCTTCGATCTTCCCGAAGCCGAGACCGAGTTGGTCGCTGGCTTTCATGTCGAATACAGCTCCATGAAGTTCGCGATGTACTTCATCGCCGAGTACGCGAACATGATCACCGTGGCCGCCCTGGCGACGACCCTGTTCCTGGGCGGCTGGAGGGGGCCGGTCCTGCCGAGTGTCGTGTGGTTTCTGATCAAGCTCTTCCTGTTCATCTTCCTCTTCATCTGGCTGCGGGCGACCCTCCCCAGATTTCGGTACGACCAACTGATGCGATTCGGATGGAAGGTGTTGCTGCCGGCTGCGTTGGCGAACATCGTGATCACGGCCGGCTTCGTGGCGCTGAGGTAAGCATGGAGTGGGTGGTCTTTATCCCGCTGGCTGCGATGGCGCTCGCCACCGCCGTCTCGGTCGTGCTGCTGCGAAATCCGATCTACTGTGCGCTTTCGCTGATCGGCACCTTCTTCGCGCTCTCAGGGCTGTACCTCCTGCTCCAGGCCCAGTTCATCGCCATGGTCCAGGTGATCATCTACGCGGGGGCGATCATGGTCCTGTTCCTCTTCGTGATCATGCTGCTGGATCTGGGACATGAGCCGTCGCCCTGGCCCCGCCGTGATCGCCCCAGGCTCCTGCTGAGCGTCGTGCTGGTCCTGCTCCTGCTCCTTGAGCTGACCGTCGCGATCCGTCCGGGGATCTCGAAGGCGATCCGCGGTCCCTATACGTCCGCGGTGGTCGATGCCGTCGGGAATACTCAACTCGTTGGGCGGCTGCTGTTCACGGATTTTCTGATCCCCTTCGAGATCACGTCGATCATCCTGCTCATCGCCATCATCGGCGCGATGGTCCTGGCCAGGAGACATCTGGGGTGACGGCGACAGTTCCGCTCCAGGCCTACTTGATCCTGAGCGCCGCCCTGTTCACTATCGGGGTGATCGGTGTGCTGATCCGGCGCAATGCGTTGATCATCTTCATGGCCATCGAGCTGATGCTCAACGCGGTGAACCTCAGCTTCGTGGCGTTCTCGAGGTTTCTCGACTCCATGGACGGGCAGGTCATCGTCTTCTTCGTCATGGCGGTGGCTGCGGCCGAGGTGGCGCTTGGCCTGGCCATCATCATCGCGCTCTATAGGAACAAGGAATCGGTCAATGTGGATGAGATCAATCTCCTCCGCGGCTAGCGCAAGATGGGAGGCGCATGCTGCCTGAGATGATCTGGCTGATCCCGTTCTTCCCGTTGTTGGGGAGCGTCCTCGTCGGCCTGTTGGGCCGCCGGATCCTCAGGAACTGGGTGACGCTGATCGCCTGCCTGGCGCCGTCGCTTTCCCTGCTCCTCTCCCTGACCTGCTCCTGGCGCCTCCTCTCGCTTCCGCCGGAGGCGCGCCGCCTTCGCCACTCGCTCATCTCCTGGGTCGCGTCGGGGGATCTCTCGGTCGCCTTCGGGTTCTTGTTCGACCCGCTCTCCGCGGTCATGACGTTGGTGGTCTCAGGGGTCGGCCTGCTGATCCATGTCTATTCGATCGGCTATATGGCGGACGAGCGCGACTATCACCGGTTCTTCTCACTCCTCAATCTCTTCCTGGCCGAGATGCTGGTCCTGGTCCTGGCCGACAACTACCTCCTCCTCTTCCTGGGATGGGAGGGGGTGGGCCTCTGCTCGTACCTGCTCATCGCCTTCTGGTTCGAACGGCCGGCGGCGGCGTCAGCCGGGACGAAGGCCTTTCTGGTCAATCGGATCGGCGATGCGGCCGTGGTCGTGGCGCTCATCTGGATGATCCTGTTGTTCGGGTCGCTCGACTTCCAGATCGTGCTCCGCGAGGCGCCGCGGACCCTCTCACACGGCTCCTTCGTGGCGACGCTCCTCTCGCTTCTCCTGTTTGCGGGGGCGGCGGGAAAGTCGGCTCAGCTTCCGCTCTACGTCTGGCTGCCGGACGCCATGGAAGGTCCCACGCCGGTCTCGGCGCTCATTCACGCCGCCACGATGGTGACGGCCGGCGTCTACCTGGTCGCGCGGTCCGCCCCGCTCTTCGAACTGGCGCCGGTAAGCCTCGAGGTCGTGGCGTGGGTCGGCGGCCTCACCGCCCTGTATGCCGCCAGCATCGCACTCGTGCAGACCGACATCAAGCGGGTCATCGCCTACTCGACCATCTCTCAGCTCGGCTACATGTTTCTCGGCCTTGGCGTCGGCGCCTACGCTGCGGGGATCTTTCACCTCATGACCCACGCCTTCTTCAAGGCCCTGCTCTTCCTGGCGGCCGGATCGGTGATCCATGCGCTGGCCGGGGAGCAGGACCTGAGACGGATGGGAGGCTTGCGGGGGCCCTTGAAGATCACCGCGGGCAGCTTCCTCGTGGGCGCGTTGGCCAACTCGGGGATCGCGCCGTTCGCGGGGTTCTGGAGCAAGGATGAGATCCTCCATGCCGTGTATGCCTCAGGGCACCACCTGTTGTGGGTCCTCGGGGCTCTTACGGCGGCCGGGACCGGGTTTTACATGTTCCGTCTCTATTTCCTCGCCTTCGAGGGGACCTCCAGACTCTCACCGCAGGCGCGCGATCACATCCACGAGGCGCCGTGGAGCATGCGCTGGCCACTCGTCCTGTTGGCCCTTGGGTCCGCGGCGGCCGGGTTCTTCGGCGTGCCGCCGGGGTCGGGGCTCTTTCAGCGCTTCCTCGGCCCGGTCTTTCCGATGACGGCGCGGGAGACCGGCTCGGCCGTTCACGTCTCCGGGACCGGCCTGGCGATGGCGTCCCTCGTGCTGTCGCTGGCGGGAATCGCCCTCGCCTTTCGTTACTATCTCCGGCATCCCGAGAGACCCGAGGCCCTGGCCGCCCGATTCCCGGCCCTATACGGTCTGCTGCTCCGAAAATATCGGGTCGATGAGCTGTATGACCAACTGGTGGTGCGCCCCACGATCCTCGGGGCTCGCGCATTATCGGGGCTCTTCGATTCTCGTCTCATCGACGGGACTGTCGATGGCATCGCCTCGCTCCTGGTGGAGGCCGGAGCCCGGCTGAGGCGGATCCAGACCGGCCACGTGCCCGCGTACGTGCTGTCCATTCTGGCGGGGGTCGTGGTCCTCCTCGGGTACGTCCTGGCGTTCCGGCTGTAGCTCACGGGAAAGGCCATGAGCCTGACGACCGGTCCAATCCTCTCAGCACTCATTGCGCTCCCGTTCCTGGGGGCGATCCTGCTGCTCTTTCTCGCAGAGCGGCAAGAGGCGCTCATTCGTCGGGTCGCGCTTTCGATCTCCTGCCTGGATTTCCTGCTCTCGTTGATCGTCTATGTCAGGTTCGATCCCGCCGTCCCGGGCATGCAATTTCTCGAACGGGCGCCATGGATCAAGGCCATCGGGAGCAGTTACCTCCTGGGCGTCGATGGGATCAGCCTGCCGCTTCTGCTCCTGACCACCGTGCTCTGCCCCATCGCGATCCTGGCCTCGTTCTCTGGCGTTGGCGGGCGCATCAAGGCGTACATGATCTGCATGCTCCTCCTGCAGGGGGCGATGATCGGGGTCTTCCTGGCCCTGGATCTGGTGCTGTTCTACGTCTTTTGGGAGGGGATGTTGATCCCGATGTATTTCCTGATCGGCGTGTGGGGCGGTCCCCGGCGGATCTACGCGACGCTCAAGTTCGTGCTCTATACGATGGCGGGGAGCGTTCTGATGTTACTGGCGATGATCGCGCTCGGCCTGCTGCATCGGGGCGTCACGGGACGCCTGACCTTTGACCTGCTGGAGCTGATCGGGGGACCGCCGCTCCCCTATGCGTCTCAACTCTGGCTGTTCGCCGCCTTCGCGCTGGCTTTTGCGATCAAGGTCCCCATCTTTCCGTTTCACACCTGGCTTCCGGACGCCCACGTGGAGGCTCCGACGGCGGGAAGCGTTTTGCTGGCCGGCGTCCTTCTGAAGATGGGGACCTATGGGTTTCTCCGGTTCGCCTTGCCGCTGTTCCCGTCGGCCGCCTCCGCGTTCAGCCCGCTGCTGTCCGCCCTGGCCGTCATCGGCATCCTGTACGGCGCCCTGGTGTCGTTCGCCCAGGACGACCTGAAGCGGCTGGTGGCCTATAGCTCCGTCAGCCATCTGGGCTTCGTGATCCTGGGGATCTTTGCCATGAACGTGCAGGCTGTGGAGGGGTCGATCCTGCAGATGGTCAATCATGGCCTCTCGACCGGCGCCCTCTTCCTACTCGTGGGGACGCTGTATGAGCGGCGCCACACCAGGATGATCGCGGAGTTCGGCGGCCTCAGCCGAATCCTCCCACGGTTCGCCCTCTGTTTCCTGTTCGTGACGATGGCCTCGATCGGACTGCCGGGCCTCAACGGGTTCATCGGGGAGTTCCTGATCCTGGCCGGGACCTTCCGGGCTCATAAAGGGCTTGCGATTCTCGCCGTCGTCGGGGTGGTGCTGGCGGCGGTCTATATGCTGTCGATGTGGCAGCGCGTGATGTGGGGGGAGACCCGTCGAACGGAGAATCTGGGACTTCCAGATCTCGGCCGCCGCGAGCTGGCGACGTTGGTCCCCATGATTCTCCTCATGCTGTGGATCGGCCTCGCCCCGAATCATCTCCTGCGACGGATGGATGCGTCGGTGGCGTTGCTTCTCGGACACGTCTCGGGGAGGTCGCAGATCGAGGCACCGCGTGCCGTCCACGCTGCGGACGCAAGTAGGGGCGGCTGAGGGGGATCGGTCGATCATGGATCTCGTGCTTCCTCGAATCGAGTGGATCCCGCTGGCGCCGATGTTGACGGTGGTCCTCGGGGCCCTGGTGGTGTTGGTCCTGGATCTGTTCCTGCCGCCTCAACGGAAGGGTCTGGTCGCGGCGCTCAGCCTGGCCGCGACAACCCTCTCGATCCTGATCTCGATCGCTCTGTGGGGGACGTCCGGCTCCGCCGTCAACGAGGCCGTGGTGCTCGATCGGTTCGTGCTGTTCTTCTATCTCATATTCGGGCTCGTCTCCCTCCTGAGCATCCTGCTGTCGATGGGCTACCTCGATGCGACGGCGCCCGACCAGGGGGAGTATTACAGCCTCTTGCTGTTCGCGGCATTCGGGATGATGCTGATGGCCGCCGCGGGCGATCTGATCGTGATCTTTCTTGGGCTGGAAACCTTCTCGTTGGCGCTGTATACGCTGGCCGGATTTCGGAAGTCCGAGCTCCGCTCCAATGAATCGGCGTTGAAGTACCTCCTGCTGGGCGCCTTCGCGAGCGGATTCTTCCTCTATGGCATCGCCTTGATCTACGGGGCGACCGGCACGACGGGGCTTGGTCGGATCGCAACCCATCTTTCCGACGGGAAGTCACCCGGTTCGCTCTTCCTGCTTGGGGGAGGGTTGCTCCTGGTCGGATTCGGGTTCAAGGTGGCATCCGTCCCGTTTCATATGTGGACCCCCGACGTGTACGAGGGCGCGCCCACCTCGGTGACGGCGTTCATGATCGCGGGGACGAAGGCGGCGGCCTTCGCCGCCTTCCTGCGGGTCTTCCTGATG
>Ga0187892_10004186_pt1 | contig 24674 bp, 30 predicted proteins | sample MA1701073metaG_FD_139345 | JGI IMG/M metagenome (GOLD analysis project Ga0187892, IMG submission 139345) | Bio-ooze microbial communities from a basaltic lava cave in the Kipuka Kanohina Cave System on the Island of Hawaii, USA - MA170107-3 metaG ... | reverse complement strand
AGGAAGTGCTGCGCCTCGTCCATCCAGAGAAAGACAGGACGCGGATTCTCGCTGACGTTGCGCCGCTCGATTGACCGCTGGAACGAGTACTTGAAGATCACCTGGGCGAGCTGGCCGACTTCGCCGTATTCCTTGACCGGCAGATCGAGCAGGATGATCTTGCCGTCCCGGACGGCGTCCGGCGTGATGGTCGTATCCATGCAGAACAACTCGCGGAGCAGACCACGATTGAGCAGGTCCGCCCACCCCATGAACGTTGCTTGAATGGTACTTCTTGTCCTTTCTGCAAGGTTGGGCCACTCAAGTCCGAACAGATCGCACACCACACCGAAGTCGTGCTGTTGACGCGCCGTCTTCGGCTTCCGGTCGGCCATCTTGAGGTACTGAAAACACTTGGACGACTCCTGGAACGCCGTATCACGGAGCTGCGCCGGCGAAGTCGGAGCCGACAGGCACACGCTCACCAGCTCCGGCACTGAAACCTTCCCGGTCGCGAAAGCAACAAGATCGACGGCGCTCCGAAGTGTCCTGTTGGCGTTCTCTTTCCAGAACGGGCTTTCATCGCCCCCACCGCCTCCGCTTGAGTTGCGTTCGCGGATTTCCATGACGTTGGTGAACAGGCTGACGATATTCTCCGTAAGGCCGGCGCCTTCGCCCTTACGGTTGAGTTCGTAGTCGAGGAAGTTGAAACGCTGCGCAGCGTCGGCGCCGATGATGATCAGGTCGTCGAGGCGTCCCGCCTCCCGGCAGTACCGCTCCCACAGCACGCGCTCGTCCGCCTTCGCCGTCAAAACGAGGCCGCCGAACCCGGCACGAAGGTACGGCATCGCGAAGGCATAGCCGCTGCCTGAGGTCTTGCCGCATCCTGTCGGCCCGAAGATGGCCGTGCCGGCGATGGCGTCCCGCAGTGTGCACGCTTCCTCGTCTGACCAGTAGAACAACAGCATCGAGAGCAGGTTCGCCACGGCTTCCGCTCGTGTCGGCGCAGGCTTGCGTTTGAAGAGTCCGAACATGGCGCGTCTCCTGACCAATGGCCTTCGCGTCTCTACTTGCCGTCGCGCCTCTGCATCGCGTGTTCGGCGTCCGCTTTCCAGAAGCACGCGATGATGAACAGCACGAACACTGGAACGAGTTCCATGAGCAGTTCTCCTATCTGCACTTCACCGACAACGACTGGATGACATCGCCCGTCGCTCGGCCCTCCGCGCGCGCCGCACTGATGCGGGCGACCAGGTCGTCCAGCCAGGCGGCGAGACCTTCGAGCGTGAGGCCGGCGCCGGACACCGCGACCGGCTTGCTCCCCTCGACACCGATGACGAACCGGCCGCGAGGAACGGTCGTGCGCGGCCGCGCCCGGACGACGTTGCGTCCCGATTGGCTCGCCTTGGTTTGCGCCACGAGCTTGTCGCGCGTCAGCCGACCGCTCAGCACTTCCCCGATGAGGCGCTCGCGTTCCGCGGCGTCCGACACAATGGCGATGGCATAGGCGCTGGACATCGGGATGAGTCCGGCGTCGATCTGGTCCTGTACCTCACGCGGATGGACGAGCAGCGAGAGCAGCTTTGAGATTGTGCTCGGCGAGGGACCACCGAGCTTGACCGAGACTTCCGCCGCGGGCCAGCCCGTCGCCTGCATGAGGTCGTTCAGGGAGCGAGCGTGCTCCGTGACTTTCAATCCGCTGCGCTGCGTGTTCGCGACGAGCTGGAGTGTGATTCGCTCCGCGGGGGTGGGAGTATGATCGGCAATCAGCATCGGCACGACCGGCAGCCCAACCCGCTTTGCAGCATCCAGCCGGCGATGCCCGTCATCGACGATGAGAGGCTCGCCTTCGTAGTGTCCGAGCAGCGGCACTCGAATGCCGTTCTGGGCGATGCTCTGGGCGAGCGAGACCTGCTCTTCTTCGTCGAACCTTGCCCGCACATTGCCAGGCGAGACCGGCTTGTCCGTCGGGACGTCCTGAACGATGCGCTCCGACATGGGTTTACTCCTTCCCCGCTTTCGCCTGGAGTTCCTTGAGTTCGATTTCGTCGTAGAGCTTGCGCTTCTTTCCATCGGCTCTCGCCGAGCGGATCGCGGCGATGCCGGCTGCGATGTAGCCCAAATCATCGAGCCATCCGATGCCGACTACCGCGTCGGGGACGACATCGATTGTGCTGGGCACGAGAAAGAACAGGCCGATGGCGAGCGCATACTTGGTGAGCTCGAGGCCGACCGTTCTGAGCTTGCTGGCTGGCAAAGCTAGGAGTACCAGCATCACGATGAAAATCAGCGAGCTGCATCCGATGAACATCTTGAGGAACGAGAAGAACTCCGCCATGACGAACCTCCGGTACGCGGCCAGAAGCACGAGTCAGAAACAGTTTCTGAGCAGCGTGTTTCGTTCATAGGGAGTATGCGTGTCGAATGATCGAAGGTGTGTAGCCACGTGCGCCGAAGTCCGACGCAGGGTGCGCCGAAGTGCGCCGCACTACTCCGAGGTGCGCCGAAATACGCCATGCGGGTCGAGCCTTGCTATGTACTGTGCGCCAGCGGTCGTCGCACGATATTGATGCCAGCGACCCTTCGCACCGGAGTAACGTTCGTCGATAAAGCGCGCTGCGATGAGTTCATCGATCAGCGAGCCGGCGTCCTTCCGATCAGGGCGTATTCTCGTCCATTTGAACCACGCGTTCTTTGTCTGCCAGGCATGATCCGGAGCTGTCCTCTCAACACCGCGTCTATGTGATACCAGCGCCGACAAGAGAGTCTGTGCGTCGAGGGAGATATCGTCGGGGGCTTTGAACTCCGACGATATCGTTGGCGTTGGAGGTGCAGCGTCGGGAGCGGCCAGATCGCTCGCAGAGCCTTCCAGCAGCGCGGCTAAGCAGCGCAACGACGCCGCTAGGTTGGCAACGGAGATAGAGGCGCTTCCCTTGACCGATTCAGTCAACAATCGGCCAACAAGGCCACTAAGAGCCCCAGCCATCTGCGCCGGATCGCTTTGACGCGGAGTGGCACGGTGAGCGCGGGAACCGTTCTGTGGACTCTGAGACGCGCGAACAACACTGGCCGGGCGAGGCATTGGGGCCTTGCCTTTCTGAGTCCGGTCACGGCATACCTATTGCCGGTCTTCCGGAGCCTCGGGCGCAGTGGAGATCGCACGGCTCGTGCGTCTCACTTATTCAGATGTAAATGGCGGCCAAGATCCCTTATGAGGACGGTGCTGAGCAGCACCTACTCGCGGCGGCCTTTCGCCGCCATCTGGAAGGGTTGTCAGGCGTTCGCGCCACGGAGCCCTAACGGGCCTCTCGCGTCGAATCACACGGATCGCACGACGAGCGCGTGAGCTCCACAGAAAGAAGGCGTCATGACCCACGCGCAAAGGCGAGAGTGGACCGGACACCGACCACGCGGCGCCCTGCCGGAGCGGCCGTAGACGTGGTGCTTGGATGTGCAGTCGCCGCAGCATGGGGCCTCCTGAGACTTCGGCTGCCTCGCAGTATACCGACCGTTCAGGGACGCATCCAGCCCTGGCCATCGTCCTGTCGCTCGAAAAAGGCCTTGCCAGCCGCATCCTGCCCGTGCTAGCCATGCTCGTGAGCATGTGAAACGAGCGGGCGCAAGACGTGTCAAAAAGAGTCCTTGGGAACGTTGAAATAGCCATCCTGACCAAGCTGAACGAGCTGGCCGAGCGTCATGGGCTTTCGCCGTTGGATATCAGTGCCGACTTTCATCGACAAGGGGACAAGTCCATGCTCGTGTTCTACACACTGCCCCAGGAAACGGTGCCCCTGGACAAGTGTGAACGCATGCTCGCCGGGCTGGGCCTCACCGACGGTGAGACCCTGCACATCGAGGGAACGGAACAGCAGATATACGACACGCTCCAGTGGGCGATTGAGAAGGCGCCGCGCCGCGTGCGCTGACGCGCATTCTGCCATCCACTCAAGCACCAGCGGTGTCCGCCCGCCGCAGGGCGTCAACCAGGGTTGAGCGCGGTACGCCTAACGACCGTGCCGCGGCTGAGGGTGACATGCCGCCAGCAAGCAGGGACCGGGCAGCGTCGATGCGTTCGGCGTCGAGTCGCCGGGGACGGCCGCCGCGACGGCCACGGGCCTTGGCGGCATCGAGACCAGCGAGGACACGTTCGCGGATCAGGGCGCGTTCGTACTGCGCCAGGGCGCCGAAGACGTGGAACAGAAACTCACCCATCGGCGTGGTCGTGTCGAGTGATTCCGTCAGCGAGCGGAAGCCGACGCCGTGCTCCCGTAGGGAGCCGACGATTTCGATCAGGTGCGGCAGCGACCGGCCGAGCCGGTCGAGTTTCCACACGACCAACACATCGCCCGACTTGAGATATGCGAGGCACTCGGCCAGACCCGGCCGGTTGTCCTTCGCCCCCGAAGCGCGATCCTCGAAGACGTGACGTGCATCGACGCCGGCGGCGAGCAGCGCGTCGCGCTGCAGGTCGGTGTTCTGGCGATCATCCGACGTGGAAACTCTGACGTACCCGACCAGCATTCACGGAAATCCCTTCACAGTGGCTTTCCGCGACCAAATCACACCACCGGCAATCCGTCAAGGTTTTTCGTGACGCGGGACCGTATCAAACCGGCGCACCCGGCACTCAGCAGAACGGACAGGGTCCGCCTCGCGGCAAACACCTGTTTCCCGTCAAGCATGATCTTCACAGAACTGTCACATTACCGCGCGAGCAGTCGTGATACGCTCGAGACAGAGAGATCGCCATGACAGCACCGAACCCGCTTCACCTTGCCAACACCGCGCAGCAGATGGCCCGCAATGCGCCGGCCGCCGACGCTGTTGTCTTCAACAAAGTCGCGATGATTTCGATGGGCGTGATGGCGGCCGCGTCGGTGCTGCAACTGCTCCAGCCTCTTCTGCGGGAACTCAACGGTAAGCACACGAAGCAGATGTACCGCGACGACCACGGACGGGGCCGATGATGCAGCGAGTGTGAGGACGCACATGCGGTCGCACAAATCAGATACGCCTGTGAAGTGCAGTCGCGTGCTCTCGCAAATGTCGAATGCGCCGGCTGCATCGGGCAGTACTCCCCGCCCTCGTCGCCCAGTGGCTCGAAGTTGAACACCGTCACGGCATCGTCATTCAGGAGCCAGCCCCACGTTCCAACGGCGTGGATGGACTTGGTGTGTCCACGGGTGACTACGCACTTCGCGAAGCCAGGCGAAGCCCGGCCGGTTCATTGCTTGTCAGACTCATTCGTCTTACCACGGAACAGGGGATTCGCATCGCAGGTATCGGGGAACGAGGGGATCTCAATGACCGAGTGGCTGTTTCACATGGCGCTCTACCGGTATCGCCCTGATCACGACGCCACGTTCAATACGTACCTGCCGCAAAGGGTCTATCGCGCAGTGATCCGGGTCTAGGAACGCCCCGTCGGCGATGCCCGCGACAACGGAACACGCGGAGGGCGCCCCAACGACATTCGCGCCGATCATCGCGAAGCGTCACCGCTAACGCGATTATCGCATTCGTATCCTTACGCCGCACGCCGGCGTGGGGCTATCGGACCGGTAGCCGTCAACACTCATGAGGCCCGTTACGCAGCCTGCCGAAGAAGCATCCGGATCACGATTGAGAACCGACAAAGGCTTACCGCGCGCCACGACGCCCCCGCTGTTCGGATAGCCGTCGTCAATCTTCGCATCGACGTAGTACGCGTCCCGTGGCGCAATAGTGAGTGCCGCGCCCCGATACCGACCGCCCGCGATTTCAGCGATCCGGTTGATCTCGAAGTAGTTGGCGTCTCCCAAGGAAGTGACAGTGTCCTTGCTAACGAAGTAGACCGCGATGAAGTTCCCACCGCCCAGCCGAGCAGCAGGTAGGGTCAGACCGACGTTCACCACGTCTCCCGCAGTACATCCCGTATCTGGATCGATCGCGCCTTCATCGGAAATGCCGAATGAGCCATCGATCAACCTCGCGTCGCTTAGCTGTCGCCAGAATACGAGCGCTTCCGCGCTTGCCAGCGCGGAGTCTCGTGGTCCGGGGAGGCCCGAGTTACACACGGCGAAGCTCTCGATCAGTCCATCCCCGTCCCCGTTGGCACCATCAACGCCCGTGCTGTCGCCGTTCAATGCAAAAAGGCCAAAGGCCATCGCCGCCGAACGGTTCAGGTCACCGGGCAGGCCGCCATATTTTGCACGAAAGCCGTTGACCGCTGCGTTGTACTCCTCCATCTGCGAGATGGTGAGCCGAAGCCGTGCTGCGGTCACCAGTTCGTGTCCGACCAGAATGCCGCCGATGATCAGCCCGATTACGACAAGGACGCCGGCCAGTTCAATTAGCGTGATGCCGGCGGACGAAGTAGGTGGATTGGAGGCACACTCGCTCATCGCCTTCCACGGCGTAGTCGAATCACCAGGATGAGCGCCGTGATCCCCATCACCACGACCGGGGCCAGGCCCGCTGGAATCTCAGGGACCGGCGTTGCAGGTCCGTCACACCACGGGGGATTGTGGCAGATTTGCAATTCGGCCAGAGCCAATCCCGGCGCCAGAAGCAGGAATGCGAACAGTATCACATGTGCCATAGAACTCCCCCGAATCAGCCTGCACCGCCACGGCGCAATATGCCTTATGTCTCACCCTAGCACGCCCGCCGCGCTCGGAGAACCGCAAAGTCACTCCTCACGCGAAGTGTCATCAAACTGTCGCACATCTGTCACAAAACTGTCACACAACAGTGTTATCGTGGGAAGTGCACAGGCGCGCACTCCGCGCATGCGCACAACAAATGGAAATCAGGGAGACGGGTTATGGAACGCAACACTCACTATCAACCGATGGTCATGCTGGCGGCTATCGTGACTGGCATCGCGCTGACAGGTACGGCGGTGTCCGCAGACGATGGAGCACTCGCAAAAAGAAAACACAAATGCGAATGCTCGTGGACGAAACCGGAACCAGGGTCCTCCACAACCGAGGTCAAGGGCGTCGATGCCTGTACAGCCATTGAAAACAGCCTCAAGCAAGCCGGCCACACCGATGCCAAGTGTTCGGTCGCAGCGAGCCATGCCGTTGACGCCGGCTTGCTCGACATCATCGACCTACTCGGTGCGCACTCGGAGAGTGAATAGCTACCAGGTGATGGTCTCGATGACCGTCGCCGCGCTATCGGCCTCCACGTCTTCGGCGTGATCGGCTTCCCGAACCCACGGGACGCGGTGACGGGCAATGCCCTCGAACAGCCGTACAGTCAATCGCGCTTCGGCGTTCAGGTTCCGGCCCTTGATCCGCAGCTTCTGACCCGAGACCGAGAGCGTGATTCCTTCCGACGGATCGAACTCCGCTTTCTCGATATAGCCGTAGCTCACCGCCAGAATGTTGCCGTCTCGCTTGCGGAGCTCCAGGCTGACGGCGCGGTCCCGGATGCCCCGCAGCCAGCCGAAGGCGCCGAGATCATCCGCCGCTTCCGTGTCGGCCTGCGGGACAACACCTGCCGCGGCGTCACCATTGCGCGCAACGTACTTCTGGAGGATCGTCCTATCGGTCATGGTTCAGCCCTCTATCTTCCAGCAGCACGGCCGGCTCCGGCAGCGCCGCCGCCAACCGCTCCTGTCTCTGCAAAGCGGCCCCGCGCTCACGCAGGTCGCGCTCGGCGAGGAACTCCGTCGCCGTGAGCCGCTCGTCCGACCGGCCCACCGCCTCCAGCAGCGATTCCTTGTCATCGGTGTATACGGTCGCTTGTTCGCGTCCGCGCGACACCGAGACGTAGAACTGTTCGCGCGAGGATGCCGGGAACGAGTCGGACGACTGGCCGATGAAGACGCGGTCTGTAGTCCGGCCCTGCGAAGCGTGCGAGGTCACGACGTAGCCGTGTGCCAGGTGGCCGTAGTCGGCGGCGATGGTCCAGCCGTTCGTGAGCCGGATATCCCCGTCCTTTATGAAACCCTTGACGGTGTACAGCGCGCCGTTGTTGAGCCGATGCTCGCCATCGGCCGTCGTGCCGTTGCGGGTGATCCGCAGCAGGTCGCCGGGCGCGACCGGCAGCACGCCCGGCCGGAAGACCTGGAACCTGTCCGCCTGGTCGAGCGGCAACGGCCCCTCCCCTGCGATGACGCGATGGCCCTTGGCATATCCCTTCGCGTTCTGGTGGAACACCAACACGTCGCCGACGGCATAGTTCACCGCGTCCGCCCGCTCCGCTTCCGTGAAGTGCGTGTCCTCCAGGGTGAACAGCGTGCGCTCGCCGGCGCCGAGCTTGCCGAGTTGCTTGAGCCGGGCGCGGATTTCATCGGTGATCCACTCGCCCTCCAGGTGTGTCGGGCTGACGACCAGCGCCGTCTTGCCCTCCACCAGCGTGTTCACATAGTCCGCGGCCAGCGCCTTGTACCGATCCGCCTCCGAAACCTCCCTCACCCAGCCCAGCCTGTCGAGCCGGCGAAAGCCGGCATCGGTGTTCCCTTCGCTGAGCGCCCGCACGGCTTCCTTGTAGTCGCCGCGCTGCCGCTGAATCTCCCGTATCTCCGCCGACTTGAGGCCGGCCCGCTCTTCGAGCAGCCGCAGCGCCGCCCCGCGTTCCACCGAACCATGCTGCCGCCGGTCGCCGGAGAGAATCACGCGGGCATCGAGCCGTTCGGCCAGATCGAAGACCTGCGCCATCGTCCGCGTGCCGAGCAGGCCGGCTTCATCGATCCAGATGACCTGCCCGTGGACTTCGGCCTGCATCCGCTCATCCTTGAGCAAACGTGCCACGGTGTCGGCGTCGGCGAAACCCTCAGCGCGAAGCACACCGCGGCTCGCGTCGGCCGAGGGCGCGAACGTGAACACTCGCCGCCCGCCGGCTTCGATGCCTTCAACGGCCTCCTGCATCATCGAGGTCTTGCCGACGCCGGCCGCGCCGCGGACCAGGATGACGCGGTCCGGCGAATCCAGCACATGCTCCACCGCCCGCTTCTGGCCGGCGTTGAGCCAATCGCGCTTGAACTGGTACGGCGTCGCTCCGAGCCGCCGGCACGAGCCGCGGCCATCCCGCGCGAATGCGATCATGCGGCGCTCTTCGCCGAGCACCGCATCCGTCGTGACGAGCCTGCGGCCGTCCCGTTCGGCGGCGACAAGCCCCTGCCCGCCCAGCGAGCGGCTCACTGTCTCCGGTGAAGCGGTGCCGACCGAACGCTTGAGGGCCTCCGCCAGCACCTTCCGCTCCGGCACGACCGAGCTGCGCTCGAAGCAGTGCCCGACCGCGCGCGCCATCGCATCGCCGGCAATCCGGTCATCCTCCGCGATGCTCTCTTCGCCAAGGCGCGACTTCACGCCGTTCAGTGCGGCCAACTCGTCCGGCGTGAGGCGCGAAGTCCACTGCTCACGCAGTTCATCGAGCGACAGGTCCTTCTGCTTCCGCTCGCGCGTCCTGGCGCCGAGTTCGCCCTTCGCCTCCGGGTTCGTGATCCCCTTCTCCCGCGCGGCATCCTCGATAAGGGCCGTGCGCCGTGAGAACTTCTGAATCGCCGAGGTCGGAACGCCCTGGAGTTCCCAGCCGCGTTTCGTGCGCTCCACCGGCAGCCCAAGTTCCTCCAGCCGCCGCGCCAGGCGGGAGTGAAAGACCGCCTCGAAGAACGGGGCGTCGCGCTTGATGCCGGCGAACTGGCCCGCCTTCCAGCGCGATTCGTCCGCATCCCAGGTCGTGTTGAACACGAAGCAGTGCGCGTGCAGGTGCGGGTCGGGCACACCGTCCACCGGCCGGGCCGTGAAGTGGACGAACTCGCCCCACGCCATGTTGCCGGTCGTGCGATCCTCATTGCGGCCGGAGGCCCGGACCCGCGTCTGCATTTCCGCTTCCATGTCCTGCATGGTCGCGTCCACCGATTCGCGGAACACTTCGAGAATGCGCTCGTCGCGCGTCAGGCCGTAGAGAATCGAGACGCTCTTGGGGACGTGGAAGTTGAAGTCATAGCCGACGCGGCGATCCGCCTTGCGCCGCGGCGTCAGCACGTCGCCCGTCGCGGGATTGCGGTTATCGCAGAGCGCGTCCCAGTCCTCTTTGCGGACATCGCCGCTCAGGCCGAGACGGGCAGCCCCCTCGCCGCGCCACAGGCCGACGAGTTCCTGCCCCTCCGAGTAGTAATCGGAGGTCGTGTAGTAGCTCTTCGCCCCTTCGGGCGCACTGTTCTGCGTGATGCGGAGCATCATCCGACTCTACACCCCAATGGTTGAAGAATCGTTACCGCATGCACGCACGGCGCGTTTCTTTCACGGCGTTTCACGATGCACGACGCGGGAGTGGTTCTTGCCGAGTGTCCGTTGTCGCAACTGTGAGCTTCCGTCCCGCCCGCGAATCAGTACCTTCGGTAGCGCCGCGGGTTCGCAGGCAGGCGTCACGACTCGCCAGCAACCGCGCCCTTGCGCGCGCCGCCAGGCGCAACGCGGGTCACGAGCAGGCACTCCAGTCACGCACCGAGCGACGAGTTGGTCGCACCAGCGCTGAACGTGCGGCAGGATCGTCTCCTTTCCACACCGGGTTTCCTGCGCCCATCACGGCTGATTCACGGCACTGCTACAGCCGCCGCCGGGCCGGTCAAGCAGAAAACCGGTTCCTCCCAATCTTCACTGCGTTGCAGACCGGGTCCCTCCCGTTTTCCGCTTGACCGGTGCGCTCCATTCGGTCGCCCCGGCTGATTCGGCTGTTCTCCGCGTGCCATCAGGCCGCGATGGTCGCGGCCGGAAACCAAGAAAAGGAGACTCACCATGACCGACACGAACAACACCGCTTCCAAGGCTCCCAGCCACGTCGCCTACCAGGTGCGTGACCGCGAAGGCCGCAAGGGCTTCTGGACCCGCATCGGGGCCGCATGGCAGCACGCCGACGGCAAGGGCTTCAACGTCCAGCTTGAAGTCGTGCCGCTCGACGGCCGCGTCACGCTCCGCGTCGCCACTGAAAAGAAAGACTGATTCGCAACCACGGGCGGGCCGCAAGGCCCGCCCTTTCCTAACCGGGAAAGGACACACCATGAAACACTTCCACGTCACCGTGGCCGTCAGAATCCTCGAAATCTACAGGGTCGAGGCCACCGACCCAGCCGACGCCAGCGACCGCTGGTCTGTCGGCACCCTTATCCACACCAACGACGAAGCCCTGGAGACCGACGTGCTGTCGGTCAAGGAGTATCAACATGACTAACGAACCGACCAACACCGACCGCGCCGCCTGGGCGCAGGAAGCGCTCGCCGTCTTCACGGCCCGCACGTTCAGCGGCGACCATCCCGACACGATGGACCGCGGCGACCTGGAGTCCGCCATCGGCGACCTCATCACCGACCTGCTGCACTTCGCGGAGCAGCATGGATTCGATACCGACGAGCTTCCGCGGCGAGCCGCGATGCACTTCGAGTGCGAACTGCACGAGGAGGCGCGGCCATGATGCACTCCGCAATCAACCCTTTCTATGCGGCGCGCACCGAGCCGCGCCGCGAGACGCCGGCGCCGAGCCGGTACGCGAAACTCCCGCTCGCTCCGGTCAACGGCAGCCCCGTCCCTCACCTCACGAGCCTCTACCACTTCGACGCGGCCGGCGCGTACGGTGACCGCGGCTATCCCGGCAACTGCGGCGGCAACCTCATCCGCGACCTGCTGCGTTTCTTCCGGCCGGCGACGGTCCTGGACCCGATGACCGGCAGCGGAACCTGCCGCGACGTGTGCCGGGAACTCGGCATCCGGTGCCGGTCGAGTGACCTTCACCAGAACGTGGACGCCTGTTCACCGTCGGCGTTCCCGCGCGACACGTTCGACTTCTGCTGGCTTCACCCGCCCTACTGGCGGCAGAAGCTCTACACGGACGACGCGCGCGACCTGTCCCGCACGCCCACGCTGGAGGCGTTCCTTGAACGCTACCGGCAGCTCATCATCAACTGCGCCGATTCGCTCGTGGCGGGCGGCAGACTTGCCATCCTCATGGGCGACTACTGCGACCGCGGGGCCGGGTTTGTGCCGCTCGTGTATCACACGAAACGGCTTGCCTTCGAGGCCGGATTGCGGCAGTGTTGCACCGACATCATCCGGTTCAGCCACGGGGCCAGCAGCAGCCGCAAGGTCTATCGCAGCGCGTTCATCCCCGGCCTGCACGATGTCTGCACCGTGTTCGAGAAGCAACCCGGATGACCGACAACTGTGAAAGGAGACGACTCATGCTGATACCGGACACCGTAACGCGACTGGACTGGGCGGAGACAGCCGCGATACGCGACCTTGCCGAGCACGGCAACAAGGAACTCTGGGGCCGGCGAAGCCTGGTCAGCGTCATTGAACAGGCGCTCAGCCTCATCCACGACGTGAACAACTCCGGGCTCTACAGCGGCGCCTTCGCGGCCCAGCACCAGGCGCTCGAAATCCAACTCGGCGCCGTCCTGCGCAACTTGGCGGTACACCAGCAGCGGACAGGCAGCGAGTAACCCCACTCTCGATACACATGCGGCTTCACGCCGGGCAGCACGGCCCGCGCCAGTCGTGGCCGCGCCTGTCACGTCCCGTGCGCGAAACAATCCGAAAGAGAACCCTCCGGCTCCGAACCTTACCGGCAGATGGGGTTGATTCGACCAGGCCGACCGGCCGTTCGCGTCGGGTCCCGGCCCCTGCGAGAACCCGACGGCGACGGCCTTATACGGCAGATTCGACACGCTCGGATGACTGACTGATTGCTGCCTCAATCCGATGCACTCGAAATGCGCTGCACAGAAAAAGGTTGCCAGACGTCTCCCCTAAGCAGTGCTTAGGCCGTCTTTCACCGTGAAAGCCAGCATGACAGCATGACGGCAGGCCAGCAGGATTGCTGTCCGGCATGATTGCGGGCATGCCGGACAGCATGATGGAGCGCATGACAGCTAGCAGGACAGACGGATGGAAGGCTGACATGCTTGCTTGCCAGCCGTTCGACATGCGGGCTTGCCAGCGTGCCATCATGCCCGCAACAAATACTGCTTGCCAGCCAGCATGAAATCGTGCTAGCTGTCAGGCATGATTATCGCCGTAGCGAACTCCAAGGGCGGGGTCGGCAAATCGACGCTCGCCGTTCACCTGGCCGCGTGGCTCGACAAGCAGGGCCACCGTGTAACGCTCGCCGACTGCGACACGCAGCAATCGTCGTCGCAGTGGATTCGCGAGGCGGCGCCGCAGGTCAAGGCGCTTTGCTTCCGCGATCCTGACGACATTATCAATGAACTTCCGCAGCTTGCGCTGGAGACCGACTACGTCGTCGCCGACGGTCCGGGCAGCCTGGCCGAGACGAGCAGGGCGCTCCTGCTGGTAGCCGATTCGGCCGTCGTCCCGTGCAAGGCATCCATGCTCGAAATCCGCGCCCTCGACGCGGCCACGAAGGTGCTGCGCCAGGCGCAGAAGATTCGCTCCGGGATGCCCAAGGCCAAGATCGTCCTTAGCATGGTCGGGAAGAACTACCGGCTCACGCAGGACATGCGGGAAGCCGCCGCGCTCCTGAAACTCCCGATCACACCGACGTTCATGACGCTCCGCCAGATTTACGCCGACGCGCCGGGGCAGGCGGCCGTCGTGTGGAACATGGGGTCGCGCGCCCGCGAAGCGGCCGCCGAAGTGGACACGCTCTTCCGCGAGCTGGTCCCGGAAGCGATCCGCAAGCCGGCGAGAACCGCCGTCTCGCGCCGCCAGCCGGCGGCGTCGTAGGGGAGGGGACACATGGCCGAGCGCCGCTCACTCACCGATGGACTCAAGGCGACGCCGGCCATCGACCCGGCCGTCGCCAAGGAGTTCATTCACGGCGCGAAGGCGGCAGCCGGCGAGCGCCAGGCGTCCGCGCCGACGACGACCGAGCCGCCGGCGCCGGTCATGAACCGTGCGCCGATCAGCACGCGCATCCGCGCCGACTTCGCCTCAGCCCTGAAACGCGCATCGCTTGAGCGGCAGTTGAAAGGCGTCGAGCCGAACACGCTCCAGGACATCCTGGAGCAGGCCATCGAGCCGTGGCTCCGCTCGAACGGTTACCTACCCTGAGCCGATTAGTCAGCGGCCGCGCTGCATCACCCGCGTCTTGCGTCGGAGCTTCCACAGATCACACATCGTCTCGACGAATCCCCTGACTCCCAAAACGCGCCGGAAGAGGGCCACACGCATCAGCCCTGACGGAACAAAGCCGTCCGCGGCAGACCATATCGCCTCTGCTTCGCTAAGCAACTTCTCAATATCCGATCCTCTCGTGACAAGCGCGCGATAGGCCAGTGTATTGCCGCGCTGAACATGATTCTGCAGGATGCCGTATGACCACTCAATATGCTTCAGCTTACGGACAATTGCATCCTTCTCGTCACACTGGGCACCACCCAGCAGCTGCGCCTCCAAGCGTCGCATCCAGTAGTATTCCCAGTCCATGCTGATTGAGTCGATTCGGTGTGCCTCACAGTACCATCGCGAAGCGCGTCGGCAGAGAGCGCGACCGAGACTTCGACCCGGACCACCAACAAGAAAAGCCAATGCCGCCCAAGAGTGAAGGAGGTCTCCGCGATAGAACCGGATCATTGCACGCAGCTTTCTGCGCTGGCGCCCCGGCAACCGCCGCGCGTTCAGTACTCCGGTACGAAGTAATCGCACGCCGCGGTACCAGTGCCACAGAACCGGTATTAGCGCCGCCCAGCGGACACTCGGCCGCTTGATCATGCACAGGTGCTCGTACCCCATCCAGACAAGGTCGTCAGCTACGGAACCACCGTATGCAGCGTCGTTCGGCTGATGGCGTCGCAGAGCGGTACACATGCGCATATGGCGTAGGGCTTGCGGGAGATCTCTTCGGGTATGGAACGAATGTGCGGCCGAGCGATGAAGGCGCGCGCCCAACGACGGACAGCGTCCTGCGAGGTCCTGTGAGAGAAGCCAGTTCACCAACTCATGATGGACTCTGCCCCTGTCCTGAAGCAGCAGTGCGAGCGCAACCGACGTAGCCAGCACCTCAAGAGGCCCGGAGAGAAACTGATCCGTAGGTGCTTCCTTCCTGACCAACGGATAACCGTTGCGAGGATCAAACGGTACATTCAGCTTCTCGCACACGTGCCGCAGCAGCAGGCTCGGGTCTCCAAACAGCAACGTGCCTTTGCCGTCGCGCTCCTGGAGCCACCCGTAGACACGATCGAAAGCTACGCCATAAGGTCGCTCTTTCCTCGCCACCACCTCTGGTGCCAGATACTCAATCCAGTAAACATGGGAGGTTCTCGCGGCCGCCGCTTGCACGACTGGAAAGATGTCCCAGTCGTGGTCGCTGTAGCCAGCCACGAGCAGGCATGAACCCTCCGAGAATGCTCGCGTGATCGCGGCTTCGTTACGCGGGTCGGGCTGGTTGCCAACATCAGCCAATGTCGGCGACAAGAGAGCGAACTCTCCTGTCCCACTGCCGTTCGGAGCCAAAGACCCGTGTGGTTTGACGATCTGGAGGCATGGCGCGTCGGGCGAGGCCGGAACTGTGAAGCGAGCTGAATCCCGCAACGGACACACAGTCTCGGCTACACCGCCGCTGGCGGCGACGGCATGCTCGATAAGCAGGTCGAAGTTAAGCGTGATGCACAGCCGAAGGTATCCTGCCTTTGATAGTGCCCCCAGAGCAGCGTGATTGCAGTTCCAGTCGCCACCGCGAAGTACTGAGAGAAACTCATGTACGGGCGCGGGACCGTGCGTTTGCTGGAGCACGTCAAGCATCCGCTCCAAGCGTGCGGCATTGATGATCCGCTCGGCTGATGAGCGATCCGCTTCGCAGAGTGGCCGCTCTCTCAGAAACGCATCGACTGACGCCCAGAGCGTGCGGCGAAGGCGGTTTTCCAATGCCGCGCCAAGCGGCATGCAGGACGGCGGTGGGGCAGACACGCCGGCGCCCAGCAAAGGGACGACACGACGTTCCCTGAAGCCGCCAACAAGCTCTTCAACGATCGGGGAGAAGCCAGCGTCGCCATCGGCGATGTATGCTGTGCGCAGGGTCGAGTCGGAGGGGCTATCACGGTCAGATGCCGTCGGCTCCATAGCGAGAGTGTAAGGCCTTTCTCCATTGCTGGAGAACAGTCGATAGCACGCGCATCCGCACCGACTTCGCGTCGGCTCTCAAACGCGCATCATTTGAGCGGCAGTTGAAGGGCGTCGAGCCGAACACGCTCCAGGACATCCTGGAGCAGGCCATCGAGCCGTGGCTCAAATCAAACGGATACCTGCCGTGACCGGCAGGGCAGGGGTCACGATTCCTGTTCTTGTGCGGCCGGCGGCGGCGACGGCAGCAGCGGCGTGTCGCCGAGGAGCAGTTCCTGCTGCCGGCCCGCGCCCTTCAAGTGGTACGAGCGCACGAAGGCCAGGCGGTCGCCGTTGAACATGAAGCGGATGTTGACGAAGAACACGCCGTCGCTGGGACTGCGGTACAGGAACTCCTTCTCCAGCAACTCGCGCACGCCGCGCTGGTATGTTCGATCGTTGATCCCGTGATCCTTGGCGACGTACTGGTTCAGCTTGATTTCGTCGGAGCCGGGGTTGGCCCGCATCTGCTGGTACACAAGCTCGAACACCTGCATCCCCGTCTTGGACAGGTCGGCGGCCTGCTTGATGCCGTCGAGGAAGAGCTTCACGAACCGGCTGCTGTCCACTTCCTCTTCCCACCAGAAGCCCATGCCGCCGAGGCCCTTGATCTCGCCGCTGCTGTTGTCCACGATGACCGAACCCTTGCCGCCGGGCACGTGGAAACGCTTCGTGCGCGTCGGCATCCCGTTCGCCGACGGGACGCTGGGATTCGTGCGGTAGACGGGGAATCCCCGCTTGGTGCTGACCTGGTTCGCGGGCAGGGCCGCGTTCTGACGTTCCGCCGACATTTTTCCCCTCCGGATTTGTCACTCGACAGACAGCACATTGGCAGACATCCGACAAACGCGCAAGGGATTTCTGACGGTCGCCCGACGGATCGTGGCGGCGGCCCGACAGAATGTGACGGTGCGCCCTGAGTGAAATCAACGGGTTGCACCGTCGCCTCTTCTTATCCTTCAATACACGGCCTCACGGAGCCGACGCCGGAGCGCGGACCCGAAGCGCTGGCGCAGGCGGCGGCATCGGGGACTCATCAAAAGAACAGCGCGACCGTCCTCAGAGACTGGCAAACCCACGGCCCGCCCCGGCGAGAAGGCGACACCGATATACCAGGTGTTGCGCGGACGATCAGGAACGCAGTGGCTTCGAGCCGCGGAGAGGCCGGAAGAGGGCATTCAGGGAAGCAGGGCCAGTCTGACCTTCAACTTCGCAATAGCGAGCCGCAGGGAAGGGGGAAGCGCTTCTGATCGACTCATCACACCATCCGAACCGCTTTCGACGCTGTACGACCCGTTTCCATTGGAATGAGAGCGTTCAGAAACTCTCCAGCCATGCGATGCCGGCGGTCCCGATTGCGGCGATCACGACGAAGATGACCAGCATGAGCAGCGGATTCACCTTCGGAAACTCCTGCCCCGATTTCTTGGATGCCTGCTTGGCCATCGTCACCGCCACCCCGCCGAGGCAGATGAAGCCGATGAACACCAGGAACAGTTCAAACTTGCTCATACCAGTCCTTTCTGTTCGGCAATGCTCGTAAGCGCCACCGCCTCAGTCCTTCGGCGTCAGCCGCCAGGTCATCGGGTGGCCATCGCCTTCGAGCAGCAGGCCCCGGTTGTCGAAGCGGTACTTGTAGATCAGGACGCTCGTCGCATTCGTGATCCGAATCCGGCCTCCCGACAGAAGCTCGTACCTGCCGCCGGTCGAGATGAGCGCTTCCTCCCGATAGCTGCCGTTCATTCCGAAGCGCCAGTCTGCGAAAGTTCCGTCCACATGCCACAGTCCGGCCAGCCGGCCGCGCGTGATGACGCTGTTCGCCATCGGCAGGACCAGCACGACCAGGACGAGGGCGACGATCACCCCGACCGACCAACGGACGACCTTCCTTGATGAAGCCATGCGCTTCTCCTGTTCTGACGACCTTGGACAAACCGCCGCGGCCTTGCACGGGCTTGGCGCATACCGTGCGGTACATCGCCGCCATCAGCGGACCTCGCGCCGTCGCCGGAGCGCCGCCAGACTGCCGAGACCGAGCAACGCGCCGCTGAACGGTTCGGGCACCTGTGTGAGCACGCGAATCTCGTCAAACGGCGTGCTGACCTGCAAGTGGAACGCGAGCGTCCGCCGGTCCGGCGAGATCGAGAACCAGTCCTCTCCGCCCTGCGTGCCGTCGCCGACATCGAACACGCCGCGCCGGGCGACTTCGGTGCTGAAGATCGTGCCGAGGCCGAACATCGCGTCCGACTCGTCCAGATGCCGGGCCTCCTGCCTGTTCCAGGCGATGACGCCGATGATGTCCGCGTCGAACGTGACGCTCCCGTCCACGGTCTGGAACGAGCCACCCACGGTGTCGAAGTGGATGAAGTGGCTGCTCGCCACCGCGCCGGCGCCGATCGTGTCAAAGGCGAACGAAAGCGCCGAGTCGTACAGACCCGGCGCGGCGGCGTCGATGGTCACCGGAGCCGACAACGTGACGCCCTGCGCCTCGTTCCACACGAACGCCGTGGTGTTGCTCGTGAGGACGCCGAGCTGCGCATCCGCCGGCCGCGGGATGAGCATGGCGCTCCCGCCGACACCGATGATGTCGGCCCGCGCCAGGACAGGGCACAGGATGGGGACCAGGAGACCAACGACGACAGACGACCTGCTCATGACCGATCCTCCAGGGGAAAGAGCCTCTTTGGCCGTCCTCCAGGGGAAAGAGCCTCTTTGGCCGGGACACACCCTGCCGCATTCCAACTATCGTTGGCAGACCCCGACCAGGGCAAGCTTTAGCCTTGTTCCGGTGCTTGGCGATGAACTACGCGATGAACGGATCAGGGCGAAGATGACGCAGGAGAAGCTTGCGGCACGAGCCGGCGTCTCGCGCAACTACGTGAGCCTGCTGGAGTTGAACCAGAAGTCGCCGACGGTCCAGATGCTCTTCAAGCGCTGCAAGGTGCTCAAGGTCCGCCCGTCGGTCCCGATCGCCCGTGTTGAAGGGCAGGAACGGCAGTAGCCGACCCGAACAGCATCCGGCCCTCGCCCCGTCGTCATGCTGGCTGCGACGCGCGGAATCCGCCGCCCCCCATCCTTCGCCAATCCCATCAGGCGATGACGATGCGCACGCCGCCGATCCGGTAGCGCGGCCGCATTCGGTGTCGGCCGACCGCCGGTGTCGCGCAGGGCGCTCCAGAACGCATCCCGCTTCGCGGAGCAAACCCGCCAGCGCCGGCACTGGTTGATGCCGGCATTCTCGTATTCCGCGGGATCGCGGGCCGCCGGCGATGGGCTTGCCCCGGCTTTCAATCGCGCCGCTCCGGCCGTCACCGCGCCGGGGGCGCTGCCCGCCTCCAAGTCATGCACGCCTCACGCCGGACCCGCCGAAGCCGGCGCCCTCCGGGTCCGGTCCGTCACTCGTCCTGCTCCGCTTCGCGGGACTCTCCGGCGTGCTGCCGGCCTGCGCGCCGCTCGCTCCTTGTCACCCCCGCCGTGGTCCCTGTCTCGGCGAAGGGACCGCACGTCGCGGGTCCCGACAAGGAGCAGAACATGAAAGCCGAACAAGCCAGGAAGATCGCCGACCAGGCCCTCGAACAACTCGCGGATGCACTCGCCAACGGCAGGAGCGAGGAACTTACCCGCTACCTCTCCATGCTGGCGAAGTTCCACCGCTACAGCTTCGGGAACGTGATGCTGATCCTGTCGCAGAAGCCCGACGCAACCCACGTCGCCGGCTTCAACACCTGGAAGCAGGTGGGCCGCTTCGTCCGCAAGGGCGAGAAGGGCATCGTCATCATCGCTCCGATGGTCATGCGCAACCGCGATGACCAGGCGAAGGACGGCGAGCAGCAGGACAAGCCGATGCTCCGCTTCCGCGGTGTGTACGTTTTCGACGTGTCGCAGACCGACGGCGAGCCGCTGCCCGAACCTGCCCGCGTCAACGGTGATCCGAGCGGCCACCTTCCCAGCCTCAAGGCGTTCGTCGCCGAGCGCGGCATCGCCCTGGACAACGACGACCTGCCCGGTGCGGCCGACGGAGTCTCACGCGGCGGACGCATCAGCATCCGGCCGGGTCTCTCTCCCGCCGAAGAGTTCGCCGTGATCGTCCACGAGCTGGCGCACGAACTGCTGCATCGCGGAGAGAACCGGCCGGCCAGCAAGACCGTCCGCGAGACCGAGGCCGAGGCCGTCGCGTTCGTCGTCAGCCAGTCCATCGGACTCAACGCCGGCGCCGCCGCCCGCGACTACATCCATATCTACGCCGGCAAGACCGAGACGCTGGCGCAGTCGCTCGACCGCATCCAGCACGTCGCCGCCGAGATCATCGCGGCGCTCCACGACGCCCCCGACGAGCAGGCGCACGCCGCCTGACTCTTCACCGCACCCCGGCGGTTGCCCGCCGGGGTGCTTTTCTGCTTGCAGCCGCGGCGCGCAAGACGGAGCGGGGGCGATCTGGTCTGGCTGGCGTCGAACTCTTCGACCAAGAAGGCTTTGACCCCTTCAGAGCGGACCGTTTCAGCCAAGCGTTGACAACCCTATCATGGCCCGATAGACCGGTTCCAGGAGACCCCGTGCCCACATGCTCTATCAGCGATCACTTGATATCGAGCGCCGCCTCGAAGCCGTACTCCGGCTCGTGCGCGAAGGCCGTCATTCCACACCGGAAATGGCGGAACTCCTGCGGGTATCTGTTCCCACCGTGTCGCGCGATCTCACCGCGCTTCGGCAGCGCGGCCACGACATCCGCGCCGAGAGAACCGACGACGGGTGGCACTACGTTCTCCGTCAGGGTGCAGCACCGGCGAAGCCACCGACCTCCGAACGGTCCGGTCAGTCCTTCTCCCATCGTGCAGGAGGGCGCCGGAAATGATCAAGGTCGTTGACATCTTCGCAGGCCCAGGGGGGCTGAGCGAAGGTTTCGCCGCGGTGACGGACGCTCGCGGAAAGCCTGTCTTCGACGTGGTCCTCTCCGTCGAGAAGGAGGCGCAGGCGCACGAGACGCTCCGGCTACGGACCTTCTTCCGTCAGTTTCCGAAGCAGGCACCAGCGGAGTACTACCAGTACCTGCGCGGTGAGATCGATCTTGAGACTCTGTACGATGGGTACCCCGCAGAAGCCAAGCTTGCCGGTGAACTCTGCTGGCACGCCACGCTCGGACCGGAGGGCGAACCCGCCAAACGGGTACGGCGGCGGATCAGGAAAGCCGTCAAGGATTCTACAAGCTGGGTTCTGATCGGCGGACCTCCGTGCCAGGCATACTCCATCGCCGGACGCTCGCGAAACCAGGGCAACCCCGACTACGACCCGGCAAAAGACGGCCGGCAGCGGCTGTACGTCGAGTATCTCCAGATTCTCGCTGAACACCGCCCGGCGGTGTTCATCATGGAGAACGTGAAGGGCCTGCTCTCTGCAACGCTGGAGAACGAACAGGTTTTTCATCGCATTCTGGACGACCTGCGCGATCCCGCTGCCGCAGTTGCGCGGGAAGGGCGCGGGGGGAGCCAGGTCCGCAAGGGCGGCTACCGAATCCACTCTCTCACGGAAGACCGCGTCTTCGAGAACGGCACGCTTGAAGGCTCCGTGATCCGTGCAGAGAAGTACGGAATTCCGCAGGCTCGTCATCGCGTCATTCTGCTCGGCATACGCGACGATATCAGCGGCGTGAAGCCCCGAAGCCTGACTGAGCAGAAGGCCGTCGCCGCATCATCCGTGCTGAAAGCGCTTCCTCGGCTCCGTGGCGGGATTTCCCCGAAGAGCAAAGATTCAGCCAAAGCGTGGCAGAAGTGCCTGCAAGCACAAGTGGACAGCAGGTGGGCCAATGCCGGCACGAAAAAGGTGGATAGCGCCGCGTTGAGCACGTTCATCCGCCGCAAACTGGAGGACATCGCGCTCCCCAACGCCGACCGTGGCGGAGAGTTCCTCCCAGCAGACATCGCCGTCGGATATGAACCCGACTGGTTCCACGACAGTCGCATCGAGGGCGTATGCAATCATGCCAGTCGCAGTCACATGCGCAAGGACTTGTTCCGCTACTTCTATGCGGCCTGCTACGCCAAGCATTACCGCAAGTCGCCGTCATTGAAACACTTCCCAGCCGACCTGCTGCCTGACCACCTGAGCGTTGATGAAGCGATAGTAAACGGCGGTCATTTTTCCGACCGCTTCCGCGTCCAGGTCGGATCGCGGCCGAGCACCACCATCGTCTCCCACATCAGCAAGGACGGCCACTACTACATTCACCCTGATCCTCTGCAATGTCGCAGTCTGACAGTGCGCGAAGCTGCGCGGCTCCAGACTTTCCCCGACAACTACTTCTTCTGCGGCAACCGTACAGCCCAGTACATCCAGGTCGGAAACGCCGTGCCGCCTCTGCTAGCGAGGCAGATCGGCGGAATCGTGCGCGACATTCTCAAAGCAGCGGGGGCAAACGACTGATGGACCGGCTGACGAAAGAACGGCGAAGCTGGAACATGTCCCGCATCCGCGGCAAGGACACGTCTCCCGAGCGCGCTGTGCGATCTCTTCTCCACAGGTTGGGGTTCCGCTTCCGTTTGCACCAACGATCGTTGCCGGGGACACCCGACATTGTTCTCTCTCGCTATCGAACCGCAATATTCGTACATGGCTGTTTCTGGCACCGGCACAAGAACTGCCGGTTTGCCTATTCCCCCAAGAGTCGGCGTGCGTTCTGGACCGCCAAGTTCAGGAATAATCAGCAGCGAGATGCACGCAGTCTCAGCCAGTTGGAAAGCGCCGGTTGGCACGTTCTCATCGTCTGGGAATGCGAATTGCGCTGTACAGATCAGCTCAGCAAGCGGCTGCAAGCGGCTCTCGTTCGACGTGACAGTGCCGTGAAACGCGAGGGATGACAAGTGGCCCAGACGAAGGTCACCAGCGCAGCAGACCTCATACTTGGAGAGGACATACCTCCTGACCCAGCGAGTCTGGCTGAGTCTCTGCGCGATTTCGGTTACACGCTCCCTACCGCGTTGGCGGATCTCCTTGACAACAGCCTGACGGCAGGGGCCACGGAGATCGAGATTCAGCTGGAAGCGGCGGGTGCAGCGTCCCACATTGCGGTGATTGACAACGGCAAAGGGATGACGGCCGAAGAGTTGAAGAATGCAATGCGGATGGGTACCGGTGGCCCGCTCACCGTTCGCCGCGCAGGCGACTTGGGCAGATTCGGGCTGGGCCTCAAAACGGCGTCGCTGTCACAGGGCCGTTGCGTCACCGTGATCACGAAGTCGAAGGCGGATGCCGCACTGACGATCCGCCGCTGGGATCTGCGGCACATTGCATCGAGTAAGTGGCAACTCCTCAAAGAGCCTGCGGATACCGCGAAGAGATATGTGGATACCGTGTCGTCTCTCTCCCACGGGACCGCAGTCGTGATCGAAGACTTGGACCGCTCTGCTTTTCTGCGAGGCGAACCCGCCCAGGCGCTTGATCATCTTGGTCGCGCCCTAGAAGCGGTCCGGCTGCACCTGTCGATGGTGTTTCATCGGTTCATTGAGGATGGAACCTCGATCAAGGTCGGACCGACGAAACTGCGCTCGTGGAATCCATTTCTGACCCAGGTTTCCACGAAGCTCGCCACGGAGACGCTGCGTCTGAATGGGCTCGAAATTGCGGTGACTCCGTATGTGCTTCCTCACCATAGCCGGCTGAGCGACGATGAGCATGACAAAGCCGCAGGACCGAGCGGCTGGAACTCGCATCAGGGATTCTTCATCTACCGATGCCGACGCCTGATCGTCCCAGGTACCTGGCTGAACCTGAATCTGAAGAAAGAGGATCACGTCAAGCTCGCGCGAATCCAGGTAGACCTGCCCAACGGTCTTGACGCGGATTGGCACTTGAACGTGATGAAGTCGCACGTTGCCGCACCCGCGGCGCTCAGGGACGACTTCAAACGGATTGCCCGTGAGGTCCGCCATCACGCGGCCGAGGTGTACAGGTTCCGCGGCGAACGCCAAGCTCCCACAAACGCGCCGCCTCAGCGATTCGTCTGGAAACGGGAAGAGATGAAGACAGGGGTGCGCTATCGCGTAGATCGGTCTCACCCGGTAATACGAGCGCTGCTCCACGCGGGCTGCGACCATGAGAAACTGCTGACTCGCGTGATCGAGCTTGTCGAGGAGACGATCCCCGTCGCGACGATGCTCCAAGAGAAGTCCCGCGCCATCGACGGCTCGGCGGAGCCACCCTCAGTAAGCGTTGAGAGTTTGATCGAGCTTGTCGCCGTCGCCGAGCAGTTCCTGATCCGTGCCGGGCGATCGCCCGCCGCAGCCCGCGAGACCGTGCTCTCCGCAGAACCGTTTGTTCGCTACCGCGAGCCGCTGCTCCGCGCGCTTCAGAGTCCAACCCCACCTGCGCCAGCTAAGGAGTCCCCGAAATGACAACTGCTCCTGATCCATTTGCCGGTGCTTTTACCCAGGATCGTCTGCTGGACCTGATCCTGCTCGGCTTCAGCGGAATCGATGAACCGACCCCGGCTCAGGTGGAAGCAACGGTTGATCAGTTCATGGTCGGCACACATGGTAATCGGCATGTAAAACGGACCCACATCGGCGCCTAAAGTGGACCCATCCGCGCAGCGGATGGTAGTCAAGAAGGCGCGCGCAAACAACGTCGCCGTCGCCGTAGTCTCTCTTTCTTTT
>Ga0187892_10004185_pt1 | contig 24687 bp, 10 predicted proteins | sample MA1701073metaG_FD_139345 | JGI IMG/M metagenome (GOLD analysis project Ga0187892, IMG submission 139345) | Bio-ooze microbial communities from a basaltic lava cave in the Kipuka Kanohina Cave System on the Island of Hawaii, USA - MA170107-3 metaG ... | reverse complement strand
GAACGTCAAGCGAAAATCCATCCAGCCGTTGCCGCCTGGCAACCCGTTTATCTCGACGAACTGTGGAAATTAAAACTTGACGCCGAGCACAAAAGGGGGTACGATGTTATTCCGCAGCCCTAAATTAGGCGAAGGCCCCAATTCGCCTCTGCAGCCTATTTTTACGCGGCGGCCGGTTTTCTCGGAATCGTCAACAACACTTCAAAATCGCGAATCGAAATTTCCACCTCGCGACCGGTGGCTTCTCGAACCAGGCGGATGATCCGGCGAATGCCGGTGCCGGCTCTGGTCACCAAACCGGCGTCGGAAAGCCGTGCGTAAATCCGCGGGTTGCGCACCACGTGTACGCCGGCGCGCATGGCGGCTTCGTCGATCGTGTTCGGCGGTTTGCCGGGGGTGTGAATTTCGATACGATCATCGAAAATGAAAAGCCGAATCGGGCCGTGAATCGTGTAATCGCGGTGCGCCACGGCGTTAACGATGGCTTCGCGCAAGGCTTCTTTAGGAAGCTCAGGCTTTGGCTCCGGCTCAAAGCCGCGAATTTCGTGGGGAATTCGGAGATGGAGATAAAGAAAACGCTCGGCTTGATCGATCACCTCGAGCAAACGTCCGATAAAATCTTTGCGGTCGAATGGGTCGGTGGAACTGTCGGCGCCGAGAAACCGCGCGGCGTTGATTTGCGCGAAAGGCAGGTGTTGTTGCGGCTTGCGGCCAAAGAATACCATGCCGGCAATCGTCGGATGGCCTTTGGCCAACATGCCCCAACTTTCAAGCACCTGCTCTCGATTGTCTTTAAGCTCGGCTTGGCCGGTGGCGTCGAGATAAGCATCAACTGCACTGAGATCAAGATCGGCAATACTGTGGCGCAGCAGCGGCGTTTCGTCGTAGTAAAGGCTTTCGCTTGCCTGGAACAGCCGCAACAACTCTTCGCGCGAAGCTTGGCGTCGTCCGGAGGTGGTGCGAATGTAGAAAAGGCCGCGATTGGTGCGGTAGGGCCGCATGTCGCCTTTTGGAATATTGACGACGACGATCGGTTTTTCCTGGCCAGCTTTGGTTGTTGCGGACTTCCCGCGCGCGGCGCTTTTTTTTGGAAAGAGCACTTCCTGTATCACGGTGATCGGCGGCTCGCAATTGTTAGCGGCGATATTGTCAACGTCGCGTGTGACCCGATCTGCGTCATCGACGCCGATGAGATTACGGTTCTTGTCAACGCCGAGAATAAGCTGGCCGCCATCGGTATTGGCAAAGGCAACAATGGCGACAGCCAGATCATCGGGCTGCACCGGCCATTGTTTGAATTCGGTGTGGAGATCTTCCCACCGGGCAATGCGTTGTTTAAGTTCAGTCAGGTTCACAGGCGACCTCAAGACAAAAATTTCAGCTCGTGCTTAAAAAGACCTTCATCGGTGACCCCGCGCGGCGGGGTTGCTTGCCGAAGTAACCAAAACACCGGATAGCTACAAAAATAAAGAAGATTTTACAAAACCGCAAGAAAAAAGGCATCACGCGCTATCTCTCGCTGAGCGCATGATGCCTTTCACAACGCCGACCTTCTTTCGTTATTTATCAAAAGGAAATCGGGGCGACGCTTACTGTTTTATCCCACCTCCCCAATCCGGACAAGCCGAAAAAAATTTTGTATCCTGATTTTACGAATTGCCCGGATCAAAAATTTACTGGCTTGAATCCGGACGACTGCGTCCATAGGATTCGGCAAATCCGAATACCTTTTATAAGATCTTTACTTCTTGCACCGATTTAACTTTAGTGACCAATCCGTCCACTTTGCGCTAGTCCAGCAAGTTCGCGTTTTGTTTATGCGCGTCCATCAAATCCGCATTGGCGCATTTGGCGCAAAGGAATTTGATGGCCGGATTTTCATTCATCCAAAAAGCGAGGCAGTAGGCGCAGGCTTCGCGGCTGCGGCGCTCGCAGGTGAGACAAATTTCATCCGCCGGCAGCGGCTGATCGGCAAAATAGGCGAGGGGATCGACTTGCGCGCTGCAATTCTCGCAGACCAACATGGTTTTGGGCACCTCAGGCGCGCGCCATTTTTCTCCCTCTTCTTTGGCAAAAAACGCCGCGGCTTCGGAGCGGCCTTTTTTCTCCATCAGATCGGGCCATGAGAAATCATAGCACAGGGTGTGATAAAGCAGCGTTTCGACGATGCGCCCGGACATGCTGCCGCCGGGATGGCCGGAGGTCGGCACGAAATTGTACAAGATACCGCCGAGGGTTCGATAGACGAGATCGAGGGCTTCAAAAACTTTGATCTCGGCCTCGTTGAGCGGCGGGGGCACTTTATTCAAAACTTTCGAGGCGTCGAAATAAACGCCGCGCCGCCCTCCCTAAGCGAATGGCTCCGGTTGGAGCTTGGTGTAAAGTTGTTGATTGGGCATAGCTCACCTCACTGTTTTTGCTGGAGAAAACGGCAAAGAGCACACCAAAAAATCTCAATGCCCGTTTCTTGACAAGTGGTTGTTATTGTTGGGGGCTTTCTTGAAGAAAAACTTTTCCGTTGAGCGGTTTTTCTCATTTTTGCAAAAAAACTGCGCCAATTTTTAAATCTGATAAAAGGAAAAAATAATTCCTCCGCAGACCGGCTGATTGTTGCTAAAATAAGGACAATTCTCTCCTCTCCAACAAAAGGCGCAGCCTTCGACGAAAACTTTTGCGTTGGAAAATTAAACAGAATAAATTTGGTCAAAGAATCATCCAATAAACGAGCACCTCTTAACTGACAATTCAAGTTGGGCAATCAACCGGCATGTGGCGTTGGGCAAAGGCAATTGTGTTGGCCGAATATCACCCAATACCGGCATGATGAGGGCGTTATGAAAACAGCAAAACCAGTTTTGGCGTTTGTCATGGCAGTGGTCATGTTAAGTCTTTGGGCTGAAAAGGCCTCGGCGCAACCGACGACGCTGCGCCTCGATGCCTGGACGACGGATAATATCGTTCACGACATCGCGCAGAAGGACGGCATCATTTATATCGGCGGCGAATTTACCAAAGTGTTCATGCCGGCCGGAAATGGCGCGATGTTGAGCACGCGCACGGCGCTGCCGTTTCCCCTGCCGAAAGTCAATGGCGCGATTAACGCGGTCGTGTCCGATGGCGCCGGCGGTTGGTTTGTGGGCGGAAACTTTACTTCGGTGGGTAGTTTTGACCACAGGCGTCTTATTCATATTCGGGCGAACGGCACACTTGACGTCACCTGGAAACCTGATCCGAATCAAACAGTTTTCGCTTTGGCCTTGCATGGAGATAAACTTTATGTCGGCGGAGATTTTACCAGCATCGGCATTGGCACGCAATCTTCGATAAGCCGTTTGGCGGCGCTTGATGCCGCCAGCGGCCAAGTCGACCCCGACTGGAATCCAAAACCCGATGGGACGGTGAGAGCTTTGGCCGTGGAAGGGTCGATTATTTACGCCGGCGGCTCTTTTAGCAATATTGATAACGACAGGAGAAACCGGCTGGCGGCGATTGACTCTGTGGATGGCGACGCGACGGAATGGAATCCGGATATAACCGGCACGCAAGTCAACACGATTGCCGTGGCCGGCACAACGGTTTATGTCGGCGGCATTTTCACCAATGTTGGGGCGCAAGGGCGAAATCATCTTGCCGCCATCAGCGCGGTAAACGGCATTCCATTGTCATGGAATCCGAACCCGACCGGCGGCGCTCCGACTTTGGTTCAAGCATTGGCCGTAAGCGGGTCAATCGTTTACGTTGGCGGCAGTTTCACCGCGATTGGCGCGGTATCATCTGGATTGCCGCAACCGTTGCGAAGCAATCTTGCCGCGCTCAAGGTTTCCACCGGGGAAGTCACGGGCAGGACACCCGATGCCAATGGTCAAGTTAACACGTTGATGGCCAACGGCGCAACCGTTTATGTTGGCGGCGCTTTTACGACGATCGGAGGAAAAACGCAAGCTAAAATAGTGGCGATAGACACCAGTGGCGCGATGTCGGCAACATGGAATCCTGATTTGGGCAACACCAGCCCCACAACTTTTATTTCTGCGCTCGCGGTGAGCGGAGTGACGATCTATGCCGGCGGCAGTTTCTCGATCAACGTGACATTGCCAAGAAACCGGCTGGCGGCGTTCGATGTTTCGACCGGCAGGCCGACAAATTGGAATCCGGATATCACCAGCGGCGCGGTTAGAGCCTTGGCCGTGAGCGGTTCACGGGTGTATGCCGGCGGCAGTTTCACCAAGACTGCCGGCAACGTAACCAGAAACAAACTCGCAGTTTTTGAGGCGGGGACCGGCAATCTCATCAAAACCTGGAATCCCGATCCCACGGGTGATATCAATGCCATTGATCTGGCGGGTAACATGGTGTATGTCGGCGGTGTGTTTAATGGCATTGGCAGGCTAACCCCACGAACCAATATGAACGTTGCCGTCCTCGATTCGACGGTCGGCAATGGGACGCCATGGAATACGCCCTCGTTTCGGAAGCCCAACACGTTGAATAGCTTGGCAGCGGTAAATGCCGTGGCGGTACGCGGCCCGGCCGTTTATGTCGGCGGGGATTTTACCGCGATTGGCGGCACCGAGCGCAATTTTCTTGCCGCCTTGGATGCGGCAAATGGAAATCTCCTGGAGTGGGATCCGAAGATCAGCGCCAGCAGCAGCACCACGGATTTCATTCAGGCTTTGGCTGTAAGCGGGACGACGGTTTATGCCGGCGGAAAATTTTCGACGCCGCGCAACTCGATTGTCGCCATCGACGCCGTAAGCGGCATTCCTCTAAACACCTGGGATGCCAATGTTCAGACCGGCAGCGGCAGCGGCCTGGTTCGCGCGATCACTATTGATGGTTCTGTGGTGTATATTGGCGGCACATTTGACAAAGTCAAAAGCGTGCCAAGAACGAATGCAGCCAACGTCAAGCTTGCCAATGGAGATCTTCTCGACTGGATTCCGGAATTGGCAGGCGGCTCAGCGCTTTCGGTCAATGCCATTGAAATCGGCGGGGCGACTATTTTTGCCGGCGGCAGTTTCACCACAGTCGCCGGGGCAACACACAACTTTTTTGCGCCGTTGGGAGAAACGCCGCAAAATCCGGTTCCAAGCTTGTTCAGCATAAGCCAAACCGCAGGCGAGCGCCTGCAAACCTTGACGGTGATCTTTGATGGAGAAAATTTTATTGACGGCTTCACAACCATAAACGCCGGCGATGGCATTGCAGTCAATTCGCTTGCGGTGACGAATTCAACGCTGACGGCAAATATCAGCATCTCAGAAAGCGCCGCGCCGGGGACGCGCCTTTTTTCCGTAACCAACAATCCACCCGGCGGCGGCACTTCGGCGGCATTACCTTTTACGATCAACAATCCGGCGCCAACCGCGGAAAATCTGAATCCGACCAGCGCCCAGCAGGCGAAAACTTTGGACGTCGCGATCACAGGATCGAATTTTATCAGCGGCGTCACGACAGTGAGCTTTGGCCCGGGCATTACCGTCAACTCGCTTTTTGTCACCAGCTCCAGAACCATGATGGCGAATATAACGATCAGCGCCAGTGCCGCCATTGGCGGGCGTGAGGTGCGCGTCATCAATGCTGCTCCCGGCGGCGGCACGGCGCCACAGACACTCACTTTCACCGTAAACCATCCGGCGCCGACGCTCACAGGTATTTCGCCGGCGAGCGGGGACCGCTTGCAAACGCTTGAGGTGATTTTCTCCGGCACGGGCTTTATCAGCGGCGTCACGAATCTCAATGTCGGCCCCGGCATCACGGTAAATTCGGTAACCGTGAACAGCTCAACGAGTCTTGTCGCGAATTTGACGATTACCGCCCTAGCCGCCACTGGAAAACGCAATTTCTCGGTCACAAATGGCGGGCCTGACGGCGCTTCCGAAAATAGAGTTTTTACCGTCAACAATCCTGCGCCGGGTCTGACGGAAATAAACCCCGCCAGCGCCGGACGCGGACAGACTCATGACATTATTTTAAAAGGGACGAATTTCTTCAGCGGCGCCAGCACGGTGAGTTTTGGCCCGGACATTACCGTCAACTCCATCATCGTCAACAGTCACACGCAGCTCACGGCAAAAATCACCATTCCCCTCGGCGTTGAGCTTGGCGACCGCACGGTTTCGGTGAGCAACCCGGCGCCGGGCGGCGGCTCGGCAACGTTGCAGGATGGCTTTGCGGTAAAAAATCCACGGCCAACTTTGCTCAGCCTCACGCCGACCATCGGCAGCTTGGGGCAGAGGCTGGAGGTGGAATTAAACGGCGCGTATTTTATCGACGGCGTAACCGGGGTGGATTTTGACGAGGGCATTGAGATAGAAAGTATGACGGTCGTCAATTCGACGCAAATCATCGCGACGATCACGATTCAAGGCGCGGCGCCGGAGGGCGGGCACGATATTTCCGTCATCAATGACGAGCCAGGCGGGGGCGGCTTCAGCCTGCCAAACGCTTTCACGGTAACGAGCGGCGCCATCGTTCATTTCAGCGCGCCGATGGATGCGCATGGCGCAGCCGGCGATACCGTAGAAGTGCGGTTGCGTATCGATCCGTCCGGCCGCCGGGTGGGATCCTTCGACGCCAAGCTCAGCTTCGATCCGCAAGTTTTGGCGTATGTCGATTTCAGGCCAAGCTCACTTCTCGCTGATTGGGCCGTTGACGCCAATGGCAGCGCCAGCGCGGTGAAGGCCGGTGGTTATGCGCAAAGCGCGCCGTTAACGGATGCGGGAACCGCCGTCATCTTGCGCTTTCTCGTGCTGCAGGCGGCATCGCTGGGAACGACGGCTCCACTCACGTTGAGCCGTTTGACGGCAACCGATGGCAATGCCAAAGCTTTGCCAACTGACGGGACCGACGGATTGTTTACCGTATCGGCGGCAGCTACGATCAGCGGCAAGATTTTGTATTTTATTAACCAAAAACCGCTCGCCGACGTCATCGTGCAACTGCGTGTGGCCGATCCTGAGGAGACCAAGGGGAGAGTAACCACTGAGAACGGCGATTTTGAATTTAAAGAGCTGCCGCTGGGCCGCAACATGATCTTGACGCCGCGCCGGGTTTCCAGCGATTTTGCCGCGGTAGAAATAACGGCAGACGACGCGGGCAAGGCCTTCCGAGGCCGGGCGAACGGGCCGCAACCTTTGACCGGCCCCGAGAGTTTGGCGGCGGATGTGAACGGCGATTGCCAGATCACCTCCGGCGATGCGCTGGCCATTCTCAAACGCTCGACCGGCAGTTTTGAAAATTTTCGCCGCTTTGTGCCGGAGGATTGGCGTTTCGTCGACGCCGGCTTTAACCTTACGTCGGGAAATTTTTGCGCCGCGCCTAAAAGCCGGTTTTACGAGCCGTTTCAAGGCGGCCAGTTCGACCAAAACTTTACCGGCATTTTGCTCGGGGATGTGAATGGCAGCTTCGGCGCGCCGCTGGGGAAAATCGCCGGCGGACATGGTGAAAAACAAGTGATCGTGGCGCTCACCGATCCGTCGTTTCATGTTGGCAGCGATCAAATCACTTTCGCCATCGCCGTGAGCCGGGCTGAAAAAGCTTATAATTCTTTTAATTTGACATTCACCTTCGAGGCGGCTATTCAAGTAACCAATGTTGAATTGGGAAGCTTGATTTCGCCGGAAAATTGGCTGATGGATTGGAACGCCAAACAGCCCGGAGTTTTGCGGATCGGCGGTTTTTCGATGACTGAAGCCGCGATCACTGGCGACGGGGCGCTGGTGGTCATTCACGCCACGCTCACGCATCCGGCCAAAGAAGGCGAGTCGCTGCGCTTCGACATGCCGTCCGCCGTGTTCAGCTTCGACGGCCGGGAAACGCCGGCGCAGGCCGACGCGCCGGCGCTGCAGCTCACCGCGGCGCTGCCGCAGCAGTACGCTATCGAGCAAAATTATCCCAATCCGTTTTTGCGCCGCGAGCGATCATCCGGCACGACGATCAAGTATGCCCTGCCGGAAGCCGCGCCGGTGCAGCTTCGGATTTACGATGTGCTCGGCCAAGTCGTGCGAACGCTGGTTTCGCAATCGCAAAAAGCCGGCGTGCACACGGTGATCTGGAATGGGCGAAAAGACGATGGCTCGCCGGCGGTTAGCGGCGTTTATTTTTACCGGCTTGAGGCAGGGAAATTTAAGAAAACGAATAAGCTTGTTCTGCACTGAACGCTCGTTCTCATCATCATACTCTTACTCATACTCATACTCTTACTCATACTCGCTTTTTAAAATGGAGTAAGAGTAAGAGTAGGAGTAAGAGTAGGAGTAGGAGTGCGAATACGAGTGGGAGCAGGAGCCGAGTACCTCATGATGATTCGCCTGAAAACAAAACTTTGTCTTACGCCAGGCGCTTTAGTTTTTTGGTTGGGCCTATTCATTACAATTTGCACGACTGCCTCTTTTTCCCAGCCTGTTCGCTTCAGCCTGCCAACCGACGCCGCCGGGCTCCCCGGCGAGACAGTGACGATTCCACTCAACCTCGATCCCAACGGCCAGGCGGTCGGCTCCTTCGACGCGACGGTTGAATTTGGCAAAAATTTGTTGGCGTACACGGGATTTTCCGTCGGGTCGATTCTCCGCGCCCGCGACAATTGGTTTGTCGATGTCAATGCCAACGATGCCAACGGCACGCTGGTGATCGGCGCGTTTAGCTTTGGCCGCGTCTCCGGGGCCGGGCCGGCGGTGTTGTTGAGATTTGCCGTGAGCGCCGCGGCGGTGGGCGGCGATACGGCGCGTTTTATTCTGCGCGGCCTGGCCGCCACCGATACCAACGCGGTTTCATTGCCGGTGGAAGGCCGGAATGGGAAATTCACTATTAAACCCACGATTTCCGGCCGCATTCGCACAGCCGCCGGCGCCGGGCTTGGCGGTGTCGTTCTCTCCGGCTTGCCGGATAATCTCACGACGGAGGCGAACGGCGATTATCGCGTCGTCGCCGATCCGGGTTGGTCCGGCGTCTTGACGCCGCAAAAAAGCGGCTATGTTTTCGAGCCGCCCTCACGCCAATTTACCAACGTCACCCGCGACCTGCCCAATCAGGATTTTCTCGCCGCTGAAGCTGCCGACGAGTCGTTTGCCTTTCCCAATCCGTTCAATCCGCAAGCCGAAGCAGTGCAGATTCGCTTTGCGCTGAAAAAGCCGGCGGCGGCCTCCGTCAAAATTCTCGATGGCCGCGGCGAGTTGGTGAGAGAATTTGTCAATATTGCCGTAACGGTCGCCAATAGCGCACAAACGGTTCAATGGGATGGCCGCAACGGCCGCGGCGATTGGGTCGCGAACGGCGTTTATTTTTATGTCATCGAAGCGCCGGCAAACGCGCGTTTCGTGGGCAAAATCGGGGTGGCGCGGTAGAATGTATTGAGAGCCTGAATTATACATAAGTGGTAAAATCTTTGTATAATTCAGGCAGGAAACTACCTTATGCGATTTTTTGCAATTTTTAAAATTCTTTTCGGTATGACTTTGGCTGTTCTCGCGTTCCCGCCAAAATCAAACGCGCAGGACGGCGGGCGCGCCGGGGCTTATTTGCGCGCGGGGGCCGGCGTGCGGCCGCTCGGTTTGGGCGGGGCGTTTGTGGCGGTCGCCAACGATGTCACCGCGGGTTATTGGAATCCCGCCGGACTCGGCCAATTGACTCAACCGCAATTTGCCGTGATGTACTCGCTGCTCTCGCTCGACCGCAAATATAACTACGTCGCAGCAGCTTATCCGTTTGCCAGATTGGGCGCGATTAGCGTAAGCTGGATAAATTATCAAGTCGGCAAGATCGAAGGCCGCGACCGCACCGGGGCGATAACCGGCGAATTTTCCAACGGTGAAAATGCGTTCTTATTTTCTTACGGAAAAACGCTGTCATCTTCTTTTGCGCTCGGCGGGACGGTCAAGCTTTTGCGCCACGATCTTGCCCAGCGCAGCGCCTCCGGAATCGGCTACGATCTCGGCGTGTTATTCAAGCCCAAAGAATTTCTCACGCTCGGCGCCAGCCGGCAAAATTTGCAAACGGAACTGCGCTGGGACGATCCGGCGCAGACGAAAGAAAAATTTTTGCCGCTCACGCGCGTCGGCGCGGAGATCAAACCGTGGCCATTTGTCAACCTGAGCGTCGATTACGAAATTATGGCGTATGGAAAAAATAAATTTCATGCCGGCGGAGAATTTCTTTTGAGCCGTTTTACCGGTTTTCGCGCCGGAAACGACGGTGGCGCGATGGCGTTTGGCGGTTCTCTTTTAACGCCCCTCTCCCGACATTTGCTTTCGCTCGATTATGCCTTTTCCCGCGATCGCATCGACAACGGGTTGACGCATCAATTTGCGCTGGTGTTCAAATTCAATCACTCCTCGCCGCCGCCGATTGCCAATGGCGCCACAACTCCCGCCGCCGTGCCGCTGCAGCCCCTGCCAGCACAGCCCGAACGGGCGCAGCCCGCCGAGGACTCAATCGCCAACGTTCCTCCGGAAATAAAAGTCCCCGACAAAACCATGTTCTTTTTGGTTCAAGTCATCGAAGTGCGGCCGCCCTTTCTGATCGTTAGTTCGGAAGATTTTGAAGGTTTGCAAGCCGGCATGCCGCTGCGGGTTTATCAGTCGATGCTCGGCAAAGAAACCGGACGCTATTACGGCGCCGGTCAGGCGAAGGACGTTAGCCCGCGTTTCGCCATTCTTCAAATGAACGAAGCCAAACAATCCGAAGCGTTCCACGTCGGGGATAAGCTGCTGCTCAAAGTCGAACCGTAAAGGCCCATCCTAAACAAGGCGGAAGAGCCGCAACCAAAAAAGATTAACGCCTACACTCGTTTTCAGACCAGCAGAAACGAAAGCTCTTTGCGCAACGTTGAAAAACCCACTGCTTGAAGAATCCCACGGATAAAGCTTTCATCGGCGGGGTTCTTTAATAAGTGGGGAATTAAACTTTCAGAATTTTTTTCTGAGTTTAACGGCGTTAACGCTTGACCAATAATTTTGACAACAAATTTTGCCATTAAAAAGCCGGATTTACGCTTTCACGTCAAAACTCCCCTCCGCAAAAACCGGTATTTGTGTGTAATCATTAACAAGATGGCGAAGTTATTTTATCCTTTCGCCGCCAATCCAAGCACGGACTTTGGCGGTCACACCATTATTTGCCCCTCCTAAGGATTGGGAATACCTCTTTAATTCGCAACGCGATATTGAAATGTGGGACGGGAGCGCAGCCCTTGATGGGCGTCGCCGAGAAAATTCCTTTACTGATTCATCTTTCTATTTCCATAGGAGGCAAAAGTGTTCACGTTGCTTCAACGGCCCTGGCGCCTTAGCCGCTTGAGCCTGGCGCTGGTTCTGATGGGACTTTTTTGTGTTGGCCATTCTGGCTTTGCTCAGAACGGCAAGCTGCTTTCGGATAACACCAAAAAAGGCTACAGCAAATCCAACCAAAACAAGCTCTTTTTCCACGACGGCAAGTGGTGGGCAATGGCGTATGCCAAAAAAGAAAAACAGTGGTATATTTGGCAATATGTTGATGATGCCTGGACGGCAATTTCTCCGGCAGGAAATGCCAGCTCGAGCGCCCGGCCGGATGTGGCGCTCAACGCCAACAAGCTCTACATTCTTTTTGCCGGCAGCAAGGCCACGGATTTTTGCCGGCTGAGCTATAACGCCGGCGCCTGGAGCCTTGACGCCGGATTTCCCAAGGCGCTCGGCGCGCTGGGCAAAGGCGACAGCAAAAATCCGGCGAGTCTCGCGCGCGCGATGAACGGCGAGTTGTGGCTCTTCCGCATCAACAACAAAGTGGTGGAAGCCCTGCGTTCCTCCGATGACGGCAATAACTGGTCGGGAATTATTTCGGTTAAATCGGCGCTGAATTACAAAAAGGGCAGCGCCGACGCCAAAGCTTTCACCATGGCCGGACAAAACTACCTCGGTGTGGCCTACGGTGAAACCGAAAAACCCGGCGTCGCCACGCGCTTCGGCTTTTTGTATCATCGCGACGGCGAGGCGGAAACGGCGTGGACGGACGAATCGGCGGCGCTGACCATGCTGGGCGCGGAAAACTCGACGAACAATCTTTGCCTGGCGGCGGATGCCTCGAACAATCTTTATCTTTTCACGCAAAACAGCCCTGCGGCCGTAGGCAATGCGCTGGGAGGTGATCCGCGCAACACGCTTTATAAGCGCAACGCGGCAAGCGGCCTTTGGCAGGCTTTCGCCGTCAACACCGCCGACACGTGGACTTCTCCTGCCCTCGCCGTACAGGGGTCGAGCAAGCTTTTTCTGATGGGCATCAACACGGCGACCAACAAGGCCGAATACAAAACCGCCGGCATCAAGAAGGAAAATTTGGCGGCCAGTGCGCCGGTGAGCATGCTCTTCGAAAATGCCGCCGACATTTTTCTCGACCTGAGCACGCCGTTGAATGCCGTGGACCCTGCGACGCAATTGATGGTGAGCAGCGAGAACAACACCACGGCGAAGATTTGGTACAATCGCATTGAAATCGCCAGCGTGAATTGCAATCCGCCGGCAGTGACCGGCCCGGCGGCGATAGAGGGCACAAAGGGTGGCGACAGTGAATTTTACAAGCCGAATCAAAACCGGGTTTTTTATCATGACGGCGCCTGGTGGGCCGCGGCTCCGGACGGCGTCACTGGTGAATGGTATTTGTGGAAACGGCAAGGCTCATCCTGGGTCAAGGCCAATTTGATCAGCACTAATTTAGGCTCCTCGCGCCCGGATTTTTATATTGATTCCGCCACCAACAAACTTTATATCCTCATTGCCAGCACCTCCAGCACGGGCACGAAATTTCAACGCTGGACCTACAATCCCGATGACGGCACGTGGGCGACCGATCCCGGTTTTCCGGCTGCGCTTGCCAGCTTCAATTATCAAGGCGAGAATCCCAGCGTCGTGACGCGCGCGAAGAACGGCGAGTTATGGGTTTTTGTGCCGCGGGCCGGTGTTTTATATGCCCGCCGCTCGGCAGACGGCGGCCAAACGTGGACGTCTGATATTACCGTCAAAACACTGGGGATTCAGTTGGCGCTGTGTGACGCGGTGACGTTCAGCAGCAACGGGCAAAATTACGTCGGCGTCGGCTACGCTGAAGACACCGATGCGCTCGGGCGTTTCGGTTTCCTGATTCATAAAGACGGCGATCCTGATCATCTTTGGACGGATGAAACCAGCCAGATCATTGTGCCGGCGAGCACGAAGTCGGACGATCATATTGCCATGGCCGTTTCTGCCGGCAACGAAGTTTTCATGGCGGTCAAAACCAAGCCGGATCTGTCGAAATCTCCCGGCATCAATCTTTATAAGCGCGCCGCCAATGGCGGTTGGAGCAGCTTTCCGGTGTTTACCGGCAGCGCCGAAACGCGCCCGGCGGTGGTGATTGATGAAACCAATAACGAAGTTTATGTTTTGACCACGCTGTTGGGTCCGCCGCGCTTTGGCCACTACAAAAAATGCGCGATCGGCAACGAAGCTTCATTGGCCGGCGGCGAAATTAAAAACTTTTTTCAAAATGCCTCGGATAATTTTTATAACATTTCCGTTCCGCCTCATCGCGTCACGAGCTGCACCGGGTTGATCGTTAGCGCGGAAAACAGCACCAACGCCAAAACCTGGTATCAAATTTTTCAAATTAATGAAGGCGAGACCTTGCCACCCACATCGTTGGTGGCGGGTAATGTAACAGTTACACCGGCAACCGTGAGCCAAGCGGCGGCTTATACGATTCCGCTTACGCTTGGCGCAACCGGCAACCTCACCGGCGGGAGCAGCACGATCACCGTGGTGTGGCCCACCGGCACGACGGTTCCGGCTGCGATGGATAACTCGACGGTTACGGTCGACGGCGTCAATGCGGCCAGCGTCATGACGACACCGGCGAATCGTCAAGCTGTGGTGACCGTGCCGGTGAATATTGCCGGCGGCGCCACCACCACGCTTGTCTTCTCGGCAGCGGCCGGTCTCGTCAATCCCGCGACCAACGCGAATTACGTTCTGAGCGCGCAAACCAGCGCCCAGCCGGTTGCGGCAACGTCGCCGGCGTATGCGATAGCCGCCCCCGGGGTGACACCGCTGATCGTTGGCGCGGTCACGGTGAATCCCGACACCGTGGATCGCCCGGCCGGCTACACCATTCCGATTACGCTGGGCGCGACCGGCGCGCTTTCGGCGGGAACGAGCACGATTGTGATTACCTGGCCGGATGATACGACGATTCCGGCTTTGATCGACAACGCGGCGGTGACGGTCGATGGCGCGAACGCTGCTGCGATGGCGACGAACCCGGCGACACGGCAAGCGGCGATTACCGTGCCGAACAACATTGCCAGCGGCGCGACGGTCAATGTGGTTTTCTTGAAGACGGCAGGCATCAAGAATCCCTTGGCTGCCGGCGATTTCACGCTGCAAGCGCAGACCAGCGCCCAACCGGTGAATGAAACCTCGCCAATCTATGCGATCAAATCGGCAACGGTGGCGCCGCCCAGCGCCAACACCGGCCAGATTTTGGCGACGCGCACCAAAGCGCCGTTTGACAAATCCAGCCAGAGCAAAATTTTTTATCACGACAAGCAATGGTGGACCGTGGCGCAAGACAGCGCCGACAAACAGGCGTGGTATTTGTGGAAGCAAAATGGCGGCAACTGGACGCGAGCGAACAAATACGATTCACGCGCCGGCTCGCGCGCCGACATGATCGTCGACGCGGCGAGCAATCGTTTGTATCTGCTTAGCTCGCAAGGGACGACGAGTTATTTCAACCGTTTTGGGTATGCCGGCGGTAACTGGACGCTGGAGAAGCAAACTTTTCTGGCGAATTTCACTCACGGCGACGGCGGCAACGTCGTGACGATGGCGCGGGCGAAGAACGGCCTTCTGTGGGTTTTCCGAATCAACAACAACATACTCGAAGCGCAAGTCTCGACGGACAACGGCGACACCTGGTCGAGCACGATTCAACTTAAAACCGGCCTGGCGGGAAAGTTCGGCCAAACCGACGCTGTGGCGTTCGGCAACTCGGTCGGCGTTTTCTATGCGATGACTGCGGCTTCGGGCGGTTCGCAAATCGGTTTTCTGAAACATGCCGACAGCGATCCCAGCGCCACGTGGACTGACGAGAGCGCCTCGATCAATTTCTTCGGCGCGGAAGGCGCGGACAACTGGATCAGCGCTGCTGCCTCGAACGACGGCGCGGTATATCTGATCACGCGCAATCAAGCCGGCGGGCCGGGCGATCCGAACAACACGCTGTACAAACGCAGCTCCGCCGGCGTCTGGAGCAAGTTTAAAATCAACACCCCGACGGGCGCAGCCGGCGCGAACACCTGGACGAGTCCGGCCCTGGCGATTGACGCGAGCAACAATCGTCTCTTCGTGATGGGCATTCGTACCGATGCGCCGAATATCGGCGAATATAAATGGTGCGCCCTCGGCAATGAAAGTTCTCTGGAAAATACGGCCGCCACGGCGATGCTGAAAAACAGCGCCGACAATTTCGGCCATCTTTCCGCGCCGCAAGCCGCCGCGACGAACGCGACCGGCCTGATGATGATCGCCGGCAACACCACCGATGACAATTTGTGGTGCACGCAAATCAACCTCAGCGCGCCGAAGCGCCATGAAGATCTCGACGCCGAATTGGCGCGCCAGCGCGAGGCCGAGATCGAGAAGTTCTCGGATGTTCAGATTTTCCCGAATCCATTCAATCCCGCCACGACGATCCGCTTTGCGGTGAAAGAGCCGGCGACCGTGAAGCTGCTCATTTTCAATCTGCGCGGCGAGTTGGTGCGCACGCTGGCCGACGGCGAATTGAGCCGCGGCTTGTACGAGAAACGCTGGAACGGCCGCGACAACGCCGGTCGCGCTGTTGCGAGCGGATTGTATTTCTATCGTTTGCAGATCGGCGCGAAGACTTTTCAGGGGCGGATGCAGATGGTGAAGTGAGGCTGGTTGCTGGATGCTCTTACTCTTACTCTTACTCTTACTCTTACTCTTACTCGTTTTTAAAACGCTTGAACGGCGAGTAAGAGTATGAGTATGAGTTTGAGTGAGTGAGTAAGTAGGAGTAAGAATTTTTAAAACGCTGCTTGTTCGGTATTAGAGGAGATCGCCAAGAACAAGCAGCGTTTTTTTTGATTGCGTTTTTTTTGATAAAACAGAAGTTGATTTTTCGAAATTTTATGCTATATTGGAAAGGAGCAAGGGCAGGCAAACAAAGGTGGCGGAAAATTTGATGAAAACCGACTCCTTCTTTTACCGTTTCTTTCGCGAATTTCCAGAAGTGTTCTTTGCATTGATTGGAGAAAATGAGCGGAAAACGAGGCTTTATAAATTTTCTTCCGTCGAGGTAGATGAACAAGCTTCCCCAATTGTCCCGAAAGGAGATAGAAAAAATGATCGCGCCATTGCTTTCAGACATTAAGAAATCCCGGGCTTATCAAGAGATTGCTCAAGAAGGCATGTTGGAAGGCATGTTGGAAGGCAAGTTGGAAGGCAAGCTGGAAGGCAAGCTGGAAACTGCCAAAGCGTTGCTGCAAAAAAAGATGAGCGTCGAGTTTATCGTTGAAGTCACCGGGCTTTCCAGAAAACAGGTTATAGCGCTCAGCAAGGCCAAACGCGGCAGGAAAGCGGTCGTGCACAAAAATTAAGTTTCCAAGAGTTTTTGGGGGCGGCTTGCTATCTTCGTTTATCTCCGAAAAACCCTCCGTCCGGTTTGCTTGCTTCGTCTCCGCTTTTCAGATATTCCCTTTCGTTCTTTAGAGAACTTTTAACATCAACCCACCGGCCCCTCTGGCCGCGCTTTCGGGAAAATTTATTCTGGACGCCAGGACATAATTTTTGATCTAAAGTTTCCGCAAAAAATTTATTCTGTGCCTATAATGAAGGATATAATCGATAGAGAAATTTTATAAAAAATTTCCGCGAAAAATTTATTCTGTATGTATAAAGAACAATATAATTGCCAAAGAAGTTTGCTATAACTTTATGAACCCGAACTGTGAGGATGAGCGGAGAGTTATGATGAGAACGAGCAGCCATTTATAATAAGGACACGTTCAACGAAAACCTCGTTCCCTTTTCCACCCGCCGGCTGTGTAGGACTCACCCCCGTGCAGGTTTCCCGACTCCTCATACCACCTCCGCCGCAGAATGTTTGCGGCGATGACATAAAAATCGCCGAAAGATCGGAGTAGTTGTTGTCATTTTCAGGGAGGCTAAATTTCACCTGTCTTCGGTTGTGCTTTACCCTCTTTCCACCTCAATTTAAAAAATCCTGTCAAGAATTGACCGCGAACTGTCCACGGTGGGGCGACTTGTTCATTGGCCAAAGTGTGGAAAGTTGAGGACAACAATGCCACGGACAAACTTCGACGCCGGCTATCTCGTCATCGACGGCGCCAATAACAATTTTCTAAAGGATAATAACGCCTCGAATAACGGCACCTACGACATCGAGCTGACCGGCGACACGTTTCGCTTTGGCTTTCACACGTCGAAATCGTTTGAGAACAAAGTCGTGGCCGGCAAATTCCAAAATATCCGCATCAAAAATTGCGGCGAGAATAACACGGTCAAAGGCGGCCAACTGGTGGACAATTCTGTGGATCCCTGCAACTAAGGGGGAGGATGCAGGGATCTGCATCTTCAATTGCACATTTTAAATTGAAAATTTTCATTTTGAAATTGACGGCGCCCTCAAAGCCTGATCCGCTCAATCCATTTACAAACATTGGTAAGCGGATTGAGCAGATTAAATGGATTATGTTTCTTGCCGTTACTGAATGTTGTTTCTAAAGTCTATCTAAAAAAAAGATTAAAATTTCAAGTTCTCATAAAAATGAACAAGGGAGTTGGCTATGAAAAACGTTATTTGTCTTATAATTCTTGTTTTGGCCTTATTGACTATCAACTTGCCAGCACAGACTTATTTCTTGGCACGGACGTTCCAGAAATCAACTCCGGTAGCCAGTGACGGATTAGGTTCGTCGGTCGCGGCTTTGGGTAACAATATTCTTGTTGGAGTTCCTGGTGACGATACAGAAGCAACTGACGCAGGAGTAGTGTATCTTTTTGACAGTGTTACCGGTACCGTGCTTCGAACCTTTCAGAAACCGAACCCGGCTGCAAGTGACTTCTTCGGCAGTGGTCCGATCGCAGCTCTAGGTAATAATGTTCTCGTCGGGGTACCCGGTGACGACACAGGGGCAATCAACGCCGGCGCGGTTTATCTTTTCGATGGCACTACTGGTGCTTTGCTTCATACCTTTCTGAACCCAACCCCAGCTATAAATGACGAATTCGGCTCATCGATCGCGGCTGTGGGTAATAACGTGTTAGTCGGGGCGTATCTTGACAACACCGGAGCATCCAACGCTGGGGCCGCTTATCTCTTCGATGGCATCACTGGCACTTTGCTCAAGACTTTTCTGAGTCCAACCCCGGACGCATCAGATCTATTTGGTACGTCGGTTGCGGCCGTGGGCAATAACGTCCTGATCGGTGCAGACGGTGATGACACAGGAGCAAACGATGCCGGAGCAGCCTATCTTTTTGATAGCACAACTGGCAACCTGCTGGAAACTTTTCTGAATCCAACTCCGGCGGCTGATGACATATTCGGCCAATCGGTTGCAGCCCTGGGTAATAACGTTCTGGTTGGTGCGCCACTTGACGACACAGGAGCACCCAACGCAGGTGCAGTCTACCTTTTTGATGGTAGTTCTGGTGTTCTGCTTCGAACTTTCCTGAACCCGACACCAGCTCTTGGTGATGCATTTGGTATTCCGATTGTCGCTGTGGGCAATAATGTTCTGATCGGAGCGAACTCTGATGACATAGGAGCAACTGATGCTGGTGCGACCTATCTTTTCGATGGCACCACTGGGGCCCTCTTAAATACCTTTCAAAACCCAACTCCGGCCGTCTTTGATATATTCGGTGGATCAATTGCTGCTATAGGCAATAACGCTATCATTGGAGCTGGCAATGACGACACGGGAGCAACAGATGCCGGTGCAGCCTATCTTTTTGCAGCACCCGCAACACCACTGGTAGCAGATGCCGGACCAGACAAAGATATTCTCTGCGGTCAATCTGTGACCATAGGCGGCAATCCGACGGCTTCCGGTGGCTTGGGTGGGCCATACACCTTTAGTTGGACGCCAACTGTAGGATTGAATGATGCGGCAAGCGCCAATCCAAACGTGTCACCAACCGCAACAACGACATACACTGTTACAGTAACGGAGACTGCCACCGGTCTTTCCGATATGGATGAAGTGACCGTTACAGTTCTTACCTCATGCCCACCCAATATCTTTACAGTCACTAATACCAACGACTCCGGGCTAGGCTCTCTCAGACAGGCTATTTTAGATGCCAATGCCACTGCCAATGTGGATGCCTCGACGCCGGATAGAATAGAATTCAACATTTCCGGCGCTGGGCCGCATACCATTTCGCCCCTTTCCGCTTTGCCGATCATTACCGATCCAGTTATTATTGATGGTCTGACTCAACCGGGCGCGAGCAATGCCAGTTGGCCGCCAACTTTGAAGATTGAGTTGGATGGTAGCAACGCCGGTCTCGGTGCACAGGGTTTGATCATTCATTTTGATGCTGGCGGCAGTACTGTGCGCGGCTTAGTTATCAATCGGTTCAAGCAAAGCGGACCTTTCTCAGACGACGGCAATGGAATCGTTTTAGCAGCGAATGGCGACAATGTCGTGTCGAGTTGCTTTATTGGCACGGATGTCTCTGGCACAATTGATTTTGGCAATGATGACAGCGGAATTGAAATTATCGCCAGCAATAATAATATTATCGGCGGCACAACACCAGAAGATCGCAATCTCATCTCAGGCAACAATCAAAGAGGCGGCATCCATATTAGCTCTGGAAGTAGCGGAAACTTGGTGCAAGGAAATTTCATTGGCACCGATATCACCGGTACCGTTGCTCTTGGCAACAATAACCAAGGCATATTAATCGAAGGATCGCAAAACAACACGATCGGCGGAACCATAGCCGGCGCGCGTAACCTGATCTCGGGTAACGCTGGAAATGGCATCAGGATTACTAGTCATGAGAATGTTGTACAAGGCAACTATATCGGCACGAATGTCACCGGCACCAGCGATCTTGGCAATGATGGCGATGGTATATTATTAGAGGGGAGCGAATTTAATACAATTGGTGGTGCCATAGCCGGCGCACGCAATATTATCTCCGGCAATGGCAGAAATGGCATCGCGGACGACGAAGAAAATATTGGTACCGTGATGCAAGGCAACTACATCGGCACCGATGTTACCGGCACTGTCGATCTTGGTAATGATGCCAATGGCATTTATGTGCGAGAAGCGGAGGGAGGCACACTTGGCGGAACCACGCCTGGCGCAGGCAATCTCATTTCGGGCAATGGCGAAAACGGCGTCTATATCTTTTCCAGCAGCCAGGATGTCCAAATACAAAACAACTACATCGGCACCGACGTTAATGGCGCCAACGACCTTGGCAATGGCGGCGATGGCATATTGGTGGAACGCTCTAGAAGAACAGTAATTGGTGGAACGGATGTCAATGCTCTCAACCTCATCTCAGGCAACACTGGAAACGGCATACAGATTATTGACAGTCAGGAAAACCTCGTGCAAGGCAATTATATCGGCGCCAATGTCAACGGTGCTGCCGGCCTTGGCAATGACAAAGACGGCATTAGGTGCAGCGATTTTTGCGCGAACAATACAATCGGCGGGACCGAGGCCGGTGCCGGCAACCTTATTGCATTTAATCAACTGCATGGCGTGAGCATTTTTGACGATTGCCCTGACTGTTCTATAAATAACGCCTTGCTTGGCAATTCTATCTTCTCAAATGGGAACTTGGGAATCGATCTCGAACCCGCCGGCGTCACCGCCAACGACGCCGGAGACACTGACACTGGCCCCAACAACTTGCAGAATTTTCCCGTCTTGACTTCGGCAACGGTTGGCGTTGGCCTGACCACAATCAACGGCTCGCTCAACAGCGCAGCCAATGCGACGTTCAGAATCGAATTCTTTTCCAATCCGGTGTGTAATGGCGATGTGAATGGCAATGCGCAAATGGATCAATTTGGCGAAGGCAAAACGTTTCTCGGCTTTACGGAAGCGACCACCGACGGCAATGGCGACGCCACTTTCTCAACAGTTTTGCCCGTGACCATGCCTGCAAGTTATTTTGTAACGGCGACCGCGACGGATGCAGAAAATAATACCTCAGAGTTTTCTCATTGTGTTGCGGTTACTATTCCACCAGCGCCAACCCCAACCGGAACCAATGTCAATGTCCAACCAGTCGATGTGGCAACGGGTTCGGCACCAGCTCAACTCACTTTTTCCACGGTGACCCAGAGCGGCACAACGAGTTTGGCGACGAGCAGTACCGGCCCAATGCCGCCCACTGGATTCAATTTAGGCGATCCGGCGACTTATTATGAGTTGACGACGACTGCGCTTTTTTCAGGATTGATCACGGTTTGCATTGATTATTCCGGCGTCAATTTTACCGAAGAATCGCAATTAAAGCTCTTTCATTTTGAAAATGGTGAATGGGTAGATCGTACCAGCTCGCTTGATACGGGCAACGACATTATCTGTGCGCAGGTGAATTCGCTTTCGCCGTTTGCCATTTTTCAGTCGCAGCAGGCCAAACCATTCGTCCTGCTCGCTGAAACGGATATCCAAATCAACGGCCAGGTCAATTCCGACGGCGATATTCACGCCAACAATGACATCTTTTTCAACCAGGGCAACAAACCCAACAGCTTTCACACCGGCAGCGTCACGGCCAGTGATGACATTTTCATCAAGAAGAATAACAAAATCGTTGGCACGGTCAAGGGTGACGACGTGGAGAATAGCGGCACCGTCACCGGCGGCGTCACTGAAAACGCCGGCATTGCCGAAGTTCCGCTGCCGGTCTTGGCTTCGCTCGATCACGGCGATGATGACGTTATAGTTAAACAAGGCAAGACCTTGACGCTGGCCCCTGGCGACTACGCGGAGGTCAAGGTCGGAAAGAAAGGCACGTTGAAGCTGACCTCCGGCACGTACAATCTCGAGTGCCTGAATCTCCGCGAAAAAGCCATGCTGGTGATCGACCTGACTTCCGGCCTGCCGATCACCATTAACGCCGACGAAGAGGTGATTTTCGGCAAAAACGTGGTTATGAAGCTCATGCCTGCCTCGGCCTCGACCGAGCTGATTACGATCAACTGCGACGAGGACGACGACAGCGATAAAGACTTCGATGATGATGAAGACGACACGGATCGAGTCATCATCGGCGAGGGCGCGCGGGTGTTTGGCAACATCATTGCGCCGGAGACGATGGTCGTTCTCGACAAGAAGTCCCGTTTCAAAGGCGCGATCTGCGCGGAAAACCTTCTGGTGCTGAAGGGCGCGCGCTTCGTGCATCACAGCTCGGTGGCCTCCTTCCCGAAAGAGTCGGAAGCCGATGAGTTTGATGAGTTCGAAGACAGTGAGTCCGACGTCATCACGGATTACATTTTAGAGCAGAACTTTCCGAATCCGTTCAATCCGAGCACCGACATCGCCTTCGCGTTGCCGGAAGCCGGGAAAGTCACATTGAACATTTACGCGCTCACCGGCCAACTGGTCGCCACGCTGGTTGATGGCGAATTGCCGGCGGGCGATCATCTATTAAGCTGGAACGGGCGCAATCAAACCGGAACGGCTGTCGCAGCGGGCGTTTACTTGTACCGGATCGTGGTGCAAGATCGCAGCGGCGCCACGGTGTTTACGGAGTCGAAGCGCATGACGATGTTGAAATAAAATCCGAGGCCGATTACATCATTTCAAACGGCAGCGGATAACAGCACGAAATCAAAACGCCGCTTGTTCAGAGAAAAAGAATAAGCGGCGTTTTGATTGTTTCTCGAAACAAAGCTTTTGATGAGGAGGCATACGATGCACAGACTTCGAGGCGCTGTTACGACGAAAATGGTTGTGATGCTCGTTCTCGGCCTGCTTTTGGCCCGAGGCGCATGGGCCCAAACGAATCCCACCGCCCAATCGCTCCCCTACACACAGGATTTCTCCGGGTTGGCGCACACCTCGACCACTTACCCGGCGGGCTGGCAAGGATGGATGTTGGCTGGCAGCTCTTCAACTTCATTCAGAACGAACGCTCCCACCGCCGATGAAGCTTTGCTCGCAAGCAGCTCAGCGAGCATAACTACCGGAGGCGTTCATAACTATAATGGCAAGATAGGAATTTTGGCTTCTGGTAGCACAGATCCGGCATTAGTTTTAGTGATCAACACCACCGGCCATTCTAATATCACCGTCGCGTTCGACATGATGACGATACGTAATCCTTATAATGGAACGACGAATACCAGAATAAACCAAGTTGATCTTCAATACCGGGTCGGAACCAGCGGGGTATTCACTTCAGTCAGTGGGAGCGCCAGCGGCATCTATGAGAGCAATACCACCGCGCAAACCGCCTCGGGTGTGACCACGCCCCAGAAGTTGGAAGCGAAAAGTTTTACCCTGCCTTCTGCCTGCGACAACCAAGCCACCGTGCAATTGCGCTGGGTGCAGCGGGATGCCTCGGGAAGCGGTTCGAGGCCAAGCTTTGCGGTGGACAATATTTCGGTCTGCCCCGGCGTGGGTGCTGCCGGAACGATAACCGGAGCGAGTTCGGCCTGCGCCAACGCGGCGGGAGTGAGTTATTCGATCAGCGCCGTGAGCGGGGCAACGACTTACACCTGGACAGTTCCTTCCGGGGCGAGTGTTGCCTCCGGACAAGGGACGATTTCGATTACGGTCAATTGGGGATCTACCTCCGGCAACATTACAGTTACGCCGAGCAATAGTTGTAATACCGGCACGGCAAACAGCCTCGCGGTAACGGTGAATCCCGCCGTCACCGCCAATGCCGGAACCGATGCCACAACCTGTGTCGGCGAAACCATCACGCTCAACGGCACACCCGGCGGCGGCGATGGCACGTACACGTTTACGTGGACAGTGCAGGCCGGCAGCCCCGATCTCAGCGGCTTGCAATTCAGCAGCACAAGCGCCGAAGATCCGACTTTTACGCCAACGACGACGGGCACTTATACTTTGCGCTTCACGGTTGACGATGGCGTGTGTCCGGCGGTTTTTGACGACGTGGTGATCACCGTCAATCCCGCGGTGACAGCCAATGCCGGAACCGATGCCACAACCTGTGTCGGCGAAACCATCACGCTCAACGGCACACCCGGCGGCGGCGACGGCACATACACGTTTACGTGGACAGTGCAGGCCGGCAGCCCCGATCTCAGCGGCTTGCAATTCAGCAGCACAAGCGCTGAAGATCCGACTTTTACGCCAACGACGACGGGCACTTATACTTTGCGCTTCACGGTTGACGATGGCGTGTGTCCGGCGGTTTTTGACGACGTGGTGATCACCGTCAATCCCGCGGTGACGGCCAATGCCGGAACCGATGCCACAACCTGTGTCGGCGAAACCATCACGCTCAACGGCACACCCGGCGGCGGCGACGGCACATACACGTTTAAGTGGGCGGTGCAGGCCGGCAGCCCTGATCTCAGCGGTACGCAATTCAGCAGCACAACCGCCGAAGATCCGACTTTCAAGCCGACGACGGCAGGCACGTATACTTTGCGCTTCACGGTTGACGATGGCGT
>Ga0187892_10004184_pt1 | contig 24694 bp, 27 predicted proteins | sample MA1701073metaG_FD_139345 | JGI IMG/M metagenome (GOLD analysis project Ga0187892, IMG submission 139345) | Bio-ooze microbial communities from a basaltic lava cave in the Kipuka Kanohina Cave System on the Island of Hawaii, USA - MA170107-3 metaG ... | reverse complement strand
GCCAGCACAATGGTCGTTGAGCGCCATCCTGTCTGTCCCCACTTGGTTGTAGTCTGGCTGGAGGTCTTCAAGCTTCTTGCGCTCATTGGCGGTGCAGCATACCTCGGCGTGGAGACTGAAGCCCTGCTCGTTGACACAGCGTGGTGATGTCGAAGGCGTCATTCGGTTCGGGACGCTCTGCAAGGTCAGTACTTTTTGCCCCGCGCGCGGCCCGAAGGCGATACGGTAGGTGCAGGCCGCCGCTTGCAGGGGCGTCAAGGCGCTATCGGGATCGGGGTCGGCTAGGTAGGTCATTCCCTGCTCTTCTACGAGATAGCCTTGGCGGGTCAGTAAGCGCATGAGGCGCCGTATGATCTGATTGAGTAAGGTCTGCAGCTCCCCAGCCGTGGGAGCACGCACGGGGTGAAAAACCGGCGCTTCCCCAGTGGTGCAATAAACTCCATCAAGGACTAGGCAGTGTGAATGTATGTTTAAATTGGCCGCCGATCCGAAGCGTTGTATCAGCGTGACGGCACCGGTCGCGGCTTCCGCGCGCTTGAGTCCCGCTTGTTGGATCAAAAACGTGGCAATAACGCGGTGGACGATCTGCAAGACCGGTGTGAGCAACTCGGGGTGAGCAGCGAACAGCAAGCGCAGCGGGATGGGAAACGAGAGCACCCATTGCCGCACCGGTACCCGGGGGATGATGTGATCGACCAGGTGGGCGGCGGTTTCCACCATACGCCGGGCGCCACAGCTCGGGCAGAAGCCCCGCTTCTTACACGAAAAAGCGACGAGCTTTTCATGGGCACAGTCGGCGCAGCGTAGGCGTAGAAAGCCATGGGCAAGGATGCCGCATTCCAGAAAGGCATCGAATTCCGCCGCGACAAACTCGGGTAAGCCCGAGCCGGTTTCGGCTTCGACTTGGGCCAGGAAGGTTTCGAGGTGCTCTTGCACCACCTGGTAAAGGGCGGTGTCTTCGGGACGCCGCCGCTCGTAGTGGATGCGCCTTCCCGGCGGCGCCGGCTGCACTGCGTGGTCCATCTTCCCTGAATACCTGTCCTTCCTTGACGGCCATCGGTATTGACAGCCGTGACTGCGCCACTCCCCGTAAGACCCGGGCAATTACGCGCCGAACGCGCGGCCGTCCCACGTGAGGGTGGGGGCAAGGAAAGGGTAGAGAACTTATGGAGAACTTTCAAGCCACCGGCAAGCCAAGTCTCCAAGAGGAGCGCTTGGCTTCCATTGGACTACAGGCTCAGGCTCCAGGAACGACCGCTTCGCCGGTCCTGATGGTCCGCAGTTGGGTGGGCTTGATAGGCGGGTTATGGCCGGGTTTCGCCATTTCACCTAGCGAGTCTGATGTCGGATGCTACTAATATTTGCGTCGAATCCGCAGCGGTTGCCGACGCACTTTGACGACCAGCCTCATGCCAACGCCTTGGCCACGGCGCACGCGCCGGCTTTGCTATAAACCCAGAGGATCGCTGCATGTTATTTTGCCGGCAACCTCCTCACTATGTGTGATTACGAAACCAGCGGCGGAATGAGCACAGGGACTGTCATGAAGTCGCTCTGCAATGCCCCGTCGGCGACCCGTTGCACACCGGCCAACATACTGCGGGATGGGCGGCGAAATTGCGTCGTAGAGCAGCGCGCCCATCTGCGCTTCCTGCCCAAGATATTGTCCAATCGCGCCCACACGCCCGAGATCGGCAGGCACATCGACTCTGGGCACCCAGAAGGGATCCACGCGCTTGGATTCGGTACAATCCATCGAACGAAAGACGACCCATTGAAATGAGATTGACCGCCTACCAGGGAAGCCTTGCGCATGAGACTCAGCACCCGCTGTCAGAACGATTTCTCATTTAACTCCCGGCAGCGCGGGGAGGAGTATTTTCGCGCCGATCAGGTGCGTCTGACCAAGACGGCGGCCGACGGCGTGAGCGCGACGGTGGCGGGATCGAGGCGCACGCCTTACCAAGTGGAGATCGACTGGAGCGAAGCCGACACGGGGGTGATCCGCGCCACCTGCGCCTGTCCGCACTATGCCGACGGTTTCCTATGCAAGCACCTCTGGGCGACCTTGCTGCAGATCGAATCAGAGGGTCTCGATCAACACCTTGCTGGAGCATCCCCCCTGGGAGTGCTGCGCGCAGGCGATGCGGACCCCACCGACTACGAGGATCCGGACGCCGATCTAGGGTGGCCGGCGCTTCATCATCTCTTAGCGAAAGCCATCGTCCACCCGGCGCCCAAAGCCGCCGGCGCGCCGTGGCAACGCCAGCTCTCGGCGATGCGCGACCTCGAGCGGAAGTTCGACCGGCCTCGTCATTCCTGGGGCCACCTCAGGCCGCGGGAGCGGGAAGTGTGGTACGCGCTCGACATCGGCGCGTGTCGCACGCGCGGCGTGCTCCTCATCGATCTGCTACACCGGGAACGAAAGCGCGACGGCCAGTTCGGCAAGATCAAGCGCTTGAGCATCCGGCGCGAGGATCTGGAAGGATCGACCGAGGATGAAGACCAGCAGCTTCTGCAAATGATCGTGGGCGGGGCCAGCGCCTCGAGCTACGCCGGCGCCCCCTACTACTACACCTACGAAAGCTATTCGAACGGCGTCATTCCTCCCGCCATGTACGACTTGGTGCTGCCTCGGCTCTGCGCCACCGGGCGCTTCGTTTGGACCGAGGAGACGGGCAAGCCGTTGGCCGAGGACCGGCGACTCCAGTGGGATGACGGCGATCCGTGGCGCTTTGCCGTGGTTATCGACGCCGACGAAGCGCGCCAACATTGGAGGCTCAACGGTCGTCTACAGCGTGACGGCGAAACGGTACCGCTCGCCGAGCCGCTGGTGTTGCTGCGCAGCGGGCTGGTGGTATTTCGGGACCGCTTGGCGAGGCTAGCGGCGCAGGACGAGTTTGCGTGGATTGGGATCCTGCGCCAGCTGCAGGGGATCGAGATCCCCTACCGGGACCGGTCGGAGCTTCTGGAGCAGCTCTGCTCCATGCCGCCCGTGTCCTCGCTCGCGCTGCCCGGTAACCTGCGCGTGGAAGAGGTGCGCCTCGCGCCCGCCGGGAAGCTCGCCATCCACGCGCCCTCACCCGGCCGCGACCCGAGGAAGCTGTTCGCCAGCGTGTCGTTTCGCTATGGCGAGACGACCATCGACTTCGATAGCGCGGCGCACGCCCACTACGATCACGAGCGCGAGCGCGTGCTGCTGCGCGACCGAAAAGGCGAACAGGCGCTCGTGACCCAGCTCGCCGAGGCCGGTGCGCAACCCTACACGCCTCCCAGCTATGGGTACGGCTATCAAAACGAGAAGGCCGACGTGCAGTTGCATCAAAACGTCTTGCCCAAGGTGGTCGATCGGCTGACCCGTGCGGGCTGGATTGTCGAGGCCGAGGGACGCCAGATCCGCCGCGCGGGGCACATGCGGCTGGGCGTCACCAGCGGCATCGACTGGTTCGAGTTGCGCGGGGAGCTTGACTTCGACGGCATCACGGCGACATTCCCGCAACTGCTCAGCGCCTTACGCAAGGGCGAGCGCTACCTGCGCCTGGGCGATGGCTCGCAAGGCTTGCTGCCGGAAGAGTGGATCAGCCGCTACGGCGCCTTAACCGACCTGGGCTCGGAGAAAGACGGTGCGATCCAATTCGCGCCTTCGCAAGCGCTGCTACTCGACGCGCTCCTCGCGAGCAAGGAGCAGCAGATCCAGGTGGACCGAAAGTTCGAGGCCCTGCGTGATCGGCTGCGCTCGTTCGCCGGAATAACGCCGCGCGCCGCGCCGAGGGGATTTCGCGGCGAGCTCCGCGCTTATCAGAAGGAGGGCCTCGGCTGGCTGCACTTTCTGCGAGAGTTCGGCTTCGGCGGTTGTCTGGCCGATGACATGGGTCTCGGCAAGACCATACAGATCTTGGCGCTCCTCGAAGCGCGGCGCAAAGGGAATCCTAAAACAGGTGCGCCGTCGCTCGTGGTCGTCCCGAAGAGTCTAGTCTACAACTGGATCGACGAGGCCGCGCGCTTCACGCCGAAGCTGCGGACCTTGAAGTACACGGGGCTCGAGCGTGCAGATCTTCGGGATGCTCTGCACGAGCACGATCTGATCATCACCACCTACGGCACCTTGCGCCGCGACATCCTGCAACTCAAGGACGTTCGTTTCGACTACGCGATCCTCGACGAGGCGCAAGCCATCAAGAACGCCGCCTCGCAGAGCGCCAAGGCTTGCCGCTTGCTCGACGCCAAGCACCGTCTGGCGCTGACGGGCACGCCCATCGAGAATCATCTCGGCGAGCTGTGGTCGCTCTTCGAATTCCTCAATCCGGGGATCCTGGGCCGCTCGCGCACCTTCCAGGGTGCGTCGAGACGGGGCTTAAGCGAGGATTCGCTCCGCATGCTGGCGCAGGGGCTCAAGCCCTTCATGCTCCGGCGCACCAAGGCGCAGGTGTTGACCGAGCTACCCGAGAAGACCGAGCAGACGCTCTATTGCGAGCTCGGTGCGAAGGAGCGGAAGCTCTATAACGAGCTGCGCGATCATTACCGAATGAGTCTCAACGAGACCGTCGCCGAGCGTGGGATCAAGCGCTCGAAGATCCAGGTTCTCGAGGCGCTCTTGCGCTTGCGCCAGGCGGCCTGCCATCCGGGGCTTTTGGACAAGCGCAAGCTCAATGAGCCGAGCGGCAAGCTCGAGTCCCTGCTGTGCCAGCTCGCCGAGGTGGTCGAGGAAGGCCACAAGGCGCTCGTGTTCTCACAGTTCACCAGCCTACTCGCCATCGTGCGTCGGCAGCTCGACTCTCAAGGCCGCGTCTACGAGTACCTCGACGGCCGCACTCGCGATCGCGCCGCACGGGTTCGGCGTTTTCAAGTGGACGCCGATTGTCCGCTATTTCTGATCAGCCTCAAGGCCGGCGGGCAGGGACTTAATCTGACGGCCGCCGACTATGTCTTTATCCTCGATCCCTGGTGGAATCCCGCGGTGGAGGCGCAGGCGGTGGACCGCGCCCATCGCCTCGGCCAGACGCGGCGAGTCTTCGCCTATCGCCTCATCGCGCGCGACACGGTGGAAGAGAAGATCGTCTCGCTGCAACAGGAAAAGCGCGCCCTCGCCGACGCCATCATCTGCGCCGACCAGAGCCTGATACGGAAATTGACCATCGAGGACTTGCAGATCTTGCTGAGTTGAGCCCCTCGATCTGCTGCAAGGTCTTGTCGGCGATCCCTTGTAGGTCCCCGTACATGCCGACCGTCGCCTGCATCACGCACTCGATCTCTTCCGGCTTGGTCCCAAGCGCCACTGGTGATAGTGAACTTCCAAGATCCTCAATGATAAACTCCGTGGCCGAGCGAATTGGATTAGGCGCCGCCTGACCGAGGCCGCAGTTCGGAGCATCAGCCATCACATGCCATACAGACGCCTAGCGTTTTACTGTATATCGCCCAGAAAATCCATTTTTCCGAGTTCGACGCCATTGTGGCGCAGAATAGCGTAGGTGGTCGTCACGTGAAAATATACGTTCGGCAGGACAAAATACAGCAAGTAATACAGTCCTCGGAAGCTAACCGGCCTGCCGCCGACGGTGAACGATATGGTCCTATCTTCACTGCCGTCGATTTGTGCCGGTGAGAACGTCTCTAAGTGGGCAATGGTTTTGCCAACGCGTGTCTTGAGTTCGTCGAAGGTCTGCTCATTGTCTTCAAACTTCGGCGGTTCCAACCCCGCTAACCGCGAGGCACACCCTTTGGCGACGTCGGTGGCAATCTGGACCTGGCGCGATAGCGGAAACATGTCGGGGTACAGGCGCGCATCAATGAGCACGCTGGGATCCAGGCTGCGTGCCTCGACATGTGCCATGCCCTTCTCAAGGATACGGGCGAGGTTGCTCATCGACTTGATGCAGAGGGGTATCGATGCTTGATACATGGAAATGTTCATAGTGACTCCTCGTTGACTGACTACCAGAACGGCGTCGGATTGTGGCTAAACCGTAAGTCTGCCAGAAGGCCTCAAGGGGTATAGAAAGCGTTTAGAGGGATTCGGCAATGTCTGGCCCGTTTCGTTCCCAGGATCCTGAACGCTCGTTCAGCGCAATCAGACCGCTCCCACTAGCCGGGGGCGCGATCGCTCGACTGAGACGGCGCGTAGGTTGCGCACTACTTTGCGCTTGCAGACGGCGATGTTGTTGACGAGGGCTTCGCCAAAATTGTGCGAGCGGAGTTACCCGCGCAAAGGAATAGCACGTTAAAAACTTTGCCCATTTGGTCTCTCAATCAACCGCAACAGGCCGCTTGCCCGGGCTGTGCTGCCTTGGGTACGCAACAAGCCGCGCCAACCTTCCCCCTAGGCTACTTGGCCAAGGGAACACAGCAGGCGGTATCACCTTCACTGGCTTTCGCTGTGGCTGCATCTTCCCCAAAGACGAGGGTGCCAAGTGGATGGAAGGTCTCCCAGGCGATGCCTTGCGGGTCTTCCATCCAATACATGTCAGGCCTCGCATAGCAGCAAGCCGCGCCAGCCTCGTCCAGGGCCGCGATGTCGGCACTAGCCACCTGCTTGCGCAGGCCGCTCAGTTCCTCATCGGAGTCCACATGAAAGCCGAGGTGATTTACACCGGGAACAGGACCCCGCTGTGAGATCGCGAAATGAATGCGTGGGTCGTCCAGGATCCACTTGGCCTAGTCCATCTTCTCAACGGATGGGGTTGCGCCGAACAGCTTTGAATAAAAGCCAATGCTTTGGGCTAGATCCTCTCCAGACACATGGACGTGAAAGCGTTTCATGTCAGTTCTCGCCGCGAAACCTAGCGCCTCGGGCCGAGGAAGGTGCCCAAAAATGGCCAGGCCGAGGACCCGTATGTTTGACAGCCATGCGACAAATGTCGCATACTCTGGCTCACAAGCCCAGAAGTATTCTGCTTTTGTGGCGCCGCCAGCAACGGGCGAGGCGCCTTCAAGCCGCTACCCAGCCACATCGCAACGAAATGGGGGAGATGAAATGTTTCAATTGATCGGATACACAGCGGCCACCGTCTGTGCTGGCGCGCTCGCATTGGGCACATTGAGTGCAGTAGGGGCGCCCGAGGAAATCAAGCTCGTAGGGGAAATCGAGTTTGCCGAACCCACCTCGGCGAGGTCCGGTGCCGAAGCCAACGAGATCCGTGGCTGGTACCAGCACGCCGGTTCGCTGGTCAGCTTCGAAGCCCAAGGGCTCAGTGCCGGCAGGCGCGTCGACACCGATGTGGTACCCGAGAAAGTGATCGTGCGCCTCGAAGTCAATGACGCAGTGCTGGATCACCAGTTCGACAATGCCGACAAGGTTGTGACGATCGATGGACACAGCGTCATGCTGGGCTCCGAGCACGTCAAGGTCCTGGGCGCTTTCTACCCCGTGCTCGAGAAGGCGTTGGACGATCAGGGCCTGATGGGGATGGAACCGTCGATCGATGTGGATGGCCGGCCGCTGTGGAACGCCCCCGACGCACTGAATCGCGTGGCCACGATGTACTCGGAAGCGCCAGCCGGCGTCGTCATCGGCAGACGCGAGGTTACGGTGGGTCAGGATGCCGCTGAAGCACCCGCTACTTCGTCTGGGTTCACACTGGGCGGCGAGCCGATCGGTGAGAACGCGTCAGGTGGCAAAACGATGAGATGCAACCAGAGTGGCGGTGACGGTATCTTTAGATTCGACCCGAGCGTTTGCTGGCGCTACGATTTTCATGCGTGGACGCACCACGATGCCAGGAACCACTGCATGGTTGCCAATTGGGTGCAGATCGGTTGCAAGGAGGCTACCTGCGTTGCGCGCTGCGGTGCGGGATGCGGCCGCGGCGGCGCCGGGAATTACTCGAAAGACTGCATGGACCATGACAAGTGCCTCGCGTATCACGGCGGCGTTGCGTGGAACGGCACCAATCCCGACTGCGGCGATGAATTCGGCGATGCCGTCGATGACTACCTGGTTGCATATACTTGCGGCGCATGCCGCTGAGCGTGCGGCGCCAGACGGTAGCGTCGGTCGGACGACTCGTTGACCGGGTGCCCGCGGCACCAGGGCATGCCTACAGCGCTGCCCTGGCGCTCGGATCGTCGATCCGGAAAAGCAAGACGCGCCGAATTTCGCCGGTCGGCATCTCGCGCCAGAACACAAGCAGTAAGAGGTTGTGAAAAAATCGTCGCGAGCGAAGGGAAGTCGCGTTCCGCCGGAGCGCAGGAACCGGAGTGTATATTGAAATACATGAGGATTCCGAGCACCGCCGGAACGCGAGATCCCGAGCGCAGTAGATTTTTTCACAAGCTCTAAGGAATGACTCAATGCAACCCTCATGCGGATACCGAATGGTCGGAGCTTTCGCTGCCATCGCCGTGCTTTGGTCGACGGCGGCGTTCGCGCGTGGCGACGGGCACGTCGAACGCTTGACGGGTCCGAGCGCTGAGATTCACGCAACGTCGCCAGCAAGCGTCGATGGGGCGCCCCTGAGCGTGGTCGAGATCCAGGAGTTTATGGAAGCGCGTACTGGCCAGCTTGGGGCAGCACCGCTGCCCAGCGTGCAGCAGGCGGCGCTGGATCGGGCGATCCGCTCCCGCCTTTTCGCGGCGGAGGCGATACGCCGGGGGATCCGTGCGCCCACCAAGGGCTCCGATGCCCTGAGGCGCGCATACCTCAGTCAGGCCTTGATCCAGGCCGAGTTAGATCGGCTTGGGATCCGTCTGGAAGCGGTGGACGACGCGCAAGCACTCGCCGATGTCGAAGCGCGCGCGTATTTCGAGGCCCATCGAGCCCAAGATGCTTCGCCTGGATTCGGTGGCCGTTCGAGTGATCGTCGTCGTCGATCAGGCAAGTGCTGAAGCGTTGTTGCGCGAAAGCGCAGGCAGCACCGCCGAGCGATTCGGGCGGCTGGCATCGCGGCGCTCGCTGGATGTCGCAAGTCAACAAAAGGGTGGCTTGATCGGATCTTTCGACCACGTATCCGCAAGCGATCTTAGCGATCGTTTCGGCCGCACCGTCGCCGCGCTCGTATTCGCTCTGCGGCATGCGGGAGAAGTCGGATTCGCTCGCGCGGACAACGGACAGTACGTTGTGGTGCGCGCGAAGGAGGTCAGGTTCAAGAAGGGATCCTAGAACGCCGAGCTGGCGCATCGCGCCCGGAATCACCTCGTGATGGAGCGTCGACAGCGCGCTCTCGACGATCTGGAGCGGCGCTTGCGCACCGCAGCGAAGATCCAGGTCGACGAAGATGCGCTGTCCCGAATTCCCGTTGTCGCTGCGCCGAACCTGACCAAGGCCTGATGAGGTGCGACGCAAGCGCGGGTTCCGCGGTCGAAAATGTCGAAGAGACGACGCGCCGCCTCGAAGCGTCGTAGGTGTATTCCTCGTAGGCGCCGTCCGGGTAGGTGGCCTTGGCGAGATAGCCGGCCGTCGTGTAGTGGTAGCTCACGATGACGGAACCGGGGGTCCGTCAGGTACTGGTGACCATCTCGGTCTTGGTGTGTTGGCCTGCGCTCGCCTGGCGCGTCATCGCGACGGGGAATGCGACCCTTGCGGGCGCCACCCACACCTGATCGATCATGTCGGAGGACGCGACGTCCTTCGGAACGCGACCTCCACCTTTACCGCTCTTTAGCAGCGCGAGCTGGAGGCCGCGGACGGTGTCTTCGGGACGCCGTAGCTCGTAGTGGATGCGCCTTCCCGCTGGCCCGGCTGAGCCGCTTTGGCCATCGCCCTTGAACTCCTGCTCTTCCTTGAAAGCCCAAGGCAGGGATCCCCTGCCTGGCGCCGTGAGGCTGGAATGCTGTCGGTATTGACAACCGCGTGTAGTGGTAGCGTCCGACAACCGCACGCTGTTACTGGCATGGACAGCCTTCGGTGCTTAGCCCCCCGAGTGCTAACGCGTGGTTAATGAGGCGCACGTGATTCCCGGAAGAAACCCGGGGAACACCGAGGAGACCTTAACGCAAAAGCAAGAGCAGAGAACTTATAGAGAACTTGCAAGCCGCCGAGCGGATGGTTTCTACGCTAAGCACCTCGCTTCCCGTGGCTTCCAGCCTTTCCTGAACCACCGCTTCGCCGTGCGCCGACGGTCCGGAGTTGGGTGGGCTTGATGGTCGGCTCGTGGCCGATAAGTAACCTCTCAAGAGTTTGCAGACTATGTCCATATCAAATCGTTGCAAGTCTGTCGACGGTATCTGGGTATTGCTCGACAAGGCGGATGAGCAATACTGCTTGTGCGTTCGGACGCGCTCGCCCTTGTTCCCAATTTTCTAGGGTTCGCTCGTTAATACGTAAGTAACGCGCAAATACAGCACGAGACGTGTCGCCTTCGTCCGGCGCATCGAATGCGTGCCATCCGCTTTGGGATCCAGCCCGATGCCTCTGATCCACGATTTGACGATCCGTGTGGCGGCCGAGGCGCGGGCGTATCGTCGGCGTCTACCCAGTCGACTATCTGTACCAATCCGCCTTCGAGCACACGGGCGGTTATGCCACCGTGCCCACGCATTGCGTTATAACCGCCTTGCCCCAAAGCTTCCTCCATGCGCGAGCAGGGGACGAACCGGTGCTCTCCAGCAGTGCCGAACCGATGCGAAAACGCCAGTCGTGCAGGGCCAGGAGATTGATGCCTGACACGGCGAGGTTGCGGCGCAACAGTGTCGGCGAGACAACTTCGCGTCCGCACAGTGCGGCGACTACGATCAAGTGCTCGAACTGAATGAGTGTGACCTGCCGCCGGCACTCGCGCCGATGCCAGTCTCTGGCGCGAGTACTGATCCCGCTTCACCCTGGATGAACACCCTTCGCGGTAGTTATGGTTTCCCACCGTTCAAACGGTGCCATAACAGGAACTCCCTGCGCGAGCGTGGGCCATGGGTCAGAAAGCTCGGATCGGGATCATTCAGGTATGCCGTCTTGACCCGCGCGACCCGGTCATTGTGAAGCATGCGCCGGATCGTTTCCGGCGAGATGCCATAGACGCGGGCCGCGTTCATGCCGAAAACCTTGCGCTTCAACTCCAGCGTAAGCGCCGGATAGCCCCAACGCTCTTGGAGCTCCGCGCCGATCTCGAAGCTGCGAAACGCCTGGATCTGATCTTGCGGGCTGCCGTACCAGATCGAATCCGTGCCCCACAGCACGTTATCCTCGCCGAGGTATTTAAACAATTTTCCGAGCAGGTGCGCCGCCTGATCGGGATCGCGCATGACGCTACGCCAGGTGGTGCCGAGCTCCGCATAGACATTGCTGTTCGGAGAGATCTCGTTGTCCTGCAGCGATTTGATCAGCGTATCCACGCCGCCCTTGACCTTTCCCGGATCATAGGGCCCTTCCTGCTCATCGGGTTCGTATCCGGAGTGGTACACGATGAAGCTCACGTCTGGGTACGTGCGCGCCACGATGCCGATGTCGCGGCAGGTGGAGTGTTCATAAGGCAGTCCGAACAGGGGAATACCCTTGTGCACGCAGATGATCGGCACCTTGAGCGCGCGCGCCCGTTCGATGAACGGAATGCCGTATTGTTCGTCGTCCAGCCAGTAGCCCGCGCCTTCCGGCCCCCACTGGGTGTAGGTCTTCCAGGCGGCGATCCGGTACTCCTCCTTCTGCCGCTGCATAGCTTCGAGGGCGCCCGGGAGATTGGGGTGTACCAGACCGTGGATCAGCAACCGCGGGCTGCCATCGATCGCTTCGGCCAGGGCGCGCGTGGCCGCGGCTTCTTGCGTGGACAGGGGATTGTCTTCAGGCGCGGCCGGCACCGCGGACAGCACCGCCATATCGGTGTCGCTGTCGAGGAATACTTCGCGGATGAAGTGCTCGGCCGAGAAGCATTCGATCGCGCCGTCGCCGCAGCGTGCCTGCGGAAAGAACCGCAGAATATAGCTCCAGCGGTTGGTGAGCCTGCGCCATGCGCCGTGCGGATTCACATGGTGGGCCTGAATGTCGAAGATGAAGTCGCTGCCGCTGAGCACGGCTTCGGCCGCGGCCGGCTCAAAGGCTGCGGCCGGCGGGATGGCGAAGGAGCCGCCCCCCCGGCCAGCACGCGCGAATACCTGGTTTAGGCATAGCAGCGTCGCAGCGGCGCCGCAGACCGATTTGAGAAACGCGCGGCGACTTAAGGCCAGTCGCAGTGCGCAGTCGCCCACGTAACGGTGCGCCTCCCGGTTTGCGGCCCGCGCGAGCCGGTTCAACGGGCGCGGCAGAAATTCACCGTTCGATGTGCTATCGATTTTGATCGGCAGCCGCCGACCTTCGGGATCGAAACCTTCGTGCATGGACGATCAGTTTGATGTCGGGACGGAACCTGTCGTGCCGGCTATCTGGCCGCGTTCAATCATCACGTGCGGTACTATTGCGTGAGGTGCTGAGCGCTATTTTCGGGGTATGCGCCTCAATTGCAAGCGCTTGCATTGCGCTGCCGTTGGCAGACAATCTACGTAAAAAACCGTCTATGAGGGCTTGCGCCATGAAGATCTATCACTTCCCATACTCACCCAACTCCCGCCGCGTGCTGGCGGTGGCCTTCCACCTGGGCCTTGAGCCCGAGCTGATCAAGGTGGATCTCGGCCAAGGCGAGCAAATGCGCCCGGGCTTCGTAAAACTCAACCCGAACCACGCCATCCCTATGCTCGTAGAGGGCGATTTCGTGCTGTGGGAATCGGTCGCCATCATGCAATATCTCGCCAATCAGGTTTCATCGAATACCCTCTGGCCGCTGGAACCCAAGGCACAGGCGGACGTGAGCCGCTGGCTGTGCTGGAGCCTCGCGCACTGGGGACCGACCTGCGGGTTTTTCATCTTCGAGCGATTGGTCAAGAACATGCGCAAGCTGGGGGATCCGGACCCGGTGGAGCTGAAGAAAGGCGAGGAGCGCATGGCGCGCTATGCGCCGGTGCTGGAGTATCACCTCAAGGGCCGCGAGTGGTTGTGCGGCGGCACCGTCACCCTGGCCGATTTCACGGTCGGTTCCTACCTCGAGCTCGCCGAGGCCGCGCACTATCCGCTCAAGCCTTACGCGGAGATCTGGCGATGGTATCGCAACCTCGACTCGCTGCCGGAGTGGCAGCGATCGGCGCCGAAGAATTTTAGCTGAACCACAATCACGGCTGAACATAAGTCCCGCGTCGGACTCTTGCCGCGAATGTCGGCGGAATAAGCCGAGTGACGGGTTGTGGCCGCTAGCGGCCATCCGCCCAAACTGACAGTCGCTTGACACTAAATGGCGAGATTTCCACGCCCTTGGATTTCGGTGCCCGTGAAAAAACAGCCGACCACCACTGCAGAGGTGGACTCGAGCCGGAAATATAACCCGTACGGAAAGCGCTTCAGCAGCGCGCGGCGTTTGTCGCGGCGTACGACGGGAAATTGCTGTGGGTTGTCCTCAATGTGCGCTAATGCCACTCCGACGGCATCGAGGAATTGCCTGCCCAGACCGCTCGCTTCGCCTCAAACTGCGGCCGCATTGATGTCGCGCTCGGTCGCTGGGGTAAGGACAACGGTCTATTTCAAGGTAAGTGCGCTCAATGCGCTTCCTCACCTCCTCCCACGGCTCCGCTTTGGCGGCGTCTTGCTCGTCGGTTTCCATGCAACGATCGAGTTCTGCCGCTTGCGCAGGCGTAATCGGTAAGTCATTGATTAATTGGTCTCGGTTCACGCATCGTCATAGTCTCGAAAGCGCACGTGTCAATTACTGCTTTCGGCGTTTTGCCGGTCCTTTTTGGTTGACCGCATTGTTCGGCGTCACTGGATGTTCCGGCGCCGGGCGATCGCCGCAAATATGTCTACCAATCTTTCGAAGCTGACGTGAGACCGCTCGATGCCATAGGTCGTGCTGATGCGCTTCCATATTGCAGAGGTATCTGACGACCCCAATTCTGTGAAATCGCGAATATCAGATTCATCCGAGATCACGTAGTCACCCGGCCATAGCTCGAATATCTGTTCCATGAAGTCGCTTGCGATCTGAGCAAACTCTTCAATTCGCGCCGTTGAAGCAAAGGTAATCCTTTTGCCTCTGAATCGACCTCTGGACGTTGCGCCGTCGTCGTTGCTCATATGGTTTCCTGAGTACCCCGACAATCACGTCGAACTCGGGCTGCAAACGGCAAGCGAAGCGCCGCTGCTTGCGGGTCAGCTGGAATGACGGGGTTGGACGGCATGCATTTTCTCTTGCGCTGCACGGTACCAGCGTCTGATGTATTTGTCCGCCAGATGGGACTGATCGCGCTTGAGAAACTCGATGAACCATCCCAGCAAACCGTCCCATTGTCTGATATCACCGGGCGGCACCAAATGCCACCCAACTTCCTCCAATGTCCAATTGGATTTTGCGCTGTTGCGGAGCATGGAGGTGGTAGCCCAGTTCGTCTCATCGTCCGCGCCGCCGCGTGCTACCGGGACGATGTGATCGACGGTTGGAAACAACTCCCCAATAGACCAAATGTGTCTCGGTCATCTTCCAATTAGGATGAAACGGGAACTCCGAGGACAGTAGACGCGACAGCAAGCGAACAGTACCCGGAAAGACAAGCTGGGTACCCGAGTAGCGATCAATGAACCCGTCCCGGATGAAGATGGCGATGCACTGAGATTCCGTGTAAGCGCGACTCGTAGACGGAGGAGGGGCAAACGGGTAGTCAGTCACTGCGGGCGATGGCGACTGCCCCTTGAGAGTCACCGGCCAGCAAGGTATCGCATACTGCTTTAATTGTTTGGGCTTTGGAGTACACCGGAATTTTCTCTTGGGCGTAAGTCACGTGTTTTCCTCGCACGGGAATGTCAGGGGCCGCTTATCAAGCACGTGTCATAAGCATTGATCTCATAACCTCCAACGGCTGCCATGACCAGCACCGGCCACCGAAGGCACCGCCCAGCGCCGACCGAGTTTTCCCCGGCGTCCGGTCAATGGCATAGTTGAGCGACAGCATCATTTCCGAGGTTCCAATGGCACCGCGACAAAGCCAAGCCATTCTGTAAACGCGGCTCGCGAAAGCTCACCGCCAGCGAGCGACAGCATAACCTGCTCTTGCTCATCAACGGACGCTCGGATCTCAACACCGTTTAGCATCAGAAACGCTTCCATCGCCGCGTGCGCGGTGCGCTTGTTTCCGTCTATGAATCCGTGATTGCAGGCGAGCGCATATCCCAGGGCTGCAGCTTTGTCAATGAGCGTGGGATAGGCATCAACACCTCCAATGGAAACGCGCGGCTGTGCTGTCGCAGAAGATATTGCGCCAAGCTCGTGGATGCCTCCTGCGCCGCCAGTCTCAGCGAGGATCCGCCGTTGCAGTGCCAGGACCTCGCCGAGTGTCAGGAACCGCATCAGCTCAGGCGCTTATACAGCTCGCGATTCTTTTCTAGCACACGCGAGGCCGTCGCCTCGAAGTCGTCAGCGCCAGCGCCGATTAGATCGGTAACCGCAGCTTGTGCAAGTTCCTCCGCAGGTACTCCCAGGGAAGCAGCGATCGCTTTGAGCTGTTCGGACTGTGTTGCGTTCAATTCAATAGCAATTTTCATGGCGCAATTATCTCACCCGATAAGAACAGCACCAAGGCTATGAATCTGGCGCCCCCAACGTGCCGGCCGTGGCGGTGCAGTAACGCCTTGCGCCATCAGCTTGTGGCGGCTTAGTAGGCGTTGGAAGCGCTTCATCTATTGTACTCGGTGCTCAGCCCTCGGGGAGGTGGGTGCTTAGAGTCGCCCTCCGGAGTGACGCTTTTTTTGTTTGGTATTACGTCTAAAACGTATTTAGCTCTGCTGCTTAAAGCACTCCTCGATAGTAGACTCCAGATTTGGATCTCGCGTACTGTCCTTTGATCTCTGTAGCGCTTCCGATCTCTGTAGCGCTTGTGTAGCGGATCTTGAACGCTTACTTCTGCAGTATAGTGCAAGCTAATGTAAGCCGCCGTGATTGCTGGAACCTATGTCCCTTTACCTAGTTGCTCGCGGTCGATGACTAATGGCAGAGCTGACACTATCCCTCCGCTATAGAATTGGATGAAGGTTGGGAGCAAGGCCAACCTCGCTCGCCGCGGCCTGTTTGCGTTCTAATCCCTGTGAGCGCCGTCAGGTTCTTTGGCGCCTTCAACATTGCCTCGGCAACTTTCGGGATGCTATTGTTCTCATAGAGGGGCAGAACCATGACGCTGGAAAAAAAGGAAACCAAACGGCGGGTCGAGAACTATGTCCACAAGGACAAACAACGCCTTAACAATCCGCCTGTTAGGCTGGTCACGCCCGACACGGACGAGGACGCGGGCAAGAAAACCCACCTCTACGATCCCCACCTCGACCCGCAACTGGTCTGGGCGGGGAATGGCGAGCATACCTCGTGCGAGGTGCCGACGGTGTCCCTCCATGTCCATGAGCGCGTCGATGCGCTCAGCATTGTGGATGCCGTCAGGCAACGCAACGGCAGCGACCGGCAGATGTCGCTGTTTCCTGACCCGGAAGAAAACTCGCCGATCCGTCAGGCCATCGAGTTTTACAAGCACACCCAGAACTGGACCAACCGCCTGATCGCGGGCGACGGTCTTCTCGTCATGAACAGCCTTCCGGAAAGGAGGGCATGGCCGGGAAGCTGCAGGTGGTCTACATCGATCCGCCCTATGCCATCCGCTACGGGTCAAATTTCCAGCCCTTCGTGAATAAGGCTTATCGCGGCACCGCATCCCTGCCGTTTTCCGCCGGGGACCACCGGCGGGCGGCGGTCAAGATCATCGATGACCGGAGGATCGAAAGCCTGAAGGTGATAGGGTTAGGCACATGATCGCCGAACAAACCCTCTACAAGAGACCGTTCGCCGCATCGTGGCCGCGGCTCACCTCAAGAAGGTCGTCCTGTTTGGCTCTTACGCACATGGCGAAGCCGACGAGGGATCCGATGTGGACATCTTGGTGATAGAGCCGGAGGTGTCCGACAAGTATGCCGAGATGATCCGCCTGCGCAGCGCCGTGGGAAGCATTGGCGCGGGCGTGGACGTGCTCGTGTACTCCGAAGCCGAGGTTGAGGCGCGCAAGGACTGGTGCACCAGCCCTATATACTGGGCGCTGCGTGAGGGCAAGGTCCTCTATGAAGCCCGGTGATTGCCAGATACAGGGACGTATTGCTTTAGGCACCTAAGGATGGAGCGAAAGCCAGCCACCCAGGAGGCAAAGACACTGCTCAGGATTGCCGCGCGCGACCGCAAGACATTCGAACTGCTCCGAGATATTTCGGAAGCGCCGCTTTCAAGCGTCTGTTTCCATACACAGCAGGCGGTTGAGAAGTGGCTCAAGGCTGTACTGGTGTCCGACGATGTCGTGTTCCGGCGCACGCATGATTTGGAGGAGCTCGCGAGCCTCTCGGTGGCTCAGGGCATCCCGCTGCCGCTTCCGGTAGAGAAACTACGGAAGCTGAACCCCTTTGCCGTCACGTTCCGCTATGACGATGAGGACATCGCGCGAATCAGCCGTGAGGAGGTTACCCAAATCATGGAAGTCGTGGGCCACTGGGTAGAGGAAAGACTGGCGTGAACCAGATCGACAGGCTCATCATCAACTCTCCCTACGAGGAGCCGCGGCGCTACTGGCGCTATAACCGGGAGCACCGGACCTTTACCCTGGTCGATAGCGAGCGCAGACCCGCGGGTTACGTGGTGGCCTCGGAAAGCTTCCGGTCCTTCGATGATCCGGGCGTGTTCGTGGAGATTACGCTCGTAAATCAGATCCGGCCCCGCGTCGCGGCGTGGCGCGAGGCCGGTTACCCCGGCGTCACCGGCATCACCAAGCGCCTTCTGGAGCACTGGACGAACCCTGAAGAATACGAGACCAGGCGTTTTTTCTTCTGCCAGCTTGAGACAGTGGAAACCGTAATCTGGCTGACCGAAGCCCCGGCCGCCGAGAAGGTGGGCATTACCGTTCCGTCCGATGGCGGCGAATTTGCGCGGTTGTGCGCAAAGATGGCGACTGGGACGGGTAAGACCATGGTCATTGCCTGGCAGTGCCTTAACAAAGCCACCTATCCGCAGGACGCGCGCTTTTCCAAGAATGTGCTGATGGTGGCTGCCGGCCTCACCGTCAAAAGCCGTCTCGCCGTTCTGGAACCTTCCCACGCTGCGAACTACTACGAAGCTTTCAGCATCGTTCCCGGCGCGTAGCGCGACCGCTTGCGCGAGGGCCGGGTGATTGTCCGCAACTGGCACATGCTGCTCAACTGGGACAGCGAAGAGAAGATCGTCAAGCGGCACAGCGTGGACAAGCGTGGAGCCAAGAGCGATGAAGCCTATGTCCGCGATGTGCTAGGGGAGATAGCGAACGCCCGCAACATTCTGGTTATCAATGATGAGGCCCATCATGCCTGGCGGGTCCCCGCCGAATCCAAGGTGAAGGGCGTTTCCAAAGACGAGATCGAGGAAGCCACCAAATGGATCGGCGGCCTGGACCGCATCCACCGGGCGCGGGGCGTGCTAACGGCTTATGATTTTTTCGTGATTTTTCCGCGACACCCTTCGCGCCATCGGGCAAGAAAAGTTCCGAGGAAGCCCTGTTTGGCTGGATCGTCAGTGACTTCGGCCTGAACGACGCGATTGAATCCGGCCTTGTGAAAACCCCGCGCGTCGTGGTGCGGGATGATACCGTGCCAGATGCGAAAATCTACAAATCCCGCCTTTATCACATCTACAACGACCATGACGTCAAGGATGATCTCAACCGCAAGGCGGAACCGGAAGAACCTCTGCGCTATCTTGTGCTCAACGGCTATTACCTTCTGGGGTTTGATTGGAAGGAAACCGCCCGCGCGTGGAAGGAGGCTGGTTTCAGGACGTCGCCGGTGATGATCACCGTCGCCAACCGCACCGAGACCGCGGCGCGCATTAAGCACGCCTTCGACCGTAAGAAGATCCTGATCCACGAATTGTGTAACCCCGTGCGCACCCTGCACATCGACTCGAAGGTCCTCGATGAGGCCGAGGCCTCCGAGGAGCCACTGGCGCAAGTGGACGGCGAGAACGAACAGGAAGAGGCGGATAACGGAAACGGGCGCAAGCTCACTAAGAAGCAACAGGCGGAGCTATTGCGCCAGCAGGTGGATACCGTGGGGCAAGCAGGCAACCCCGGCGAACAGATTCAAAGCGTCATATCTGTCGGGATGCTTTCGGAAGGATGGGATGCCAAGACCGTCACCCACGTCATGGGCCTGCGCGCCTTCACCAGTCAGCTTCTGTGCGAGCAAGTCGTGGGCCGGGGGCTGCGGCGTACCACCTACGAGATCAACCCAAAGACCGGTTTGTTTGACCCGGAATACGTCAACATCTTCGGCGTGCCTTCACCTTCCTGCCCCATGAGGGCGGGGACGGTCCGCCACCTCCGCCCCCGAAGACGCCGATTGAGCCGGTTTCGGACAAGGCCGAGTATGCGATCCGGTGGCCCAATATCATCCGCATTGACCACATTTACCGCCCCCGCCTGAGCCTCGACCTGGAAAAGGTGAAACCTCTGGAGCTCAACGCCAGCCAAACCGCGAAGCTGGCTGAGCTTGCCCCTATTCTGGAAGGCAAGCCGGATGTAACGAAGATGCCGAAATTCATCTGGAACGCCTCGCCCGCAAATTTCGGACGATCACGATGGCCGCTTTAGCCTGGGCGGCCTCGCGCACCCGGGTGCAGAGATCGCCGTATTTGCCGGGGCCGAGGCTCACGGCGTGAATACCTTCCACAGCAGCGCCATCGAGATCGCGAGGTTGAATCCGACCATCCACTTCAAGATATTCAGTTCGCCACGTATTTTGACGAGTTCCCGCTCGATGTCGGCAAAGCGGTTCTCGTAGCCCGCGATCGCCTGTGCCGCCGCTGCGGCCTGATCCTCGGGCGTGCCGGCGGCGCGGAAGGCGTCGTAGACCTCTTTGATGAGGGTAGTCACTGGTCGATGTGTGCCGTCACCCGATTGCGGAACTCGAGCGGTGCCGCGATGTTGGTGATTGGCACTGCCTGGCCGCCGGTGCCAGCGGGACGGACCGTACCGTAACCGAGTAGCCGTCCGATCACACTTTGATCGATCCCGACCGTCTCGAGTTGTTGCAACTTCAACTCGACGCTGTTACAGCGGATAAAACCGACTTGGCGATCAGCCGCTTGCTGGTAAGCGCGATCTCGGTGGTGTAGAGGCGGATGTAGGCGCCGCTGAGACCCCACACGCCAAACAGCAGCATCGCGAGGAAGGTATAGGACGCAGCGAGTTCGCCGGTCACGCGTAAGGCGGTGGCGACACCGAACAGGCCGAGTGCAAACCAGACCGTCGGCCAGGCGAAAATGATCCAATGCAGGTGCGCCCGGTACACGAGATGCTCATCAGGGGAAAGGTTGTCCATTACGTAACTCATGATGTTTTCTCCAAGGGTTGTGCACCCCTCCCTTGGGTTTCGAGCGCCCGCACGAGAAGCGCGACCTGCAGGCGAACGGGCTGCAAGCCTTGCTCGAGACGCCAATAGTTCTGGCGGGTCATGGCGAGCTTATCAGCCATCGCGCCAGGGCCTAATCCTAGCCGCTGGCGAGCCGCCTTGAGGTCGGCGGCAGTCATCGCGGGCTCGTTATTCATTCGCGAATCATGTCAAACGGCGTTACGCGTGTCAAGTGACGTTGCGGTATTTTGTGCACAAATCTCGTTTGATGCAGTTTTGTGCAGTTTTCTGGCGGTGCTGCGCCTAAGAGACGGATTTATTTTGCTTTTCATCTACCAGAGCACCTGCCAGGGTGACAGGTGCGCGACCCCGGATTTATTTTGTGCAATCGTTTTGTGCAGGTTTTGTGCAGTGCGCTGCAACAAACGTGTAACTAATTGAATGGTCGGGGCAGAGGGATTTGAACCCCCGACTCCCTGCTCCCAAACTAGGGTTTGAGAGTTGATACTTAAGTACTAGAATCATAGGCTTGCAGACTATTTACGCCGTTAATCATTTGATGGCATTGCACCGCATAAAAGGGCATGATTTCGCATCAGGCACAGTTTAAGTCAGATAAGCGTTAATAGCGATTGTTAAAGTGGTTTAGCCACTATAAATCCGATTCATCGAGGCGATTCAGCGGCAGTTCGAGTACTCGGTGAGCATCGGGAGTCACCGCCGCGAGTCAGTGCAGCCATCACTGCGGACCCGATGAAGACAGTTAACGTTCTCGGCTACAACTCAAACTTTGAGGGACGTCCTGCAATCGCGGCCGCGAGGATTCTGGCGCGACTCGACCCTGGAAAGTTTGCCGTTGACGAGTCAGTTTGGAAGTTGGGGGCCGTGCTCCGCGGCTGCGGTGACCCCGAAGAGATCCCTGGAAAGCACGAGGGAGAGAAGTTTCGGATTCGCCCTCACGACCGCATAACGTTTCCAATAAATAGAGCGGGAAGTAGAAGGGCGCCGGGGTGCAATGCGTGGGACCATGCTGAGATCGAAGCCCTCATCGGCGGGCAAGAATGGACCGTCGGTGCGATCAATTTCGACGAAGATCTTCACTTCTCGTCTTTCTATTTACGGCAGTCTTGTCGCGCGTTTCTGCCGGCGGAGTAATCAAAGGCTTGGTTATTCGACTATTGTCGCTGTGTACAGGGACTTTGATGAGATCTATTACATGCCGCAAGCCGAGTGCATCTGGGTGGCGGAAGACCTAGTGGAGGCTGTGCGGAGCTCCCTGTCATGGCTACAAGCAATACTTGACGAGATCTGCGAGCGTGCTGTGGCGCTCAAAAATGTATTTCGAAGCCCATTCCCGGTTCGCGTTTGGGTATTTGCCCTCTAAGGCGTAGGGAAGCTCCACCGTGCCGAAGCCTGCGGCCAAGTCGCCTTCGTGCAGGACCCGAACCTTGTCCAGATGTGTCTTCAGGTGGGCTATGAGTCCATCGGGCAGCACGGTGACCCGATCTTTTTGCCCCTTCCCGTCCCGGACCAAGACCTGCCGGCGTTCGAAATCCAGATCTTTGACCCGCAGCCGCACGCATTCCATGAGGCGCAGGCGGAACCATAAAGCAGGCTTGCCATCAGCCATTCCCGGCCAGCGGATCCAGTGGATATAGGATTGCTCGGTTCGCAGGCTGTAGTGTTTGCGCCGGATGGCATCTCTGAGCCGATCAAGGAGCTGCGGCCGCGGCGCTGAGAGGGGCACTGTATCAAATGATACTCTCCTTGCGTTCTTATGACAATCCCTCCCCGCAGTCAGCTTATTCCTTTTAGACTGTATGCGTCAGGCTATGTATGCAGTAACTGTTGGTTGGTCGGCATCCCTCCCAGCGATTCGTACAAGCAAAATTCAGCGGGAGGCTGCCCATTGTGCTTCTCAAGGAGCCGCCTCCATCCCAAGTAATTCGACAAATACTCCGTTGACACTCCCTTGAACCGTAGCATCCAATTCTTTAAACGACTGATATAGGCATTGAGATTCTGCAGGTGAAAGATGTTATCGATGACACGCCCCTTATCCAGTGCGATGATCCGCTTGTGCGGGATGTTTTGCTCCTTGGCGAAGGTGCTATAGAGGCTACTGCCATCGGTGCAAAGAACAAGCTCTTCAGACAGGAGCGGCTTCAGGCAGGCATGGACGCGCTCCTTTTCGAGGCGCTCAAAGACCAAGTCGGCCACCGAACCGCTGCGGTCTCTGACCACCAAAACGGGTACCTGCTCGGCCTTTTCTTTGTTTCTCCCCACCCCGCGTTTTCGGGCCGGACGATGGTGTAGCCGCTTGCTTCCTTTAGCTGATTCCCGAAAGAATGTTTCATCGGCCTCCACAATTCCCACCATTTTTGGGGCCTTATGCTTCGTCGGTTGCCTCAAAAACCGATGCCGCCACCGAAAGGCCGTCGTTTTATCGATGCCCGAGCGGCGCGCGGCTTCCCGCACACTCCGGCCCTCATACAGGCACTCACAATAGCTTAACCAACGCTCCTTGTATCTGAGCCGCGCGAGCGCAGTGCCGGTCAGCGCATTACAGGTTTTCTTGCAGGCTCGGCAGCGATACCGCTGGAGGCGATGGGCGCTCCCCCAGCGCAACAACGCACCACCGCCACAATGAGGACAGCGCTTTCGCTTCTCGAAGCGCGACTCAATGAGATCAATGCTTGCTTCCCTCAAGAGTTCTTTCTTGAGCTCATCGATCAGGCGCTGCTTTTGAGATCGGGTCAGCGCCTCTCGGGATTCCAGCAGCTTGCGAAACTCATAGCGGGTCATCATACGTACACAGCCATGCGTCAACAGGCTATAGCTACTTGTCGGATCAACCAGGGCTTCATAACCCCTCATGACCTCTCGCCCCTCGGGGCACCAGTTGCTTACTGTAACAGTGTACGTCCCGGATCCCCTTGCAGTGTATCTCTCGTGAGATCTTCTTAACTCTTTGGGCTAGCTTATTGCTTTAGCCTTCTTTTCTCAGACGAACGCTGCCTAGCGCCCGTTTCTTTTACGACAGATCGGTCATATATCACACCTTGCAGTCTATCCCCCATTTCTTTATCCTTTAGAATCTCCGATAAGACGTTGAAGCGACATGCAAAACGCAGTCGGGTCAGACACCGTACGGTGTGCATGACGAAAGATTTGCAATTCATTTAATAGATGGCGCGGCGCTTCGCGCCGCCTGGAGGCGTGCGGGGCTTCGATGGAGAATCTGGATAACGTGCCAGTCATCCGGCGGGTTACACCCCGCGGGTCGAATGGAGATGAGAACTAAAGCTTGTGCCGCGGGGCATAACCCGCCTTTCGCGCGCCGCGCCATCGGGTTCGCGAGCTGGCTCGGGGATCCTGGCCGGCGCGAGCGCCGGCCATCCCCTCGCTCAAGCGGACGCCGCTCACGCGGCTACGGACCTGTGACTCGCTCGAAAGACTCCGTCTTTCTCGCTCGTCAAGGCCCGCCGCTCAGCTCGCGAACCCGTTGGGCCGCAGAGGCGTGGGGCCGCCAGTGGTGAACAACAAAGGTATCGCGTGATGCGCAAGCTAATCGTCTGCAACATCGTCTCGCTTGACGGCTTTTACTCCGGCCGGGGCGGGGACGTCATGGCCATGCCGTTCGACGACGGCTTTTCTGACTACAACGCGGAACGGCTCCGGGCGGCCGACACCCTGCTGCTTGGGCGTACGTCGTACGAGGGCTTCCGGTCCTACTGGCCTGCGATCGCCGAGGACGTGAGCCAACCGGCTGTGGAGCGCGAGATTTCGCGTCTCAACGCCGCCATCGAGAAGGTCGTGGTTTCGAACAGCCTGAAGCCCGACGAGGTCGAGGGGTGGGGCCCGACCCGCGTCGTGCGGCGCGCGGATGCGCACGTAGAGGTCGCGGCACTCAAAGAGAGGCCGGGGCGGGAGATCCTGATGTTCGGCAGTCACCTCCTCTGGAACGATCTGCTTGCCAACGGCTTGGTGGACGAGCTGCACTTCATGATCGGTGCCGGCGTAGTCGGCGAGGGCGTGCGGGCGTTCGAGACCCGGCCGCCCGGCTCGCTTCGCCTGCTGGACACTCGCACCTTCGACGGCTCGAGCCTGCTCCTAGCCCGGTACGCCGTTGAACGCTGACCGCGCGACGCTCGCCCGAGAGCCAATCGCGTGAGGCCCAACCAGCGCTTCAAGCCGACCGTGCCGCTTCGCGGCACGGCGGCTTAAGCTAGACGTTATCGCGCTGGGAAAAGCTTGGCGCATCTTGCAGGGTGAAAGTCCCTATCGGGAGAAGAGGTCGTAAGGCATCTTCACAAGGGTTAGCCACCCACCCGTATCGAGCCTTGGGTCTGTGGC
>Ga0187892_10004183_pt1 | contig 24697 bp, 23 predicted proteins | sample MA1701073metaG_FD_139345 | JGI IMG/M metagenome (GOLD analysis project Ga0187892, IMG submission 139345) | Bio-ooze microbial communities from a basaltic lava cave in the Kipuka Kanohina Cave System on the Island of Hawaii, USA - MA170107-3 metaG ... | reverse complement strand
TGCTGTCGGGCGCTCTCTTCCCGATTACCGATGCACCGGCACCGTTACGCTGGTTGATGCTTTCCAATCCACTGACATACGGCATGTCGGCGCTGCGCACCTGCCTCTACCTCAAGAACGCCGCCGTTTCAGGCGCTATTGCGCCGCTTGTCCCGGCGCTCGCGATCACCTCGTTGTTTTGTCTGCTGTCGTTCGCCGGGGCAGTGGCGACCGCACGGCGCAGCGCCACCTGATCAGACAAACGTCGCGAAGACGCTATCACCCACCAGGAGGCCGCGTCCCGTGAGCGCCCAACGACCGTCGGTACGGCGCAAGAGGCCGTTGCGCCCGAGGTCGACGGCGTGAGGGAAAGCGGTTTCCAGATCGCAGCCGAAACGGCGCTCGAACTCGCGGGCTTCGAAGCCATCGAGACAACGCAGACCTAAGAACACGAACTCACCGCGCGCCTGATCTTGGTCGAGTCGCTCGGATCGGTCGACAGCGCGTCCGCCCTGCTCGATGTCAGCCATGTAGAGACCGGGACTTTTTCGATTCGACCAGCGTTCGCCCCAAGCACCGCCGCCGTCCACGCCGCTGAAGGAGTGCGCCCCCGCGCCAACACCCAGGTACGGACCGCCACGCCAGTAGTTCAAATTGTGACGGCACTCGTGTCCCGGGCGCGCATAGTTGGAAATCTCGTATTGAACATAGCCTGCCGAAGCGAGCATCGAGCGCGTCTGGTTGAACATGGCCAGCTCATGCTCTTCCGGAAGTGCCTGTAGACGTCCGCTGTCGCGCCACAGGCGAAACGGCGTACCTTCTTCGTAGGTCAGGTTGTAGGCCGAGACATGATCAGGCGCGAGCGCACACGCTTGTTGGAGATCGGCCGTCCATTCGGCAGGATCCTGCCCTGGTAATGCGAAGATCAAATCGAGGCTCAAATTCTCGAAGCCGGCGGCGCGCGCAGCGCGCAGAGCCGAGACAGCCGCGCGTGCATCGTGCGCGCGGCCGAGCGTACGCAGGTGATGCTCCGCAAAACTCTGCACGCCGAAGCTCATTCGGTTGACGCCGGCTTCGAGAAATCCGGCAAGCTTGGCTTCGGTTACCGTTCCCGGATTGGCTTCGAGGGTGACCTCGTGAGCCGCATCGCCGCTAACCGGCCAGGCAGCGTACGCTGCGTCGAGGATCCGTTTGATCGACGCGGGTGCGAACAGCGACGGCGTGCCGCCGCCGAAGAAAATCGTGCCGAGGCTCTTACCTTGCCAGGGCGCGTGCCCGGCGAAATGAGCGATCTCACTGCAAAGCGCGTCAGTGTATCGTGCTTCGGGCCACTCCTCAGCGGCGTGCGAGTTGAAGTCGCAGTAGGGACACTTGGAAAGGCAGTAAGGAATGTGAACGTAGAGAGAGAAGACCGCAGTCGACACGGGGATCGCTCACGGCTCAGTATTTCCGCATCACCGCGACCACCACTCCACGCACCTCCACATCCTTGTCTCGCGCAATGATCGGCGCCATCGTCTCGTTTGCCGGCATCAGCCGAATGCGGCCGCCTTTCTCGCGATAGAACTTCTTCACCGTCGCTTCGCCATTCACCAGCGCGACGACGGTTTCGCCATTCTCGGCCGTCGGCCGGCTTTCGACGACGACATAGTCGCCGTTCCAAATGCCGTCATCGATCATCGAACTACCCTGCACTCGCAACACGAAGGTCTCGTTGCGGCGAATGAACTCTTCCGGGACGCTAAACGTATCATCGCCTTCGAGCGCTTCGATCGGCTTGCCGGCCGCGACCGTACCAAGCAGCGGCAGGGCGACGGCGCCCGCTTTGACGTTGCGGGTCAGCTCGATGGCGCGGCTGAAATTCCAACGCCGGCGGATCAGCCCTTTCTCCTGGAGGTTGGCGAGATGCTTGTGCACCGTCGCCAGCGACGACAGCTCGAAATGCTCGCCGATCTCTTCGAGTGTCGGCGCATAACCGCACTCGGCGATGTAATGCTCGAGAAAATCGTACAGCTCCTTCTGCCTCTTTGTCAGGATCACGTTGCACCTCCACCGCTTCCGTGGCGCACACTAGCGAAGATTTGGCGAAGGTGCAACGGCATGTCCTCAACTCAGCCGCTCCAGAACCTGACGCAGATCATGGACGACCTGGTCGGACGGCAGCTGGCGGCCCTCTGATTCTCTGTAGCTCGGGAACAGCGAGTTCTGGCCGCGTTCAATCAGCAGCGTGCGAATGCCGGCCGCGCTGCCGCCGAGAATATCCTCGATGTACATGTCGCCCACGTGGACGGCTTCGTCCGGCTCAACGCCGGCACGCGCCAGCGCCGCCGCAAAGATGCGACGGTCGGGCTTCTTCACACCCTCCAACGCGGAAACGACGGTGAAATCCAGATGCGGCGTCAGACCGAGGCGTTCGAGAAACTCGAGCAGGTTCGAGGGCGCATTCGAAAGCACGCCGACGCGCAAGCCGCGGCGACGCATCTCGGCGATGACTTCCTGTACTTCCGGGAATGTGACCCAGTTGTCCTCGGTCCAGAACGATTCGAGGAATTGCGTGGTGAGCTTGGAGTGATCACCGGCGACGCCGAAGTGCCCGAAGACCAGAGCCCCCATCGAATGGAACATGGCGGCGAACTGCTCGTCGGAATCACTGTAGGTCGCACCGGAACGGAACTGCTCTTCTGCGATCGATTGTCCACTGCTCCAGAATTGCCGAACCAGATCCTCGAACTGCTTCGGGCTCGAGCTGTGGCCGGCGGCGCCGGCAAGCTCGGAGAAGATCGACCAGATCGAGCGCCGCGGGTATGCGAGCGTCCAGCCGACATCGAGAAATACAGTGCGAATACGTTTCATCGCATTCCTTTCGCGCTCATCTTTGCGTTCCTGGAAGAAATAGTCTAACGGGCTGCGCCCAGATATCGTTCAGCGAACACCCAAGGACTCATGCTCACCCTCAAAGCCATTCTCCTCGGTCTGCTCGAGGGCGCGACCGAGTTCTTGCCCGTGTCTTCGACCGGCCACCTCATCGTCGCTTCGGATGTACTCAACTACCCCGAGCAATCGCGGGCGACCTTCGAGATCTTCATTCAACTTGGCGCCATTCTCGCCGTCATCTGGCATTTCCGTACGCCGCTGTGGCAGGCCACGCGAGGCGCCGTCACGCATGCGGCCGACCGCGCCCTGCTGACCAAAGTAGCCATCGCCTTCGTCCCTGCTGCAATCGTCGGCTTGTTGTTTCACGATGCAATTGAGACCTATCTGTTCAGCCCTAGAGTCGTCGCGGTCAGCTTGATTCTAGGTGGCCTCATCATCCTCGTCGTCGAACGCAAGACATGGAGCTTCCAAACGCACACGATCGAACGCGCATCGTGGGGTCAGGCTCTTGCGATCGGCATGGCGCAGATCCTCTCGTTGATTCCAGGCGTATCGCGCGCCGGGGCGACGATCATCGGTGGGATGCTCGCCGGACTCGACCGGCCGACGGCGACACAATTTTCGTTCTACCTCTCCATTCCGACGATGTCCGCCGCGAGCGGCTACAGCCTCTACAGAGCACGCCACCTGATCGCGGCCGACGATCTGCTGCTGCTCGGCATCGGCTTCATAACCGCCTTCATCTCGGCCCTTCTCGTTGTCAGGGCGTTTCTCGGCTTCGTGCAGCGCCGCGATTTCACACCCTTCGGATACTATCGCATCGCCTTCGGCGCCCTGCTCTTGTGGCTGTTGAGGTAACGGCGCCCTTGTCTCCACTTGGTCCTTTGTTATTATTCGGCGACCCATGACAAAGCCTGTCACGCTTGATGAGGCCCGCGCCTTGCTGGGTAAGGACGTCTACGGGCCGCAGGAGCTCGCCGTCGTCTTCGGTCCGCTCGATCCCAAAGCCGGCGAGCTGCCGATTCCCTACGGCCTCGCCGACATCGAAGCCGCCAAGAAAGCGGGTGAGATGTTGGTCCTCCGAATCGCCAACGCCGCCGACGGCCAGCCGATTACCATCGTTCGAATGATCGAGAAGATCCCGCACGCGTTCGATCGCGATTTGCTGCAAAAGACAGGCTACCAGCTGAAGAGTGACTGGGGCATCGAGCTCGAGCCTCTGGCGCAACGGATCACCTGTCGCCCGGGATGGTCTTTCGTCTGCAAGGAAATCCTCTCCGATACGCGCAATCTCTCCTACGATGAGCAAACCCCTCGTCTGCGCGAGTACGCCGCGCAGCTGCAGGTGTCGGCCGACAGCGTGCGTCGGCGAACGGCGACCGAGGCGGTGTTCGACACCGTCGTCGCGTTTGTCTCGCGCGGGGAACGGTTTCTCGAAAAGAGTTGGGATTGGACATCGTCCGAGACCGTCGACGGCGGGTACTTGAATATCGGTGGTTTTGGACCCAAGGGCATGCAGGCGCTGAGTTTCTCGGGCGCCGTTCGCCACGGTGCGTTGGGTATCTGTCCGACGCGCGGCCTGCGGGGATAAGGCGAGTAAATGTACTTCGTAACCGTCGGCAAGAAACCCTGGATCATGTTCTGCAAGACACCGAGCGAGCGCGCCGCAATCGCGCTGACGGAAAAGCAGATGGTCCAGCTGCTAAAGCGCGGACAAGAAATGGACGATTGGCAGGTGCTTGCCGAGTGGAGCGCCGAAGAGTTCAGTCACACCGACTTCATGTCGGCGATGCACCAGCGAAACGAGCCTGAAGATCCAAAGGAGCTGCTTCGAGTATTGCCCGCAGCTCTACGCCAGAAGCTTAGCAACTAATTCGGAAACCTGGCCGTTCAGGCCTTAATGCTCGCACTCGAAGGGCGGCACGACCGGCACGCCGGTAGCATTGTCGAGGGCCTGCAGAGCTCTGCAATTCTCCGACACCAAGCGGTAGGCGTCGGCGTTGATCTCGCCCACGGTATCGCCAGCCGCGGTGTAGGCTGCGTCCTGCGCGATGCTGACAAGGTTGCGCAGGCCTTCGATGGAAAAGTCGCACAGCTGGACGGGCGGTTCCTGCTCGAAGATACGGTGCAACACGAGACGCACGACGGCTTCGCTCGATGCATCCACATCGGTCTGCGTCGAAACCACAAAGGCGCGCGTATCTCCGCGCAGGTTCGGATCGCCTACGGATACAGACACAAGCAGCCGCCCAACGAAGCGATTCTGATTGATGCTTTCGCAAACTTCCAGCGTCTCGACGAAGTCGTGGACCACTTTGTAGCGGCCGTCCGCGTCGGTGGGCACCGTCTGCACGACCGGATCGTAGAAATCGATACGGCCATCGGCGGCGTCAGCTTCCGTCACGCTCGACAGGGTGACGTGAGCTTGCCGGATCCCGAACGGGATCTCGTTGAAAATATTGGCGTAAGCGGCAGACACGAGCGATGGCCACCAGGTCGGAATGGCGGCGATCGGCGGTTCGACCACCGCTACCGGGCCGTAGACGACGCCGGTCAACTCTCCTTCGACTTCTCCTGGAGGCTCCGGGAGGCCGACCTCGGACGAGCCATTGCTCCCGCAACCAAGCAGCAATAGGGCAGCTAACACTCCGAGAATGGCTGCAGTCAGAACCGATTTCCCCCCCGGAACAACTGATCCGGTCATTTGCCTCCTTAGAACCCTCATAGCTCTCTCGCCGGCCGCACGAATTGTCAAGCGATAATCACGGCTCGCGGCCGATCCGACGCAGTGCTCAAAGTACCAACAGTCTGGAAGCTATGCAATTTTCATGGTACCTGGACCGCCCTTCGCCGATGTCATCCAGAGCCCTCCAGGGAATCCGTGTCATCGAGTGCGGCGGCATGGTCGCAGCCGCTTACGCCGCCAAGCTGCTCGCTGATCTGGGCGCCGACGTCGTCAAGGTCGAACCCTTGGAGGGTGACCCGGCTCGACGACGCGGGCCTTTTCCGGGTGGCATCGCCCACCCTGAGAGCAGCGGCCTGTTCCTTTACCTGAATGCCAACAAGCGCGGTGTAGATCTCGATCTCAACCACCCGCGAGGCCGTGCCGTCCTTTCGAAACTAGCAGCGACCGCCGACCTACTGATCCACAACTTCACGCCGCCGCAGATGGACCAACTTGGTCTCGAGTACGAAGCCTTCGCTCGCACCAACCCCCGACTGATCATGACGTCGATCACGCCATTCGGCATGCAGGGACCGCGCCGCAATGAACCGGCAACCGATTTGACTCTCTGGAACTCGAGTGGAATCGCGAATCTCAACGGTGGGGGGCCCGAAGCTGCCGACCTGCCGCCACTGAAGCCTTTCGGCCAGCAAGCCGAGTATCAAGGAGGACTGAATGCGGCCGTAGCATCGATGGCGGCCATGTTCGCACGCTTGCGCGGCGCCGGCGGCCAGCACGTCACCGTATCGATCCAGGAAAGCCTGATGGCCATACTCGAACTGACCTTCGAGTACTGGCCGTACATGGGCCTGGTGGCGTCGCGGCTCGGCCGCAAGCCGATCCAACCGCTCGACTTCCTCGAGTGCCGCGACGGCTGGATCTTTGTCTGCTGCGTCGAGGAGCATCAGTGGAGGTCTCTGGTCGAGCTGATGGGCAACCCTGAATGGGCCGGCATGGAGCTCTTCGAAACCCGCCTGACCCGGGCGGAGAACTGGGACGCCTTGAAGATCATGATGCAGGAATGGATCGCCGACCGCAGCGTCGACGATCTCTACCGGCAGGGGCAGGCCAGACGCATTCCGCTCGCCCCGGTTTCTACCACGGGAGATCTGCTCTCCTCTGAGCATCTGAAGGCGAGAGGGTTCTTTGCCTCGCTCGAGCATCCCGTAGCCGGCCCGCTGCGCTACCCGGGCGCGCCGTACAAGATGAGCACTACACCGTGGGAGCTGCGCCACCCCGCCCCGATACTCGGCCAACATACGGAGGAAGTACTGGGCGAGATCGGTGTCGTCGAAAGTGAACTGACGCAGCTGCGTCTAAGCGGGGCGGTAGGGTAACCATGAGCCGACCGCTCGAAGGCATCCGCATCGCCGACTTCACCTGGGTATGGGCGGGCCCGTTCTGCACTCTGCAGCTTGCCCACCTCGGCGCCGACGTCGTTCGCGTCGAGACACAGTCGCGCCCTTGCGTCACTCGTCTCTTGCCACCGTGGTTGGACGGCAAGCCGGGAATCAACCGCAGCGGCTACTTCAATCAATACAACCAGGGGAAACGCAGCCTCGCACTCGACCTCAAGCAGCCCGAGTCCCTCGACATTGCCAAACGACTGGTCGCGGCAAGCGACGTGGTCTGCGAGAACTTCGCCAGCGGCGTCATCGATCGACTCGGTCTCGGGTACGACGTCCTGCGTCAGGTGAATCCGCGCATCATCATGATCTCGCTGTCCGGCTACGGGCTCGGCGGTCCGGAGAGCGAGTTCGTTTCGTACGGACCGGCGCAGGTACCGCTTTCGGGCATGTCGTCGCTCACCGGTTACGCAGATTGGCCGCCGATGCACGTCGGGATCTCCTACGGCGACCCCACCGCCGGCCTGCACGGAGCATTCGCCGTGCTCGCCGCTCTCGTCCACCGCGAGAAGACAGGCGAAGGGCAATTCATCGACCTGTCGCAAACGGAGACCATGATCGCGCTGCTGGCAGAAGGCGTATTGGACTACGCCATGAACGGCACTCAGCCCGAGCGCAGTGGTAACCGCGACCCCCACCTCGCGCCGCACGGCGTTTTTCGTTGTGCCGGCGAGCAGCGTTGGGTGTCGATCGCCGTGCGCGACGATATGGAGTGGCAGCGGCTCGCGCTGCTGATCGGGGGATCCGCTTTGGCCGCTGACGCGCGGTTTGCGAGCGCCGCCGCACGTAAGCAAAACGAGGACTCACTCGAGGAGCTGGTTACGGAATGGACTTCAAAACAATCGGCGGAGGAAGTGCATGCTGCTCTGGCAGCCGAAGGCATCCCGGCATTCACTACCTTCAACAACCGCGACATTGCTGAAGACCCCCATCTGAAGCAGAGCGGGATCTTTGTCGAATTGGACCACCCGGAGGTTGGCCGGCGTACTCATATCGGCGTCCCCTGGCGCATGCCGGCTACACCGACCGAAGTGCAGCGCCCGGCACCCTGCTTAGGGGCAGACACCGACGAGGTGATGGTATCGCTGGGATACTCGAATGACGAGATACGGCTGCTCAGGGACCGGAAGGCTCTCTACTGAGCTCAGTTGGGCATCGCACAGCCGGTGTGAGAGGCAATGTCGCTGACCGACAGCTTGCCTTCGCGCTTGGCGCCATCGCCGAAGATCCAGGTCGGAAAAGAGTCAACCCCTAGCCTCTCGCACTTGGAACGCGTTTTCCTGCTGCCTGGAATAGAGCACTCGACGTACTCGAGACGGTTGGCGTAGCCGCGGAAGTCCTTCCGTTGCGCACGGCAAAGGGGACACCAGGACGTGCCGTACATCACCGCGCCGCTGTTACGGACACAATCCGCGAAGGTGCCGTAACCGGCCGCCGATGCCATTTCAGGCGCGGAGAGCGCTACGAGCAATAAGGTCGCAAGCGCGCAGGTCGTCGACAGTCGTTTCATCTTCATCCCCTCTCCCCGCCTTCCAGGCTGCGATGCGCCACCGTCGGTCATATAGCTGAACCCGACCAGAGGTTGAAGGGCCGCAAAAGCAAAACGAGCCGGGGAGCGATCGCTCTCCGGCTCGTACTTGCTGCTGCGGGGTGCGGGGGGTTACCAGGTGTTTCAGGCGGCTGCTTGAGTCGTTGCCGCTTTCTTCCGGCGACGCGGAACGAACGGAAGAATCTTGTGACGTCGCGCCGCGCGTAGGCGCACACGACCAATCTTGGCTCGCTCTTCCGCCGGCTGCGCCAGAAGACGTTCCTTCCAGAGCATCAGCTGGCGCCGGACATACTCGGGGTTGAAACCGAGGACAGCGCATACAGATTCGAACGAGAACGGCCAACTCGAATCCCCTTCCAGGAACCATTCCTCCGCTTCTCGGAACAATCGCTGGCTGCGAGGCCTCTTTGCACCGGCATACTTCTGGAAGCAGGAGACGGCGTCTTCGAGTACCGCCAGCATCAGGCGACGCTCACCTTCCAATACTCCGTTCCCACGGAATCCTCTGAAGAACTGCGAGGGGAGCAGAATCTCGGGTTCGATCAGGCGCGGTAACACACCATCGAAGTTCGTGCCTTCGTACTGCTTCGACCACTGCATTGACGCCGCCGCTTCCATACCATTCCTCCTTCAGATCGTTCGCGAGCCGTTAGATGCCCAGGGTCACAGCGCGTTTCGATGCAAACCCTACGCACGCCTCGTGCCACGAGGAAGTCGAACACGCTGACGATCGATGTGCATAGGGATTGTGCAGATCTGAAGGATTTCCGCGTGCCGCCGCAGTCCGAGCGACGCACAATGAGACATGCATGCGTACCAAAGTGGGACACCGGCGGCTGCGCCGCGGCTGTCGCGCGGCGGGGCCGTTCGCCGTTGGCTCACTGCGGGCTGCCCTCGCTGCCGTCTCTGACAACATGTGGTTATCTGCCGTCCGACAAGCGTTTAGAGATGGACCTTGGTCAGGGCCGCATGGCCCCTGCTCTCAGGCGTTGCCTAGGATGATTACGCACGAGACGGCGCCGGGGCCGCCGACATTGTGCGCCAACCCGAGCTTGGCGTCGGGAATTTGGCGCTGGCCACAGGTGCCGCGCAGCTGCTGAACACATTCGTAGATCATCCGCACACCGCTGGCGCCGATGGGATGGCCGAACGACTTCAGGCCACCACTCGGGTTGATCGGAATGTCACCGGTCAGGGAAGTCCTGCCCTCGCGCACCAAGTCGGGACCCTGCCCCTTTTCGCAGAAACCGAGATCCTCCGTATTGGAGATCTCAGTCCACGTGAAGCAATCGTGAACTTCCGCAAAGCTGATGTCCTTGGCAGTGATACCGGCCATCTCGTACGCCTGCTTCGCCGCCTTCTGCGTCGAGCGGAAGCCCAGATAGTCGAACGTCGGGTCGAAGTAGGGCCTGCCCGTGGTGACAGCCAGGCCGAAACCCTTCACCAGGGCGTAGTCCGCACGAAAACGCTTCGCGATATCCGCTCTACAAATGATGGCGGCCGCGGCACCGTCGGTCGTCGGACAGCAATCGAACAAACCGAACGGCGAGGCGATGATCGGCGCCTTGAGGACCTTCTCCTCCGTCACCTCCATCTGGAGATGGGCCTTCGGATTGCGCGCACCATTATAGTGGTTCTTCACCGCAACCTTGGCGAGGACATCGCGCCCCATGCCGAACGTGTGCATGTAGCGGTTGGCCGCCAGGGCAAACAGGCCCGGAGCCGAATTGCCCTTTCCGAGCAATGGGTGACCCAGCCGCGGTAATCCCCTGCCACCGCGGTCCCGCAGTTTTTCGGCGCCGAGAACCAGCACGATATCGTAGGCTCCTGAAGCAATCGCCAGACAACCATTACGGAATGCGTCTGTCCCCGTAGCGCAGTAGTTTTCAACCCGTGTAATCGGCCGGTCGTACAAGCGAAGTGCATCGCCAAGCGAAACGGCGGCCTTGCCCCCGTTCGGGCCGGGCAGGTAGGTCCCCAGGTAGGCAGCATCGATCTCCTTCGGATCGATGCCGGCGTCGTCGTATGCCGCAAACGCCGCTTCGCAGATCAGATCCTCGTAACTCTGCTCGAAGAGCTCACCGAACTTCGTGCAACCGACGCCGATGACTGCGACCTGATCCTTCATCGCTCGTACCTCAGCGCAGCGGACGCGCTTTCCAGAAATAGTTGTGGTTGTCGCCGCCCTCGTGCAGGCGGCGGAATGTCAGCTGCACCGGCTTGCCAATTTCGACTTCTTCCTCCTCGAAATCCGTCACCTGGAGATACACACGGCCGCCTCCGTCGAGATCGACTACCGCCATCGGCAGCGGGTGTTCGACGTTGGCGATCAGATGATCGACGGTGAAGGTGAAGATCTTGCCGGTCTTTTGCAGCTTGTGGTCGGTCAGGCAGTCGCGGCCCTTACATTGAATGCACACGCGCGCGATCGGGTACTGCACCATGCCACACGACTCGCAGCGGCTGCCGTAGAAACGGACATCCTGCTTGAGCTCCTTGTACTCGAGGACATTGTTGATCGCCTCACCAGTCGCGTCGACGTCGACGATGCGGCGGAGCTTCAGGTATTTGGCATAAGACGGAAGGCTGAGCTTGGCGTCGAGTGTTTGCTTCCAGGAACGCGCCGGCCGGCTCTTGGGCAGGTCGGCGGTAGCACGCAGCAAAACAGCGTCGGCGCCCTCGCCGTAGCCAGCGACTACGATCCAGTCCCCTGCCGACACCGTATCAAGGGCGGCCCCTAGGGCGAGCAACGGATCAGCCGTGCCGGCGCTGCCGATCGAACCGATTGCCGGAGGAACGAGTTGGGTCTTGGCATCGAATCCAATCTTCTTGGCAAGGTCCGCGGCCGCACGGATGTCGGGGGAAGAAAGCGCGAACTTGGCCACGGCCTTCGCTTGCAGACCTGCGGCCTCCAGCAGAATTGAGACGGCTTCGCCGATGTCGTTGGCATAGCCGTAGGTATTGGAGAAGCGGCCGGGGAAGGCCTGCAGGAATCGTTCACCGTCGGTACGCCAGAAATGGGTGAACTCTTCCGAAACGGACGCCGTCTGTACGATCTCGGCCAGGACCTGCTCGCTGCCGATAGTCACTGCCGCCGCGGCATCTCCCAACGAGCCTTCCATCTCCGACTCGGGTGCCGCCAGGCGGGCGTCGGCTGCCGCGACGAGGATGTGTTTGCGGGTTTCAGCGCGGACAGCATTGAAGGCGGCGAGTACGGCGCTCAGCGCGGCGCGACTTGAACCGGCATAATCGGCGGTTTGTGAGCGACGCGGCAGGTCGCAGGCGGTAGCGATCATGCTGGCGACTTGTTTCTCGGCGTACGGCGCGCTGGTGCTGGCGAAATAGAGACCGTCGATGTCTGAGCCGCTGCCGGCAATGCATTCGACCGCGGCCTCGGCAGCCATCGTCAGAGCATCTTCATCGTAGTTGCCGACTGCGATTTCGCCCGACGGCTGAGAGCTGCCCCACGCCCCGGCGATCAATTCTCGCGCCAGACGATAGCGTGGAACGTAGACGCTGTAGCCGGTGATCCCGACCATTGTTCAACTCTCCTGGCGCAGAAGTCGGAAGGCCAAACCGACGAAGGCTGGGAGCAAGAGAAGCAAAGCGCCGGGCGACCGCTGCGGATTGGGTACGATGGCGCAGCTGTCACCGCTGGTACAGATCTGCGACAGGCCCTCACCGACGCAACGAGGCGTCGAGGTCGGACGGCGGGTGCCCGTCGGTGTCTCCGTGGCGGTGTCTGTCGCCGTTGGCGTAGCGGTTTCAGTCGGCCCAGTCCTCGTCGGTGTCGATGTCGCGGTTCTCGGCCTCGTTCCAGTGAACGTGGCCGTTTCGGTTGGCGTCCGCGTAGGCGTCGATGTCTTCGCAGGTCTGGGTGTGTTCGACGGGGTCTCTGTGGTCGTCGGCGTGAGGGTCGGCATGAAGTTGCAGTCCGATGGCCCGGCGCATCTTCCGGTCGCGGCCTCGACACACATGCCGTCCCACCCCTCGGTGCAGCAGAACGGATCGCCACCCGATTCGGCGCACACGCAAGCCTCACAGGCGGGATTGTTGCACTTCGGGATACCTGGGCGGACGACAAAGCACTCGATCGGGGTTGAGGTGAGAGTTGGGGCTGAGGTTGGCGTGGGCGTTTCGGTCCCAGTGAAAGTGTCCGTCGGTGTCGGTCCCGTGGGTGTGGCGGTAATCGTTGGTGAGGGCGTTGCTGTGGGCGTAAGTGTCTGAGTGCTGGTACCCGCGGTCGGGGGCGTTGGAAGCGGAGTCGCCGGACGACTTGACAGCAGGAACGTCAACGATCCGGAGGCCGATCCACTCCCCTGGTTTGCGGTAATAACATCGAGGCGCCCATCGGCATCGACGTCCGCCAGAACTACACCACGTGGCGCCGCCGCAGTTTCGCAGAGACTCCCTCCGATGGAGCAGTTCCCAGGTCCGAGGTCGACCATGCCATTGCCGTCGCCGAAGAAGAAAGGCGCGGTATCGTCGTCCTGGTTGGTGACCACCAGATCAACGTCGAAGTCCGTATTGATGTTGCCCGCGGCCACCGCGGACGGTCGCGTACCGATCTGGCCTTCTTGATCGGAGCTGACGAACGCCGGGTTTTCGCTTGCGGGCAAATTGCTCCGAAAGATCGAGAGCGTACCGTCGACTCCACCACCGACGACGGCCAGATCCGGAACGGCATCGCGCGTCAGGTCGGCGACAGCGACGGCCGTCGGCGCCGTGCCGACCGCCAGAGCCGCCAACGCGCGGAACATCGAAGGACTGGCCGCGTCATGGAGGAACACGCGCACCTGGCCGAGGGCGGTGCCGGCGACGATGTCGGGTTCACCGTCGAGGTCGAGATCCTCGGCAGCAACGAAGGTGACGGCGCCGCCGGTAGGAAGGACAACTGCCTGGTTGATGCTGAACTCGTTCTGCATCGCGCCGAACAAAACCGTCACCGAGTTACCCGACCCGTTGCCGACGATGATGTCGGCGCGGGCGTCACCGTTGACGTCGGCGATCGCCACTGCTCGCGGGTCGGCACCTGCTGGAATAGGTGCATCGGCCATGAAAACGCCGCTGGAGTTACTTCGTAAGATGGAGATGCCACTCTGCGTAGCGACGGCAAGATCGATTGTCAGATTGCGATCGAGGTCCCCGGCCGCGATCGCCACCGGGCTGGTCCCGACTGTGACGTCGGACCGCTGGCCGGCATTGGCGCAATTCAGCATGCGAAGCGCCTGCGGGTTGGTAAGGAGAATGATGACGAGATTGCGCTGCTGATCGACGACCGCCAGATCGGGGTTGCCGTCGCGGTTGAAGTCGTCCGTTGCGAGAGCTGTCGGTCCGCCGCCCACCGACGCGTCGCAGGTGGTGAACTGCACACGTTGCGCAGTTGCCGGCAGATGCAAAAGGCCAACCAGAGCTATGGCCAGCGCGATCGCGGCGCAATGACGGACCATGATTTGAAACTGCATCGAATCCGGTCCTTCGTTCAACCCCACGGCCGCGGAACTGCGCGCCGCCGGAAGACGAATGCCATGAGGGCGACCGCCGCGAGCATGAGCGTGCCGTCATCGTTCGAGCCACCATCGACCGTGCAGCCGCCGCCGCTGAGAGTAACCACGCCGCGTTTGGTGTTGGTCGGCGCTGGGCTCGGTGTTGCGCTCGGCCGACGGGTGCGCGTCGGGGACCGGGTGGTCGTCGGCGACGCGGTAGCGGTTCCGGCGCCGGGTGGAGTTGTCGAAGTCGCCATCGGAGTGTTTGTGACGGTCGGGGTTGGTGTGGGCAAACGCAGCCCGCTGAGCAGGTAGGTGACACTGCCATTGCCGGCGTTGGCGACGACGACATCATCGCGGCCGTCGCGATCGATATCGGCGACATCCAGGTCGACTGGACCCTGGCTCCCTTCGAGGACCAGTGCATCCAGCGGGATACCGAGTCCGCCGCTCGGCTGTCCGCGGAATTGGGCGACGGAGTTGTTCGCCATATCGGTGAGAATGAGGTCGGGCTGTCCGTCGCGTTCGATGTCGCCGGTATCGATGGCCGATGGCACGGCGGCCTGCGTGCCGCCCTTCGGCGTCGGAACAGCGACCGCAGTTCCCTGGACGTAGGTGACGCCACCGGCACCGGCGGCTCGCCCCTCGTACAACAGCGCGGTCCCATTGGCGCCGGCCTGTGTCAGCGACACAACCAGGTCGGGGACGCTATCCGTCTGCACGAATATTCCGGACACCAGACCTGACGGCTGGCTGCCTTGAGGAAGGTTCAACGTCGACTGTCCCTGGAAGCTGTCGCCGATGTCAGCACAATTGAAGCTCGCGTTGGACCTCTGCACGAAGACGCTCACAGCGCGGTTCTGGGCGCTGGTGGCCGCAAAATCGCTGCGACCGTCGACGTTCAGGTCGGCGGCGATCACCTTGTTCGTCCGTCCGCCAACCCGCATCGCACAGCGACCGCCAAACGGCTGATTTGGTTGGCGCGTGCCGAGGAAGATCGAGATGTCTTCGCTGGCGGCGTCCGAGACGATGAGGTCCGGGGTCGAGTCACGATTGAAGTCGGTGACGGCAACATCCGAGGGATCAGTGCCTGCGGCGATTGGGTTTGCTGCACTGGGAACGAAGGCGCCCTGCCCGTTGCCGTAGAACAGGCTGACCCCCTGAGCTCCGATGACGACGAGATCGGCTCTCGAATTGCGATCGAGGTCGGTGGCGACCACCGTCTCGGGGGCGGTGACCGTCAAAGGAGTCCCGAGCTCGATATCGAACGCGGCGCATATGTCGTCGCTCGGCGCACCCAGGGACGTCGAAAGGATCAGAATTCGGTTTCCGGTCTGGTCAGCGACAGCAACATCGCGCGTACCGTCACTGTCGAAGTCTTCCGTGGTCACCGACACGGGTCTGCCAAAACTGGTACCTCCAGCCGATTCTTCGGTGCACTCCCGTAGCCCGATGGTTGGGATCTGGGTTGGAGTCGGGGTGTTGGTGGGTGTTCTGGTTTCGGTAAAGGTTGGAGTTGGGCCTGTCGGCGTCGGATTTGGAACGGTGCCGACGGGGGTTGCCGTCGGGTCCGCGCCGACGGAGCTTGTATTGATCATGATGCATAGCGTCGTGAGATCGCCTTGCAGCGCCACCAGGTCGTCCATACTGTCGCCGTTCAGCTTGCCCGACGCGATCGCTACCTGTCCGCCGTCCTGGCACCCGCGAATTGTTCCAGCCACCGATGATCTCCAGATTCCAACTTCGATTGTGCTTGAGGGAAGCTCGGTACATTTGTCACTGAGCTGGCACAGAAGGAATATTTCGTCGAGCGAGGACGTAAGTGCAAGGTCAACCTTTCCGTCCGGCTCGACATCAAGTGTCGTGATTGCAGTCGGTTCTTGAGGACCGGTTCCAAATTCAGTCATCGGAAAGAGTGCGTCGCCGTCGTTGGGAAGGAAGAGGAGTTCCGTCGTCAGCGCGCCCGAATCAGAGTCGACCGCGATCAGATCATTCGTAAGGTCCCCGTTTGCATCGGCGATCACGAGTCCGGTCGGCTCGGCGCCGGCGGTAATGAAGCCGTTGAAGTTGAAGGTGCCCGTACCCGTACCGAGGTAGACAACAAACTGACCGGAAGACGGGTTCGAAATGATCAGGTCGGGAATGTTGTTGCTATCAAGAAATCCATCCGCAATGGCAAACGCGTTCGAGCTACGCGTTGAGATAGTAGCCGGAACAAACGGTGAGAACGTGCCGTCGCCACCGTTTTGCAGGAGGTAGACTACGTCCGGACTGAGCACCGCCAAATCGTCGCGCGAATCACCATTTAAGTCGGCGACAGCGATGCCCATCGGGTTTGCCGCGACCAGGAACCGGCTTGGGTCCTCGTCGTCGAAAACGCCTTCTCCGTCGTTCAGTAGAACCGAGATGGTTCCATCGTCGGCGTTCGCAGTGACGATATCGATGAAGTTGTCGGCGTTGAACCGACCGGTGGCAACGGCGACGACGCGCGCGCCATTGGTGAAGAAGGGCTCACCTCCCTCCAACTCCCCCTCGCCATCGTTGATGAAGACTGTTACTTCGTCGCTATCGGGTTCAACGGCAATTACGTCGCCGATGCCATCGCCATTCACGTCTGCGATCGTCACCGCCTGCGGATTGTCAGAGCCACTCGCAAGAGCGTCGGCTTCCTCAGTCGTTCGGAAGGAAACGCGGGCTTCCACCGGCGCTGCGGCGATCAGAACGAGGCAGAGCGCGAGCCCGGGCCGCAGGTCAGCTAGTCGCATGAGCGACCTTTTTCACCTTCCATAAAAACTTTGTCAATCCAGCTCTTGCCGACGAATGAGCGGCGATCTCATTCAAAGAAATCGCTTCGTCGGTGAACGGGAAAACGCAAGCCGCGTCGGCTGGACCCGACGCGGCTTCGCTTGGAGAACGCGGGAGGTCAGGCCGGCTGTCCTGCCCGGATCTCCTTCTCGAGGACACCGAGCAGGACGCTCAGGTCGGGGTCGACATCGCGGCGGCGCTCGACGGTGCGGACGGCGTAGATGATGGTCGAGTGATCGCGGCCGCCGAACTTGTCGGCGATGCTCGGGAACGAAGCCGCCGCCAACGTCCGGCTCAGGTACATTGCCAGCTGACGCGGCGCCGACAGCACCTTCGCACGGTGATGCGACTTCAGCTCCTCGATCGTAATGTTGAAATGCCGGCTCACGCCGTCGAGCACGGCATCAACCGACACCGGCGGCGGTGGCACGCGTGCCACCGAGGCCAATACCTGTGCCGCCATCTTCACGTCGATCGGAACATCGCGCAGGTGCGACCACGCCAGTACGCGGATCAACGCGCCTTCGAGCTGACGGACGCTGGGGCCGCTGCGGTCCACAATCAGCTCGGCGACATCGTCGGGTACTTCTACGTGGTGCCGCTTCGCCTTGTTGCGCAGGATCGCAATCCGCATCTCGCGGGTCGGCGGAAGAATATCGACGATCAGTCCGCCTTCGAACCGGCTGCGCAGCCGCTGATCGATGCCGTTGATGACGCTCGGTGGTTTATCTGACGTCAGCACCACCTGCTTCCCGAGGTTGTAGAGCGTATTGAACGTATGAAACAGCTCTTCCTGGGTACGCTCTTTGCCGACGAGGAACTCGATATCGTCGAGAATGAAGAGATCGAGATCCCGGAAGCGGTCGCGGAAGGCCACCATCTGATCGCTGCGCAGCGACGAAATCAGATTGTTGGTGAAGGACTCCGCCGAAAGATAGCCGACCCGTAGCGGTTCCGGCTGGGCCAGAGCCTCGTGCGCAATGGCGTTCGTCAGATGTGTCTTGCCGAGACCGACCCCGCCCCAGACAAACAGCGGGCTGAAGCGGCGCTCGGCGCCGGAAGTCACCGCACGGGCCGCACGATAGGCGACTTCGTTCGTCGACCCGACGACGAAGCCATCGAAGGTATACTCCGCAACCAGGCCGCCGATCCGCGGCATCCGCTTGATCCTCGGCCGCAATCGCGGTCGAGGCGACTCGGGCGCCGACGCAGGCGGTGCGTCAGGTTGGAATGATCCGACGACGACGCGGACTGCCGGAGCGTCTAGAGTACATTGGCATAATGCGGTGCGAATCGTTCCCAGGTAGTGGCGCGTCACCCACTCCTGAAAGAACTGGTTGGCGACTTCGAGGCGCAACCCCTCGTTGTCGACGCTGCAATGAATCGGCTCGATCCAGGTCGCATAGTTGCGTTCGCCGAGCTGCTCCCGGATTCGTGGTAGCGCTGCCTGCCACACTGCCTCCATCATACCGCCCCCGATCTTTGCGCTGGGGACTTGTCAGCCGCGCGCATTGGTTATCCACAGTTGGGGACAACACGGTAAGTCTTCGCCACCCCTCCACTTCCTCCAGCACCCCACAGCTCCATGCACATCCCACAAGCGATTGCTCTCCCGCCCTCCCGTCAGGGAGGCAACACGCGCGGCCAACAAGAGTCATGATTCGATTCGAAAACCTACAGAACAGGTACTCGAGAGGGCGCGTAATTAGCTGGTCCATCCGTCTTCTGTCAATACATTTTTTCCGCTGGATCAGAAGTGCGATGACATCCAAGGACTTGCAAGGGTCACAATATCGTAATGCGATGGTAGTGATTTCGAAGCATCGGTGCAGGCGTGCGCAACATCAACGTAACTGCACGGATCTCAATCGTATTCGCGAATACATCCGCCGAATATCCGCGAAACTTCCGTGGAAATACTCACCCCATCTCGCTGAGCGGCGCGGAAAACCGGTGAACGAAAAGCGAATGCCTCTTCATGGCCGATGACCCGCCAGCACGATCGCATCTGCCAGATTCTCACCTGGATCGCCTTTGAGACGTCTGCCGTTGAGAAACAGTGTTGGCGTCGAGCGAACTCCAAGCGATACACCCAACTTGGCGTCGTCAGCAACGCGTCGATGCACGTCCTCCCGCGACAAACAGGAATCGAATCGTTCGAGATCCATTCCGACTTCTCGCGCAAAACCGCGCAGATCGGTCGCAGAAAAACTCTCCTGATTGTCGAAAAGCACACGCGCGTATTGCCAGAACTTGTCCTGCTCGGAAGCACATTCGGCCGCCGCCGCCGCCATGCAACGATCTCCAGATGCGGCTCCGGCAATCGCCGGATTGCACTTCGGATCCAAGGGAAAGTAGCGAAAGACCAGGCGCACGCCTGCTTCACGTCGCAAAAGATCGCCGATACGGTGGTCGAACGCGGCACAGTGGCCGCAGCCGAAGTCGGAGAACTCGACAATCGTCACGGCAGCGTCAGGATCGCCGCGGGCCGGCCCATCATGCGCAGGGATTTCCACCTGGGGTTGGGCGAAGAAATACCGATAGTAGTCGGGCCGCTGCTGCTGAATCTCTTGCGCGCTCAACGATCGCCTGCCACGGATTGCCTCCCAGCCAACGGCGATGACCAGAAGTGCGAGGGCCGCGGCCGTCGCGGACCAAACCCAACGCTCGCGCTGCGCAAGCGCGGCTTGATCTCTGCGCCCGACTCGCCGCTCCGCATTTCGCAATAGCCAAGCTGCAACCAGCATGCCCACGGCGACGAGGTACAAGCCGCCACAAAGTACACAGATGGTACGCAGAATGATCACTGCAACAATCGCCAAATAGATGGAAAAGAGGAACCCAAGACAGGCAATGGCAAAGATCGCCATAGCCAACATCTGCCGTCGGCTCACGCTACGGCTGCCCAGTAACGCAGCAGCAGCGGCCAACAGCCCGAGGTAGTAGACGGCAGCGATGAGCGATACTGAGACGCCGGCAAGCGTTGCGTAATTGCTCGTCAGAACAACGTCGCAGTTCACCGTGCTGCTTACATTGCAGAAGCTGGCATACGTCAGATCCGCGGCCAGCTGACGGTGGACATTCTCGATGGTCAGGCTGAGCCCAAGACCGACCGCCGCGAGGACCACGGCGGCCAGCGCTCTGCGAGAATGTTCCTGCATGGGATGGCTCACGTCACAAGCGAAGCTGCATCGTCTTGCCGGGGTGTGCGAACGCCCGCAAGCGAGACTGCCCTAGGAGAACACCCTTGCGTAGCGCCACATGGCACGCTGATCGCAAGCGATCACGGCGATCAGCTCACCAGCACGATCGACGAGCTTCATGGTCTCTCCGGGATGTCCTCGCGGTACTGTCTCGAGAAGAGGGAGAAACCCACTGCGGGCCCTCGAGGCGTCGGCCGGCGGAAGCTCTAGCTGGCGCAAATCATGCAAGGCCTCCGCCAAGCTGATGACCTCCACGTTGCCGGCTTCAAACGCATCGAGCGAGATCGAGTCCTGCTCGCGGAAGCGCCCAAACTTCGTTCGACGCAGCGACGCCAGATGCCCGACGGTCCCGAGGGCTGCCGCGACCGTACCGGCAAGCACGCGTACATAGGTCCCCTTCGAGCAAGAAACCGCGAACGTCAGGTTGCGCTCATCGTCTTGGTTGAGCCGAAACGAATGGATCGTAATGCGCCGGGCCACTCGGTCGACTTCGATGCCGCGGCGAGCAAGCTTGTAGAGCGGTGTGCCGGCTCGTTTGATTGCCGAGTACATCGGCGGAACCTGGTCGATCTCACCGGTGAGTCGCAGAGCGATTTCGTGTAGCTGAGCGTCGTCGAAACGCGGCACGGGTTCGGTTCTGGTCACCGTGCCCGTTGGATCCCCTGTGTCGGTCTCTTCGCCGAGTTGGATCCGGCCGCTGTAGTCCTTGTCGGCATAATTTAGAAACTGGGCAATCTTCGTTCCATCGCCGACGCATAGCGGCAGCACACCACTGGCGAAGGGATCGAGGGTGCCGAGGTGGCCGGTTTTGGTCCGCAACAAACGTTTTGCACAACGCACGACGTCCGCCGAGGTGATTCCCTCCGGTTTGTCGACAATGACCAGGCCGTTCATTCGTCGTCAGGGACGATCTCTTTCAACAACGAGGCCATGCGGTCGGCTTGTTCCATGGAGGAGTCGAGCAAGAAGGTCAGCTCCGGCGCGTACCGCAGACGCAAGTGCCGGGCCAACTGTACTTTGATGAAGCCGGCGGCGCTCCGCATACCTGCAAGGCTGCGGGCGCGCTCCGCTTCATCACCCAAGCAGCTGAAGTAGACGCGTGCATGGCGCAGATCGGGGCTGACGTCGACGGCGGTCAGCGTCACCATGCCGACGCGAGGATCCTTGATTTCGCGAGCCAGCAGCTCGGCGATGACGTCACGCATCGCCTCGCCGACACGTTCCTTGCGATGGCCGCTCACCGTCACACCTCCGTGGCCGGGAACGGGCGACGAAATACGCGGCGGTACGCGCTGGCAGTGTCAGCAATGTAACAGCTCGATCTCGTCGCCGCCGAGCTCTGCAATCTGCAAGTCATCGATGAACCGAACGACCTGGCGCAAGCCTCCCTCGACGTACGCTGCATCGGGGCCGATCTGGCACACTCCGATGACCGCCTTTTGCCAGAGGTCATGATCGTCACATTCCGCAATGGAAACATTGAAGGTGTTGGCGACTCTCGCCTTGATCTTCTTGATAACCCCACGCTTCCCCTTCAACGAGTGGTTCTCGGGGAGGAATAAGGTCAGTTTGAGGACACCGACCACCACGCTGAGACTCGTTCGAGCGGCGTTGCCTGCGGAGCAAGCAGAAATCGGGCCGGGTTAGACCCGGCTCTCGGCGCCCACAGCCCTAGCCGTCGGTGCGCTGAGCTTGCGAACCACGGTCTCCAACTCGAAGGCCTCGACGATGTCACCTTGCTTGATGTCCTGATAATCCTCGAGTGTGATGCCGCACTCGTAGCCCGAAGAAACTTCGCGCGCGTCTTCTTTGAAGCGTCGCAGACTGGCGATCTTGCCGGTGTAGACGACGACGTGGTCACGCACGAGACGCGCCTGCGCGTTGCGCACGACCTTCCCATCCACGACGTAGGAACCGGCAACGATGCCGCCTCCCGGGATCGTGAAGGTTTGGCGAACCTCGGCGCGACCGAGCGCCTTCTCCTGGACCGTCGGCTCGAGCAGTCCTTCCATCGCTTCCCGGACCGCGTTCTGGGCATCGTAGATGATGTTGTAGAGCCGGATGTCGACCCCTTCGCGTTCAGCAACTTCGCCGGCCTTGGTCTCGGGGCGAACATTGAAGCCGATAATCACGGCGTTCGACGCAGACCCGAGCAGCACATCGCTCTCCGTGATGCCGCCGACCGAGCCGTGGAGGACGTTGACCTTCACTTCCGGGGTCGACAGCCGCGTCAGAGCGTCGCGCAACGCTTCGACCGAGCCCTGTACGTCTGCTTTCACGACAACCCCGAGTTCCTTCATGCTGCCGGTTTGGATCTGTTGGTACAGGTCTTCCAACGACACTTTCGCTGTTTTGGAGAGATCCTGCTCACGCTGCTTGCTGCGTCGGTGGTCCGCCACCTGGCGAGCTGTCGCCTCGTCCTGAACGGCGACGAACGAGTTGCCAGCTTCTGGGACACCTTGGAGTCCGAGAATTTCGACGGGAACCGAAGGGCCAGCGATATCCACCTTGCTGCCCTTGTCGTCGATCATGGCGCGCACCCGGCCGTAGTTGCCGCCGCAGACGAACGGATCGCCGCGCCTCAGGGTACCTTCCTGCACGAGCACCGTGGCGACGGCGCCACGACCGCGATCGAGTTTGGCTTCGATGATGGTTCCGCGCGCCAGCTTGTCGGGGTTTGCCTTGAGATCGAGAACTTCGGATTGCAACAGGATCATCTCGAGCAAATGGTCGACACCCTCTTTGGTCTTGGCCGAAACCGGGGCGCAGATCGTATCACCGCCCCACTCCTCGGCGACGAGGCCATAGTCGGCGAGGCCCTGCCGGATGCGCTCGAGATTGGACTCGGGTTTGTCGATCTTGTTGATGGCGACGATGATCGGGACGCCTGCGGCGCGGGCATGGTTGATCGCTTCCACGGTCTGCGGCATCACTCCGTCGTCAGCCGCCACAACCAGAACCACGAGGTCGGTCACTTTGGCGCCACGGGCACGCATGGCGGTAAACGCCTCATGGCCTGGAGTATCGAGAAAGGTGACGGTCTTGACCCCCACGTCGACGGTGTAGGCACCGATGTGTTGGGTGATGCCGCCGGCTTCCTGTGCGGTGACGTTGGTTTGGCGAACAGCGTCCAGCAGTGATGTCTTGCCGTGGTCGACATGGCCCATGATTGTCACCACCGGCGGCCGTGACACCAGGTTGCCTTCCTCTTGAGCGGCCTCGTGGCCCTCTTCGAGCGCGGATTCGGCATCGAAGGCGACGTTTTCGACGTTGTACTCGAAATCCGAGGCAAGCAACGTGGCCGTATCGATATCGAGCAGCTGATTGATGGTGGCCATCATCCCGGAGTCCATCAGCTTCTTGATGATCTCCGCCGCTTTGACGCCCATGGCGCGAGCGAGCTCGCCGACGGTGATCACCTCGGAGATACGGACGACGCGCTTGCTCGCGCGCGGTGTGGTGATCTCGGTTTTCTTCTGTTCCTTACCCGGAAGTGCCTTTTTTTTGCGCGGTGGTCGCGACCGCAAGCGATCCTGCTCGCGCATTTCCGGGGCTTCCGACTTGCGGATGACCCGTCGTTTCTTCTTCTTGCGGCGCCCGTCCTCGGTCGGTGGCGGAACGGCTTCGGCAGCTGGTGCGACGGTTTCAGTGCGCGGCCGTTCGCGGCCGGCGGGGGGGCGGCCCGCACGTTCAGGCGGGGCTGGCGCGGGGGTGGGCTTTTTCGTCAGATCGATACGGCCGAGCACTCTCGATCTGTGCAAACCCGGTGACAGAGGTGGAGCTTCGGCCGCCGGTGCTGGGCTCGGGGCTGCGACCTTGCGTTCAGGGGGTGGAGCGGCCGGAATCCGTTCGGGTTCGATCGGTGGCGGCGGTGCCGGGGCCGGAGTCCGCGCTTCGGTCACCGACGCCGCAGAGGTATCCAGTGCATCGGACGCGGGTGCCGGGAAACTCACTGAAAGTGATTCGGCCGGCGCGAACGATTGAAACGTCTCTGTCGGCAAAGGCAGCGGTTCCGCCGATTGGCCACCGGGCGCCCCTTCAAGACCTTCCGTCTGGCTGCGTCGCCGGCGGATGACGTTCGTCGTGACGCGGCGCTCGACAAGGGTTTGACCGGTCTCACCGGTGACGACGCGTTCGTCACCAACTGTGACCGACGGCTTGTCCTGCCATACGGCTTCGGTCTTGAGACGCTCTTCCTCTTCCTCGGTGAGCGCACTCTGGCTGCGTTTGCCCGGCATGCCCAGGGCATCTGCCTTGGCAATCAGCTCTTTGCTCGTAAGATTCAGATCTTTTGCCAGTTCGTGAATCCGCTTGCGCGCCATTGCTCGATTACCCTCTCACCACGCCTGAATCTGGGAGCTTCAGCTCAGCTATCAATGCCAACCTTGCCGGCCGTTCGATCGTCCGCCGCAGCGATCGGAGTGATCCCTTCCGCGCTGCAAAGCGGTTGTAGCATTCCTGGTCGACGTGCAGATACCCGCTGCGGCCCTGCTGCTGGCGATCGCGTGCGACTGTAAGCGTGCCATCCGCGCTGCTTACGACCCGGACCAGGGTCGTCTGAGCGTCGCGTTTCCCGCAACCCATGCAGGTCCGTATCGGGGTATGGCGGACAAGTCTCACGAGGCTTTCCCCTCCTCCGCAACAATAGCTTCGCCTTCCGTCGGGTTGCC
>Ga0187892_10004182_pt1 | contig 24698 bp, 34 predicted proteins | sample MA1701073metaG_FD_139345 | JGI IMG/M metagenome (GOLD analysis project Ga0187892, IMG submission 139345) | Bio-ooze microbial communities from a basaltic lava cave in the Kipuka Kanohina Cave System on the Island of Hawaii, USA - MA170107-3 metaG ... | reverse complement strand
TGGGCAATGAGGAATTCCCGCGTCGCCGTCGCCCGGCGGGCGGAAAGTGAAATATTGTATTCGCGGGTGCCGCGCTCATCGGCATGGCCCTCGATCTGCGTCGTAACACCCGAGTACTGCGTAAGCCACGCCGCTTGCTTTCGCAGCGTTTCCTGGGCTTCGGGCGCCAGAGTCGATTGATCCTCGGCGAAATAGATGCGGTCGCCCACATTCACCTGGAAATCCTGGTCCGATCCCGGCTTGGCAACCCCGGTTCCGGTTCCCGCTTCAAGATCCGGCGTATTCTTTTTCGAGCATGCCGCCAGCGCGAGAAAACAGCAGCATAGCGCCGCCATCATGTAGCTGGCCCGACGAAACATCATGGCGTCTTCTCCTCTAACCGGGCCGGCATTTTGCTTGCGGCATGGTTAATTTTTTCTGACCCATGGGGTCTAGCTCGTTTTGGCTCCGCCGGTGATAACGGTTACGGCGCGCCGGTTCTGCGACCAGCACTGCTCGGCATCGCACTTGGCGACGGGGCGCTCCTTGCCATAGGCGATCGATGAGATGCGGGTGCCATCGATGCCCTGGGCAATCAGGAATTCACGCGCCGCCGTGGCGCGGCGGGCCGACAGCGAAATATTGTACTCCCGGGTGCCGCGCTCGTCGGCGTGGCCTTCAACCTGGATGGTGACGCCCGAATACTGGCTGAGCCAAGCCGCCTGCTTGCGCAATGTCTCCTGGGCTTCCGGCGCCAGCGCCGATTGATCCTCGGCGAAATAGATACGGTCGCCAACGTTGACGGCGAAATCTTTTTCCGAGCCCGGCGCGGCCTGCCCAACCGTGGTTGCCTCAAGGTCGGGCGTGTTTTTCTTCGAGCAGGCGGTGAGCGCCAGCACACAGCAGAAGGCCGCTGCAATCTTTAAACTCATGGAAGTCTTCATTGGATGTCCTGTTTTGCTCAGTTCAATTTTGGCGACCACGCCGGATCGGAAGCGAACTGCGGCGTCGGCAACTGTTGTTCATTATAACCGGTGATGTCGACCGAATAGAGCTGCGGTCCCCCGCCCTCCCCTCCGGACTCGCGGAAGAACATGAGCACCCGGCCGTTTGGCGCCCAAGTCGGCCCTTCATTGTGGAAGCCCTCCGTAAGGATTCGCTCACCCGAGCCGTCCGGCTTCATGACCCCGATGGCAAACTGGCCCCGGGCCTGTTTGGTGAACGCGATATATTTTCCATCCGGCGACCACACCGGCGTTGAATAGCGTCCATCGCCAAAACTAATGCGGGCCTGGCCCGAGCCATCAACCGACATCACATAAATTTGCTGGGTTCCGCCCCGATCGGACTCGAACACGACTTGCGAGCCGTCCGGGGAATAGCTTGGGCCTGTATTGATTGACGGCACGTTGGTGAGTTGCCGGATGCCGCGCGAACGCAAATCGAGTTCGTAGATATTGGAGTTGCCGCCATCCTGCAGGCTCATGATGACCTTCTGGCCGTCGGGAGAAAACCGCGGCGAAAAACTCATGTTCGGAAATTCACCGACGATCTCGCGCTGCTTGGTGTCGATGTTCATCAGATAGACCCGCGGCGTCGCGCCGCTGAAGGACATGTAGGTGATTTCCTGGGCATTGGGCGAGAAGCGGGGCGTCAGCACCAGGTCCCTGCCGTCGGTCAGGGCGCGGGGATTGAAGCCGTCCTGGTCCATGATGGTGAGCTTCTTCACGCGGTTGTCCTTGGGCCCTGTCTCGTCCACGTAAACCACGCGCGTGTCGAAATATCCGTCGATGCCGGTGAGTTGCTTGTAAATAACGTCGGCGATGAGATGCCCGATGCGCCGCATGTTCTTGGGTGAGGTGGTGAATTGCTGAGCCGCGATCTGCTGCTGGGTGTTGACGTCCCACAGGCGGAATTCAGCGCGCAATTTACCGCCGTCCATGAAAACCTGTCCCGTCACCAGGGCCTTGGCCTGGATTTGCCGCCAGCTGGCGAAGCGCGGCTCCTGGGTAAAGTCGGCGATCTGCTCTATGAAAGAATCTGGCGGCAGCGGATCGAAATATCCTGAACGGCCAAGATCGTTGGTGATCACCGAAGTCATGGTAACCCCGTCCTCCTCCGCTCCATCGCCAGTCAGAAACGGCGCGATGGCGATGGGAAGGGGCGTGATGCGGCCGCCAGTCAGGTCGATTTCCGTCGCGGTCCACGCCGGGCGCAAGCCAATCAAAACCAGCAGCATTGCCAGGGCCACGAGAAATTTTAATCGCCTGTCGTCAGGAAAGCGCATGATCCATCCGGTTCCGGTCAGCCGAACATCATGTTCGGATTGAAATTGATGATGAGGTCCTTCCACAGGTCGTATTTCTCCCGCGGCAGGAAACTGTACGCTCCACATTCCAGAACGGCCGCGACGGCTGATCGCGCGGTTGCATCAAACAAGGGATCGGCGTTGTAGTTCAATACCGCGGGCACGCCGATCACCGAGCCATCCATGTTAAGGCCGAATTGCACCTTCACCACAATCTCGGCTTCGCGGGCGCCCGGCGGCACTGTCCAGCACTGGCGGATTCTCTGCACCAGGGCTTCGATAATGGTCGCCGACAATTGATCGTCCGTGCCCTGAAGATTGGCTTCCCCAATCGCTGGTTGCGAATCGGTTTCCGATCCCTGTTCTGGCGCTTGCGACTCGTCCACCTTGTTGAGAAAGGCCTCAAGCTTGGCGACGTCGAATTTTTCCTTTTTCTTCTTCGGCTTTTCCTTGGGCTTCGCTTCCGCTTTCTTCGGCTGTTCTTTCTTCGATTCTTCCTTCTTCGGCTCAGGCTTATCGGCCACGGTCGTCTTGATCAGATCCTTAAGGGGATCGGAATCGAGAGGCTTCGGCTCTTCCTTTTTTGGCTGCGGAGGTTCCGGTTCGGCTGAAACCTCTTTGACCGCCTTCACCTCTTTCTCGGCGATCTTGGGAGCGGGCTCGGTTTTCTTGATTGTCTCAGCCTTCTTCGGCGCGGGCTTTTCCTTGGGCTTCTCCGCCTCTTTCACCATGGCTATGCGCTTGGACTGATCGGCGATATTGCTGATGTCCACTTCGATCGCGTCTTGCGGCTTCACCTGAAAGGCATCGGGATTGGGCAGCACGGCGAGAGCCGCGGCCAGAATGGCGGCATGCAACACCAGCGATGTCGTGAGGCTCCAGCGCATCTCAGTTCTGCGCCTCCGTAGCCTTGGGGGTCTTCTCCGCATCGCCCGTGACGAGGCCGATCTTGCGGTAGCCCGCGCCATTCAGAAGGCCCATCACTTCCATGACCGAGCCGTAGGAAACATTCGTGTCGGCGCGCACGAAGACCTGCTCCTCGTAGCCGTTCTTGGCTATCGCCATGAGTTTTGGCGCAAGCTGATCAAGCGCGATCTTGCTTTCCTGGAGATAGATCCCCTGGTCGGCCCTGACCGTGATGGTGATCGGCTCCGTTGAAGTGTCGAGCTGCTTGGCCTGCGTTTTCGGCAGTTCGATGGGAACGCCTACCGTCATCAGGGGGGCCGTGACCATGAAGACAATGAGCAGCACCAGCATGACGTCGACGAGCGGCGTCACATTGATTTAGTGCATGGCCCCGCGTGGGGGCGAACGGCGCGAATTGCGCCGCATATAGCCCCTGGCTCCGCCTGCCGTTGCACCCATCCCTATACCCGCTCGTCCAGCTGGCGTGAAATGATCGAGGAGAACTCGTCGGCGAAATTCTCCAGCCTGCTCCCGATCTTCGCCGCGTCGGCTGTGTACATATTGTAGAAGATTGTCGCCGGTATGGCGGCAAGAAGGCCGATCGCCGTGGCGAAGAGCGCTTCCGCAATTCCGGGCGCCACCACCGAAAGATTGGTGTTCTGCGAATTGGCGATGGCCTGGAAGGAGGTCATGATGCCCCAAACGGTGCCGAAAAGGCCGATGAAGGGAGCGGCCGCCCCGGTGGTCGCCAGGAACAGGAGGCGCGCTTCAATGGCTCCCATTTCCTTCTGGATCTGGACGTCCATCACCTTTTCGATGCGCTTCTGAACGCCCTGGAAGCCGGCCCGCAGAGCCGCATCCTGGCTCCGCTTCCACTCCCGCATGGCCGCCATGAAGATCGCCGAAAGGCCGAGATTGGCGCGGTTTCCCAGCGCCAGATAGAGGTCCTCAAGGGATTGCCCCGACCAGAAGTTTTGCTCGAAACGGTCATTGGCGCCATTCATGCGGCGCACCGCAAAGAATTTCTCGATGATGATGGCCCAGCCCCACACCGAGGCCGCGGCAAGTCCGGCCATGACCAGAAATACGGGCCAACTCGCCAGCATGATAAGATGCCAGAGCGAGATATACCCGTTCTGGGCAATCGTATCGACAACGACCGGATCCATATTATCTTCCCACACCCGGAGTCCGTCCCGACCCCTCGCGACTTTCCAGCGTCCATTTCTGGCGAGGCGCCGTGAAACAGGTCAAATCTGTCGAAACTGCGGCGATTCGCTTTGTTTCAGTGGTTTGACCGGGCGGGCCGGAACCCCCAGCCGTAATTGTGGGGTCCATGGTTAAGGTATGATTAAGGCCCTGATTCGGGACGAAACTTCAGAGCTGCCGCCATCTCCTTTGGCAGCCGCTTGGGGCGGCCCTGACCATCGACCAGCGCCGCGGTCACCTGCGCCAAAAACAGAACTTCTTCCGCCCGCTTTACCGCCTGCCCAATCTCGATGCGGGCACCACCCAGTTCATGAAATCGCGTTTCGACCTCCAGGAGATCGTCGATCCTCGCTGGCCTCATGAATTCACAAAACATACGGCGCACCACAAAACCCATGCCGTCGAGCCGGTGATGATGAATGCCGAGAAGCCGCAGGCAATCGGACCGGCCACGCTCGCAGAACTTGAGATAGTTGGCGTGATAGACCGCGCCGGAAAAATCTGTGTCCTCGTAATAAACTCGCACCGGCAGAACATGAACGCCTCCCTCAATGCGGCCCGCCAGATCGGGCCAGTGGTCAGGCATCTTCATCGCCCAGAGGCAGCACTCCTTGCGTGATCTCAGGGCGCTGAGGCACGGCCAGCCCGAGATGTTTGAACGCATGTGGCGTCAGCAATCGCCCCCGCGGCGTGCGGTTGAGAAAGCCAAGCTGCAACAAAAAGGGTTCGACAATGTCCTCGATTGCATCGCGCGCTTCCGAAAGCGATGCCGCGATCGTGTCGATGCCCACCGGCCCGCCGCCGAAATTGACGGCGATGCAGCAGAGATAACGGTGGTCGAGTCCGTCAAGCCCGCGATTGTCCACGTCGAGCTTGGCGAGCGCCGCATCGGCGGCGATCCGGTCGATCACATCATTGCCGTTGACTGATGCGAAATCGCGCACCCGGCGCAACAGCCGTCCCGCAATGCGCGGCGTGCCCCGCGAGCGCTTGGCTATCTCGCGCGCCCCTTCTTCGGTCGTGGCCACTTGCATGACGCGAGCACCCCGCTTGACGATTTCCAGCAGTTCTTCATCCGTATAAAAATCAAGCCGGATCGGAATGCCGAAACGGTCGCGGAGCGGCGTGGTGAGCAGGCCTGTCCGCGTCGTGGCGCCGATCAGCGTAAATTTCGCCAGATCGATCCTGACCGAACGCGCCGCCGGCCCTTCGCCGATAATGAGATCAAGCTGGAAGTCCTCCATCGCGGGATAAAGGATTTCCTCCACCGCCGGATTCAAGCGATGGATTTCGTCAATGAACAGTACATCGCGGTCTTCAAGGTTGGTGAGAAGGGCCGCGAGATCGCCCGCCTTGGCGATGACGGGGCCCGACGTGCCGCGGAAATTCACGCCAAGTTCCCGCGCCATGATCTGCGCCAGCGTGGTCTTGCCCAAGCCCGGCGGTCCCGCGAACAGCACGTGGTCCAGCGCCTCGCCCCGCGCTTTCGCCGCCGCGATGAAAACCCGCAAATTCTGCTTGACCTTCGTCTGCCCCACGAATTCGTCAAGCCGCTGGGGCCTCAAATGGGTATCGATCTGATCCTGAGGACTCACATCGCGGTCAATGAGGCGCTGGGTCACGAGACTGCCAATTCCCGGAGTGCCAGGCGGATCATTTTCTCCGTGGGCTGATCATCGCCGCCTTTCTTCATGGCGGCGGCAACCGCGGCGCCCGCTTGCACCTGCCCATAGCCGAGATTGACCAGCGCCGAGACGGCATCCCGCGCCGCCGTGGGCCGAGGCCCTCCAAGCTCGGCTTGGAGCCTCGACAGCGCTGTGTCCGCAGGGGCAAAAGCCGGAACCTTGTCCTTGAGCTCCAGCACGATGCGCTCAGCCAGTTTCTTGCCCACGCCCATGGCGCGCCCGATCATCGCCTTGTCCTGGAGAGCGATGGCGTTGGCTATCTCGTTCGCAGAGAAGGTAGAGAGAATGGCAAGCGCCACCTTGGTGCCGACACCCTGCACCGTCTGCAGCAACCGGAACCAGTCGCGCTCATGGGTCGAAGCAAAGCCCACCAGCCGGATCATCTCCTGAGTGACCAGCATCTCCGTATGAATCTCGGCAAATTCGCCGGCTGGCGGCAGTGCTGCCATCGTCTTGGAGGAACAGAACACATGATAACCAACCCCGGCAACGTCGACGACCACCCAGTCAGGCCCATAGGCGTCGATCCTGCCCTTGAGCTTGCCGATCATGGATGGCTGTCCGGCGCGACGATATCAAGTTCGGGAAAATAGGTCCGAAATCTCGCTGCATCGCGGGTGAGGAGCCGATAGGTTTTCACAGCGGCGTGAGCGCCGATGAAGAAATCCGGCAAGGTCTGATTTCGCAAGCCACCTCTCCGGCGATACTCGCGAAAAGCTTTGCCCGCTCTGTAGGCGGCTGGCCACGGCAGGTCTTCGCGTTGCAGCCATGCACTATTGATGATGCGCTCGAACTCTCGCTGATCATCATACGGCACCGAGGCCTCCGCGTAGGCAATCTGATTGATCACCAGATCACCTTCCTCAGAGAGAGATTCCAGATGGCGTGCTGCCCATTCACTCCAAACGGGACGCATTTCGATGACATCCACGAGCACGTTGGTGTCAATCAGGGTCGAGGTCATTGAAAGGTCCGCGGGTCAGTTCCATCAACTCTTCAGAGGTCATGGGAACGCGTTTCGCCTTCCGGCCCATTTCCTGAAGATGTTGCACGAGTTTTCGTCCCGCATTTCCCTCTTTCGAGTTTTCGGTCGGGACCAACACAATCTTCTCACCCTCCTCGCGGAACCCGATATCGCTTCCTGGACCGACACCAAGCTTTTCGCGGACCGCCTTTGGGATAGTGACCTGCCCCTTTGATGTGATCCGCATTGGCAATACCTCCGTCAATCAGGGTCGAGGTCATTAAAGGGTCCGCGGGTGAGCTCCATGAGCTCCTTATCGGTCATTGGAATGCGCTTCGCCCTCCGCCCGAATTCGATCATATGGCGGATCATTCGCTCGGCCGCATCCTTATCCGTCTTGGTTTCGTCACTGACCAATACGATCTTGTCGCCTTCCTCCTCAAAGCCAATATTGCTTCCCGGCTTCACGCCGAGCTTCTCCCGGATAGCTTTGGGGATCGTGACTTGGCCCTTGCTGGTGATGCGCATGGTAATACCTCGTGAGTATTACTTATCAACGCGCAGTGAACAAGTCAAGAACACGCTGACACTACGGCCAAGCTCCGCACAGCGCGATGGTGGGCGTGGCAGATGGCGATTGCCAGTGCATCGGTCGAATCCGCGGTGTTCAACCGGGCCCGCGGCAGCAGAACCTTCACCATGTGCTGAACTTGAGTCTTCTCCGCATGTCCTGCCCCCACCACCGACTTCTTGACGACATTCGGCGCATATTCGGCAACCGGAATGGCAAGCATGGCCGGCGCCAGCATAACCACGCCGCGCGCCTGGCCGAGTTTCAACGTGGCGCGGGCATCCTTGTTGACGAAGGTTTCTTCAATCGCCGCTTCATCGGGTGCGAATTCCCGCAATACGGCAAGAAGCTGATTATGAATTTGCAGGAGCCGCTGCGGCAGCGGCGCATCGGCATCGGAATGAACGCTGCCGTCCGCGATATAGGAAAGGCGTGAACCGCCGCATTCGATGACGCCCCAGCCCGTGTGGCGCAACCCCGGGTCGATGCCGATGATTCGGATCATGGCGGAAGGTTAGCAGATCACGCGGCGTTGAGCTTTGCCATCACGTCATCGGCGATATCGGCGTTGGTAAAGACGTTCTGCACGTCGTCGTCTTCGTCCAGCGCCTCTATCAGTTTCAGCAGACTTTCGGCCTTTTCCTGATCGATGGGTGTCAGGGTCTTGGGTTTCCAGATGACCTTGACGCTCTCGGCTTCGCCCAGCTTTGCCGCCAACGCCGATGACACTTCACCGGTATTCTCGAAGGCGCAGATGACAACATGGCCACTCGCATCGGAGATAACATCGTCAGCGCCCGCCTCGATCGCCGCTTCGAGAACGGCATCTGCCGTGCCGGCATGGACTTTGTAAAAAATTTCCCCGGCGCGCGTGAACATGAAAGATACAGAACCCGTCTCGCCCAGGTTCCCGCCAAATTTGGTGAACAGCGAACGCACCATGGGGGCCGTGCGATTGCGGTTGTCGGTCAGCGCCTCGGCAATCACCGCAACACCGCCGGGGCCATAGCCCTCATAACGAATCGACTCGTAACGCTCGGCATCACCGCCCTGGGCCTTCTTGATGGCCCGCTCGATTGTGTCCTTCGGCATGTTTTCGGCGCGCGCGTTCTGGATGGCGAGACGCAGCCTCGAATTGGCATCGGGGTCGGGCAGCCCAGCCTTTGCCGCCACGGTGATTTCGCGGCCAAGCTTCGAGAATATCTTGGACCGCATTTTGTCCTGCTTTCCCTTGCGGTGCATGATGTTCTTGAATTGTGAATGGCCGGCCATGCCGCCTTATAGGCGGGCGCATATCCCGGAAACAAGCGCTTAACCGGTCATTAATCGTGGCCGGGCCATGCTTTGCGGGTCTTCAGTTTGTGGGAGTAAGTGGACATGGCGCGGCATGACGAGATGGAAGAATTTTCCTTTGCAGCAGAGGGCCTGACGGGAACGGCGGCGTCGGCGGCCCTTCGCCGCGTGCGCTCCTTTGCCGATCAGCCCCCTGCCGGCCGCATGTTCGCGGCTATCGCCACCCTCACCGAAATGTCCCGCCGGATCGAGACCAGCCTTGAAGCTGGCCAGGAAGCTTTCGCTGCGGGCGAGGAGGATATTGCAGCACTCGAATTTGCCCGGTCAATCGTGCAAATGGATAGGTTAGCCGCAGCGGCGGACCGTGAGCTAGAGAAGCCCGCCAAACTTCCCGGCTATCTCCAGAAACACCGCTAGGTCCAGAACGGAACTTCCGCCGCCGACAGGCGCCCGCCCGCCCGGATGGGCGCTATGGCCAAAGCCAATCCTGTCTGGTCATCGGTCTCGACTGCCACTCCGCAAACGGTCGCCGGGCCGTGGGCTGGCTCGAAGCGTTCGATGGGCAGCTTGCGCAGGAAACGGTTGAGCGGCTCGGCCTTGTCCATGCCGATGATCGAATCATAGTCGCCGCTCATGCCCGCATCGCTGAGATAGCCGGTGCCGCCCGGCAGGATCATGTGATCCGCCGTCGGCGTATGCGTGTGCGTGCCGACAACCAGGCTGGCGCGGCCATCGGCGAAATGCCCCATGGCCATTTTTTCCGAAGAGGCTTCGGCATGGAAATCGATAAGGATCGCATCGCACTCACGGCCCATGGGGCAACTGTCGAGCTCGCGCTGGACCGCCGGAAAGGGATCGTCGAGAACCGGCTCGATCATCACCCGGCCCATGGCGTTGATCACGAGGACACGGCGCCCCGATGCCGTTCCGACAAGAGCGGCACCCCGGCCGGGGCAGCCGGCGGGCCAATTTACCGGGCGCAACAGGGCGGGACAGCGTTCGATAAACACCAGAGCCTCGCGCTGGTCGAAGGCATGATTACCGAGAGTGACTGCATCGGCGCCGGCGGCCAAAAGCCCCTCGAAAATTTCTTCGGTAATGCCAAATCCGTGGGCGGCGTTTTCGCCGTTCACTATCACCAGATCGGGACGGTAACGCTGGCGCATTATTGGCAGCTCGCGCGCCACCGCTTCCCGGCCTGCCTTGCCAACCACATCGCCCAGAAAGATCAGCCGCACGTAAAGGTATCTTTCTCGGTCATGATATAATCCAGCGGCTGATCGTAATCGGCACGCGGCACCTCCGGCACTTCCTGGTCCGAATAGGCGACGCCGATGGCGATAATGGGTTTCAGCGCACGGAGCTTGACCAGCGTCCGGTCGTAGAAGCCGCCGCCATAGCCGAGGCGATAGCCCTTGGTGTCGAACGCCAGCATGGGCACCAGCAATACATCGGGAAGAACTTCCGGCGATGTTTCCGCGGGCACAGGGATATTCCAGATGCCGGCAACGGTCGGTTCACCGGGAGCCCAGACGCGGAACGTGAGCGGCAAACCTTCGCCCATCACCACGGGCATGGCCACTGTCCAGCCGTCGCCATGAAGGCGGGTGAGCAGTGGCAGGGTTGAAATTTCGCTCTTGTAGGGAAAGAAGCCCGAGATCACCGATTTGGGCGGGGCCGAAGCAAACGGCAAGCCGCGCTGCGCCAGCGCGTGCTTGGCGGTGTTATGCAGAAGCTCATGGGCCGCCGCGCGCTGCCTCGAAGCTTCGCCACGCGCCCGGCGTTTGACTGCTGCAATATCCATGAGGACCTTACTCAAATCGAAGTGGCGAGCCACCATAAGCCGTGGGAGAGTGCGATCCCGGGTCCCTACTTACGTAGGTGGGCGCCGTTTACGCGAGGCCAGGGCTCCGCACAGGGACAGCTCCCGTGAGAATCGTATAGGCCCCAGGGAAAATTTCTCCACACGGGCCGGGCAGCCCGCCGCCTGTGTATGTAAGCCCGGCCGATCGTGAAATCCAGTGTTAAGCCAGTTCGCGCGCCACCACTTCCAGGCGCTTGGTTGCCGAAGCAAGACGCTGGCTGAGGCGAATCTCGAGCGCTTTCGATTGGGCTTCCAATGTCACGCGCGATACTAGAATATCTCTCACTTCTTCTTCCAAAGCCTCGACCCGCCGCATGGATTCCGACAAGCGGTCCGCCAGCATCAATCCCGACATGACCAGCAATCTTATGTCGCCCACCGTGCCGACGCTTTGCTTGATGCGCGTGACTTCCGAATCCAGCAATTTGGCGAGCTCGCGAAGATGGTTCTCCTCACCATCGGGGCACTGCATGGTGTAGGGCTGGCCATTCACCTCGACGATGACATGCGCCATGGCTTAGTCCCCGCTGTTGGAATGCAGCACGGCGCGGATGCGCGACATCGCCGCATCGATCTTCCCCGCCGCCTGCTTGCTGGTATCGACCAGTTCGCCCGCCTTGGTGCGCACTAAATCAAGTTCGTGAGCAAGCCTCGAACGGTCCTTGCGCAATGTGTCCGCCTGTATCGCCAGCTCATCGGCCAGTTTTCCGTTCTGCTGTCGCCGCGCCACGGCGGCTTCGAACTGCCGCAGGGCCTGCTCGAACTGGTCAAGCACATCGTCAAGTTTGCCGTTTTCCGCCATTGCCGTCCCTGGCAAAACACGAGAATCTCTCATGCCAATAATCTGTTACCACATGGGCCAAAGGCCGCAAGCGCAACGTTGGCGCGCCCTCGCCAGGGGGTCAGTTTGAAATCCTGCAACGGGTCTATTCGGCGGAGCGAATGCAGCCACAATCCCGTTCAGCCAAAGGTGCCAAATTGCCGAGCAAAAGACTAGCCAGCCACGATCCTCTTGGGTGTGAAGGGAATGCGGCGATAACGCACGCCGGTCGCATCGAAGACTGCATTCCCTAAAGCAGCGGCTGTCGGTCCCTGCGCAGCTTCGCCAGTACATTATTCAGTCATTGAGCTGGACACTCAAGGAAGAAGTTCTCTTCGACAAGAAGCAGGTGCTGTCCGAAGATTGGAAGATTTACAGTTACCCAATTCTCACTTTCGAAGAGGTCCCACCAATCGATATTGTCCTTGCCCACACCGCCGGTGTCGATCCGGTGGAATACCGGCTTCGGTTTCTAAAGGACAAACGGGCGCGCGAAGTGTTGATCGCCGCGGCAGAAAAATTTGGCTGGAATGGATGGAGCAAAACCAAAGGTCGCGGGCGCGGCATCGGCTTTGCCCGCTATAAGAATTTTGCAGCTCTGACGGCGGTGGCTCTCGAAGTAGAAGTCAATCGGGACAACGGCCGCATTCGTCTGGTCCGCGCCGTTGCCGCCAACGACAGCGGTCAGATTATAAGCCCGGACGGGGATCACGAACCAAATCGAGGGTGGTATTACCATTCAGTGCTGCGCGGACATCGGCATCAGTCGGATGGCGGTTCCGCTCTAAAAGCGCATGTGCCTCCATGATGATGCCGGCCGTGCAGTAGCCGCATTGGGCTGCCTGCTCATCGATGAATGCCTGCTGCAGCCTGCTCGGTTTGCCATTGACCATAAGGCCTTCGAGCGTCGTCACCTCATGACCAGCCACGGCTTTTGTCGGCGTGACGCATGAACGGATCGCCTCGCCGTCAACCAATACGGCAATCATCGGAATTTATCCTAGTTGCACTTAGACACTTAGGCGTGGCCGGCGGTGACTTCCTTTTTGTGGGCGGCGAACGCCGCCAATACTTCGGCCTTCTCGGCCTCCGGGACTTTGAAGAAGTCCAGCGTCCGTCCGAGTTCCGCTGCGACCTCATCGAATTCTTCGGGAGAGATTTTGAGGTTGCGGTGCGCCTCCTCAAGGCCGAGCGGGGTCTTTCCCGGCTTGGTGGCCGTGAACTTAAAGGGCCCGCCTGAAACTTCGCAGACCCACAACGTCCGCATGAACTTAAGTCCGGGCAGCCTATCCAGGTTCTTGGTGTGCCATTCGCGCAGCTGCGGGTTCTTGGACTTCTGGCCGACGATGGGGTTCTTTACGACGTCATCGCTGAAGTGATCCACCACCGCAGCGATGGCGAAAACACCCCCCAGTCGCTCGTACAGACTTTTCTCTTGCGCGTCCGCGTTATCCGCCTCCGCCAATACAGCCGCCGAGGCGGCGGTCACCGCCAGCCCTGCGACAACACTTCGCCTTGTGATAGGAGTTGAAACAGCCTTTGTCATGTTTACCTCCTTAGTGGTTCGGTAACTAACGCACGCTCTAAACGTCGGTCCTTTTACTGCGGTGGCTAATCCTCGGCCTTCTCGCCTTCAGGCGTGAGCAGATACCATTCGGCGCCGAACTCTTCGATGTCATGGCCTTTCGTGTCGCCTGGCGCCTGATCCTCGACGAAATAGTAAAGCGGCCAGCCATTATAGGTGACCATCATTTCCCCGTCGTGCTCGACGGTGCCGAGCTTGGCTGCATCGGCCATGTCGCCGGCTTTCGGCTCGCCTTGCGTGTGGTAAGGCGGCCAGCGCTCCAGGCACTTGTCCTTGCAGGTAACCTTGGCCTTCGCGTCGCCTTCGGCCTTGGTATCTGCCTCAAAAAGATAGAGCGAGCGGCCATCTGCGTCGGTCAGATATTTGCCGTGTTCCGCGCTCTCCGCGATCTTGACCGTCGCAGCCTCCTGGGCGAGTGCGGGAGCGGATACGAGCAGCAGCGCGGCAATCATGGCGGATGTTCTGAAATGATGGGTCATGATTTTCCTCCTATTGCCATTGGGTGGCAGGGACGGCGGAATTCATCGGGGGCACGGGCGTCCCGACTGGACGCAAAACCGCCCGAAGGGATAATCCGAACCCCTGCAAAAGGTTCCCGGCTCCTGCGCGATTTCGCCCACCGCGGCGGGCCCACGACACCTTCCACTGTTGACTTGAGGGTTTCCGGTGTTAACAGAAGCGCCCTGATGGACAGCGCTCCGAGGACCCCTGAAAAAATGTTGCAGATTTCCGCTGAGCAAACCCGCTCGCTGGCGAATGTGATCCGTGCGCTCAGCATGGATGCGGTTCAGAAAGCCAATTCCGGCCACCCGGGCCTGCCCATGGGCATGGCCGACGTGGCGGCCGTGTTGTTCACCCGGTTCCTTAAATTCGACGCCGCGGAGCCCCACTGGCCCGACCGCGACCGTTTCATTCTCTCGGCTGGCCATGGTTCTATGTTGCTCTATTCGCTGCTCTTTCTCCTTGGCTACAAGGACATGACACTCGATGAAATCAAGAATTTCCGCCAGCTCGGCTCCAGGACCGCGGGCCACCCGGAATTCGGTCACGCCACAGGGATCGAGACGACGACCGGGCCTTTAGGCCAGGGCTTGGGCAATTCGGTCGGTTTCGCAATTGCCGAGCGCCACCTCAATGCCCGCTTCGGCAACGATCTGGTCAATCATAAGACCTATGTGCTGGCGGGCGATGGCTGCCTCATGGAAGGCATCTCGCAGGAATCGATCACGCTCGCCGGCCACCTCAAACTGTCCAATCTCATCGTGCTGTGGGATGATAACGGCATCTCCATCGACGGCAAATTGTCGATGGCCGATTCGACCGACCAGCTTGCGCGATTCGCTTCCGCCAACTGGAACGTCATGCGCGTTGACGGCCACAACGCGGACGAAATCGCAGCGGCCCTCTCTTCGGTGCAAACCTCGGACAAGCCGTCCCTCATCGCCTGCAAGACGATCATCGGTTACGGCGCTCCCACCAAGCAAGGCACCGCCGCGACCCACGGCTCGCCCCTGGGCGCGGAAGAAATCGCCGGCGCCCGCAAGGCGCTGCACTGGGACCAGGAGCCCTTCATCGTTCCGCAGAATCTGCTGGAGGCCTGGCGCGCCGCCGGAGCGCGCGGCGGCACTGCTCGTACCGAATGGGAAAAACGTTTGGCCGCAAGTGAGAAGAAAGCGGAGTTCGACCGCATCGTCTCAGGCGCGCTGCCATCGGGTTTTGATGAAGCTATCGTCAACTACAAAAAAGAACTCGCCAAGAATCCGCCCGCACTAGCCACGCGCAATTCATCCCAAAACGCTCTCGACGTAATCAACGCGGCGATCCCCGAAACCATTGGCGGCTCCGCCGACCTGACCGGCTCCAACAACACCAAATCAAAGGAGATGAAGCCGCTCAATGCCGCCGATTATGGCGGGCGATATATCTACTACGGCATCCGGGAGCATGGCATGGCGGCGGCCATGAACGGTCTGGCGCTCCATGGCGGCGTCATTCCCTATGGCGGCACGTTCCTGGCTTTCACCGATTACTGCCGGCCCTCGATCCGCCTCTCCGCCCTCATGGAACAGCGGGTCATCTATGTCATGACCCATGACTCGATCGGCCTTGGAGAAGATGGTCCGACGCATCAACCCATCGAACATCTCGCCGCTCTCCGAGTCATTCCCCACCTCAAGGTATTCCGCCCCTGCGATGCGGTCGAAACCGCGGAATGCTGGCAGCTTGCCCTGGCCAACAAAGGCCCAAGCATTCTGGCCCTCACCCGCCAGAAGCTGAAGCCAGCCCGCACGAGCTATTCATCGAAAAACCTCTGTGCACTTGGCGCCTATGAGATTGCGACTTCGGAGAAAAAGACCAAGACGGTGATCTTTGCCTCAGGCTCGGAGGTTGAAATCGCGCTCGAGGCAAAGAGCCTGCTCGACAAGGCGGGAACGCCCGCCCGTGTTGTTTCGGTTCCTTCCATGGAACTTTTCGAGAAACAGGGCAGAGCCTATAAGGAAAAGCTGCTGGGCACCGAGAAAATCCGCATCGCCATCGAAGCCGGCGTGCGCACCGGCTGGGACCCTTTCATCGGCACAACCGGCAAATTCATCGGCATGACCGGCTTTGGTGCATCCGCACCGGCGGAAGACCTCTACAAACATTTTGGCATCACTGCCAAAGCCGTCGTGAAGGCCACGAGATGAACAATAATCACTTCCCCTTCCCCCCTCGCGGGGGAAGGTGGCGCGAAGCGCCGGATGAGGGGGCGGTTCAGCCTGTAAACTGCTTAACCGCTCTAGCTGAACCACCCCCTCATCCGTCTCGCGCTTTCAGCGCGATCCACCTTCCCCCGCGAGGGGGGAAGGGGCGAAACTGATGGCAAATTTCCGCAGCCTCGATGATGTGAACGTGGCGGGCAAGCGCGTGTTGGTCCGCGTCGATCTTAACGTGCCTATCGCCAACGGTGTCGTGACCGACGCCACCCGCATTGAGCGCGTTGTGCCGACGCTTCGCGAATTGCTGGACAAGAACGCCGCCGTTATCGTGCTTGCCCATTTCGACCGGCCCAAGGGCATGGTGGTACCGGAAATGTCGCTGAAACCGGTAGCGCCAGCGCTTGAAAAAATGCTCGGGCGCCCGGTGAGATTTATTTTCACCGACTGGCAGTCAGCACCCGCAGTCGATGTCAAGCCTGGCCAATGCGTGCTGCTTGAAAACACCCGCTATCATCCCGGCGAAGAGAAAAACGATCCAGCCTTTTCCAAACTCCTCGCCAGCCTTGGCGACATTTTCGTCAACGACGCCTTTTCCGCAGCCCACCGCGCCCATAGTTCGACGGAAGGCATCGCCCATTTCATTCCCGCAGTCGCCGGCCGCGCCATGGAGGCGGAGCTTCGCGCCCTCGAAACCGCGCTGGGAAATCCCAAGCGCCCGCTCATCGCTGTTGTCGGCGGCGCCAAAATTTCCACCAAGCTTGAACTTTTGGGCAATCTCTCAGGTCTTGCCAACACCATCGTCATCGGCGGCGGCATGGCCAACACCTTTCTTGCCGCGCAGGGTCATCCCGTTGGCAAATCGCTGTGCGAACATGATCTCGCCCAAACCGCGCGCGATATTCTGGAAGCCGCCAAGGCGAAAAACTGCGCCATCCTCTTGCCCACCGATGTCATCGTCGCCAAGGAATTCAAGGCGAATGCGCCAAGCCGCACGGCCGGTCTTGATGATGTGACCGCGGATGACATGATCCTCGACGTCGGACCTCGAACGATAGCCGCGATCAACAAGGCCTTCGACGGCGCCCAAACACTCGTGTGGAACGGCCCGCTTGGCGCTTTCGAACTCACGCCTTTCGATGTGGCCACCGTTGCCTGCGCCAAGCACGCAGCACAGCTCACCAAATCGGGAAGGCTTGCCACCATCGCCGGTGGCGGCGATACTGTCTCCGCCCTCAATCATGCGGGCGTGGCCCATGATTTCACCTATATCTCAACGGCAGGCGGCGCCTTCCTGGAATGGCTCGAAGGCAAGCCCTTGCCCGGCGTCAAAGCTCTGGAGGAAAAGAAATGACCGATAAACTCGCCGATATCGCGCATCGCATGGTCAGCCCCGGAAAGGGCATTCTCGCCGCCGATGAATCAACCGGCTCCATCGCCAAGCGGCTTGAATCGATCAACACGGCATCGACCGAGGAAACCCGCCGCGATTACCGCGAGATGCTGTTCTCGGCGGCGGACGCCATGAAGACCTGCATCTCCGGCGTGATTCTCTTCGACGAAACCCTGCGGCAGAAAGGCCGCAACGGAACGCCCCTTGTCGATGTCATCAAGGCAACGGGTGCCGTCCCCGGCATCAAGCTCGACACGGGCGCAAAGCCCCTGGCCCTGTCGCCCGGCGAAACCGTCACCGAAGGTCTCGACGGCCTGGCCGCCCGCGTCGCCGAGTATGCGAGACTGGGAGCCCAATTCGCCAAGTGGCGCGCCGTCATCGACATCGGCAAGGGCATTCCCTCCCACAACGCCATTCACGCCAATGCTCACGCGCTCGCCCGCTATGCGGCGATCTGCCAGGCGGGCGGCATCGTGCCCATGGTCGAGCCCGAAGTGTTGATGGATGGCGATCACGATATCGACACGTGCGCGCGCGTCACCGAATGGGCGCTGAAGGAGCAGTTCCAGGAACTCTACTATGCGGGCGTGGCGCTCGAAGGCATGATCCTGAAACCCAACATGGTGATTGCCGGCAAGAAATCCGCCAAGCAGGCATCCCGTGAGGAAGTGGCGGAAAAGACCCTGAAGATATTGAAGCGCTGCGTGCCCGCCGCCGTTCCCGGCATCGCCTTCCTGTCGGGCGGCCAGTCCAGCGAGGATGCGACTGCGCACCTCCACTACATGAATGCTGCGGGACCGCATCCCTGGACACTCACGTTCTCCTATGGCCGCGCGCTGCAAGCCGATGCGCTCAAGGCCTGGGGCGGAAAATCCGAGAACGTGGCCGCGGGCCAGCGCGCCTTCTCGCACCGCGCCAAAATGAATGCCCTCGCCGCTACAGGCAAATGGACTCCCTCGCTGGAGAAGGCGGCCTGATTCCCCGCCTTTTTCTCATCGCACCAGATCGGGACGCTACTGACCTTATTGCCTGCCTCGAAGCAGCTTGCGACGCGGGAGATGTGGCAAGCCTTTTGCTAGCGCCAGGCACCGCAAGAGAGCTTGTCGCTTTTGCACAATCGAAAGGCGTGGCCGTTCTGACCTCAGGCATTGTGCAGGCAGGCGCCGATGGCGTTCATGTGGAGGCGACAACTGAAGCAGTTGCAGCGGCTCGCCAGTCCGCCGGGAAAGATGGGATCGTGGGCGCCTTCGCTGGCTCCTCCCGCCATTTCGCCATGGAAGCCGCCGAGGCAGGCGCGGACTATGTGGCGCTCTCACAGAACGGCCTCGCCATCGGCAGCGAACCCATCATAAAATGGTGGTCCGAGTTTTTCGAAATCCCCTGCGTGGCCTTCGATCCCGTCGGGGTTGCGGAGCTGGACACATTGCTGCCGCAGAACCCGGACTTTATCCGCCCCTCCGATGCGATGTGGGATGGTCCCGATGCCGCCCGCCGCGTCGTCACAGAGCTTATGCAGCGCCTCAAAAAAACATGAAATATGTAGCAAGCTTTCTCATCTTCCTGGCCACCGCCGTTCCGGCGTTCGCCAGCTTCGACGAGGCCGCCGCGGTTTACAGCGGCAAGGATTTCGCAGCCGCCCGCCGGATCGCCGAACCCTTGGCCAAGGGCGGCGATGTTCGCGCCATGGCCATGCTGGGCGCGCTCTATCAAAAGGGCGAAGGCGTTGCCGTCAATCTCGACCGCGCCATCGAGTGGTACGGCAAGGCCGCCGAAGCCGGCCATGCGCCATCGCAGTTGGCGCTTGCCATGATCTATCTTGATGGTTCCCTCGGCGGGGTCGATTACGACAGCGGCGCCAAATGGCTGCGCAAGGCCGCCGAAGCCGGCAACCCGGAAGCCGAGTTCAACATGGGACTTCTCTCCGCCGGCGCCTTCGGCAACATTCCCGATTGGCCCGAGGCCGCCAAATGGTATCGCTTGTCTGCCGAGCGCGGCTTTGCCGATGGCCAATACAATCTCGGCGTCCTCTATCTCCAGGGCAACGGCGTGGAGAGGAACGGCATCGAAGCCGCCAACTGGTTCGTCAAAGCCGCCGCTCAGGGCAATACCGACGCGGCTTTGGAATACGGCATTCTGGTGTTTCAGGGCCAGGGTGTGCGGAAGGATGAAAAGATCGGAGCGCAGTGGCTCCTTCTGGCCGCCAGGCGCGGCAACATCGTGGCCCAGAACCGCGTGGCTAGGCTTTACGCCTATGGCAAGGGCGTTGCCGCCGACCCTGTCGAAGCGATGAAATGGAACATCCTCGCCAGTCAGGCCGGCCGGCCCGATGCCGATCTCGACAGTATTCTCGCAAAATTATCGGACGGGCAAAAAACCGAAGCCCAATCCCGCGCCGATGCCTTTAGGCCGGAAGCCGCGAATTAAGCAGCCTTGAGCCGATCATCCAGCACAAACGCGAAGGTTTCGACAACGCGCACCTGCTGCATCATTGGATGGCCAGGATTGAACATGAGGTTCATCTCCCGCGGCACCACGAAGGACGGCGCTTGCAAAAGCAACGCATGCCCATCATCAAGCCAGCGGTCGCCGATCGTCCGGCATTCCGCATTGCGCCCGGCATCGGGCAATGATGCGATCTTCTCGACCCTTGCCCTGTCGGGATACTCGATGCGGAGGGCAACGCGCTGCGGAAGCCCGCGCCGCATCGCCGGCGCTAGATGAACGAGATTTTCGAGAACGCAGAGCGAAAGATTTTCGGAGCAGTACAGCACGCCGCGTCCGGGCGAATTCCACCGGGCGCCGTAAAGCCTGTTGCCGCTGCCTTCAAGATCGTCCGCAAAGCGCGGATCGGTAAGCCGCCAGGCCAAGGCCATAGGTCAACTATAATCGCCGGCCACGAAACGATGCAGCAGCGCTTCGACCTCGCGGGCACCCGCATCGGTTTGCGCCATCACGCGAGGTACGCGGTCTGCCAGCGCCGGATTCGGCAAATTAAGAAACTCCCGCGCCGCGTCTGCCTCGTCAAAAGCCCAACGGGCCAGCGCGTTGATCCTGAGAATCCGCGCAATCGCATCCGCTTCTTCGATCCTGAGCTTCCCCTTCTCCGCCAGCCTGCGCTTGAAAGTCCTCTCCGGAATGGCGCGAAATACATCCTCTTGTGCCAATACGCCCTTGCGGATGAGTTTTTGAACCTTGAGGGCCGAAACCCCTTTCTCAAGGCTTGCATAGTCAAGTGGAATGGCAATAGCGGTCGAATGAATGTTCATGCGATGCCGTTAGCACACCTTGCCAAATGCCGCAAGTACAAGCGGCATTTGGCATACCTTATTATATCTCAGTCGCCTTTTCCCGCAATTTGAACTTCTGAATCTTCCCCGTGCTCGTTTTCGGCAGTTCGGTGAACACCACATGTTTCGGCGCCTTGAAGTGGGCGAGCCTGGCGCGGCACCATTCTATAATATCCTCCGCCGTCGCCGCCTTGCCGGGCTTCAATTCGACAAAGGCGCACGGCGTCTCGCCCCATTTCTCGTGCGGCTTGGCCACGACGGCGGCGGCCTGCACCGCGGGGTGCTTGTAGAGCGCGTCCTCCACCTCGATTGACGAAATATTTTCGCCGCCGGAGATGATGATGTCCTTGGAGCGGTCCTTGAGCTGGATATAGCCGTCGGGATGCAGCACGCCGAGATCGCCGGAATGAAACCAGCCGCCCCTGAAGGCTTCGGCACTCGCCTTGGGATTCTTGAGATAGCCCTTCATCACCACATTGCCTCGGAACATGACCTCGCCCATCGCCGCGCCATCGGCGGGAACGCGCGTCATCGTCTCCGGGTCCATCACGGTTAAATCTTCAAGCGCGTGATAGCGCACGCCCTGCCGCGCTTTCCGGGTGGCGCGCGTGGGGCTATCCAGAGCATCCCATTCCGCCTTCCAGTCGTTGACCACGGCGGGGCCATAAGTTTCGGTCAAGCCATAGAGATGGGTAACGTTAAATCCCTGCTCCGCCATGGCGGCAAGCACGGCTTCCGGCGGCGGCGCGGCGGCGGTAAGGAATTCGACCTTGTTCCGCAACGCGCGTTTCTCTTCGGATGGCGCGTTGATGATCGTCGACATGACAACGGGTGCGCCGCAAAGATGTGTGACCTTGTGTTCCGCCAGCGCCTCCCAGATCGCCTTCGAGCGCACCCAACGCAGCGTGACATGGGTGCCACCAACGACCGAGATCGACCACGGAAAGCACCAGCCGTTGCAGTGAAACATGGGCAGCGTCCAGAGATAGACCGGATGCCTTGGCATTGATGATACCAGCACATTGCCTTGCGCCAGCAGATAAGCCCCGCGGTGGTGATAAACGACGCCCTTGGGATTCCCCGTAGTGCCGCTTGTGTAGTTAAGCGAGATCGCCTCCCACTCATCCGCGGGCCATCGCCATTCGAAATTCTTATCCCCGCTCGCCAGGAAGCTCTCATAATCAACCGAACCCAAAGATTCTCCGTCCACTGAATATTCTGGATCGGTATAGTTCACGACGATTGGATGCGGCCCTTTCATGGCCTGAATCGATTCCTTAGCAAGCGGGCCGAACTCCTTGTCAACAATCAGGAATTTGGCTTCGGCGTGATCCAGAGAAAAGCCGATGGTCGCCGCGTCGAGCCTGGTGTTGAGGGTATTGAGAACCGCTCCCGCCATCGGCACGCCGTAATGGCATTCAAGCATCGCCGGCGTGTTGGCAAGCAACACCGAAACCGTTTCGCCCTTGCGGATTCCCGCCTTGCTCAGCGCCGAACCCAGTTGCCGGGCACGCCTGTAGAACTGCCCATAGCTCGTGCGGCTCTTGCCATGAATAATGGCAATGTGTTCCGGATAGACGGCAGCCGAGCGCGCCAGGAAAGACAGCGGCGTCAGCGGCTGGTAATTGGCGGCGTTCTTGTCGAGATCAATTTCATAGATTGACATGGGCACTCTCATTTATGGAATCGTCTGCGCTCTTGCCGCTTTAATTTTGGCGAGCCTCGAGCGCGATTTGGCGCAGCAATGTTTCAAGCCCCTCCTCGAACGTCTTGTAGTGATATTGTGGCGCGAAGAAAGGTCCAACGGCAAGCACTGCCGGAAACTCCCGCGCGATCACCTCGTCGGAAACTGGTTCGGCGGCGGAGGGTCCCTTGCTGTAGCCGGACGTTTCGTCGAGAAGCGCGCCTGTAAGGAAGTAACCCAAGGCGCGGAAACGCTTGGCGCGCCATTCCGCATCGCGCCCCGTCTCTTCAAACAGTTCCAGGATGGCGTTGAGGACGCCAAGGGCCGGGCGCGTATTAAGCCTGTGGATAGCGATATACGGAAAAAAACCCGGATGGCGCAGGGCCATGGCCCGAAAGGCATGGCAGACTCCCCGTATCCCCTCAAGCCAGCTGCCCCCGTGTTTTATTACCGGAACTTCCGCCAGGCAAATGTTGAGCATTGCATCATAGAGGTGGGTTTTGCTCGGATAGTAGTGATAAATGCTCATGGCCTCGCAGCCCAGAATTTGGGCGAGCTTGCGAAAACTGAAAGCCTCCAATCCCTCGGCATCGACATGCTTAAGCGCCGCCTCGGCGATCAAGGCCGCGCTGAGTGGCGGACGGCGGGATTTCCGTTTTTCACTCATTTGTGAATTGCATTCTTACACCGTAAGTTTATCAATTGCAAGCGACCTTACTTTGTAAGGTAACCTGGAAAGGAATATGCCATGAAATCACCTGCCACGCTTATCGCCGCACTCGCGCTGCTCGCCTTTGGCGCTTCGTCCGCCCATGCCGAAGACGCGGTTCTTCTCGCCGAAAAGAATGTCAAGTTCGGCTTGGCCGATCCGAAGGATCCAATGGCCGGCGAGATGGCCGTACTCTCCGGCGATCCGTCGAAGCCCGGCGCCTTCACGCTGCGCCTTCGTCTCAAGTCCGGTTACATGGCGAAAACGCACAGCCATTCGACTGCCGAGCCGTGCTGTCCGGCAAGGGGCCGCATGTCCTTTGGCAATGTGCCTGACGAGGCAAATGCCGAGACGTTCGCCGCCGGAAGCTTTCTTTATCTTCCGGCCGGCCAAACCCACACCCTGTGGATTGATGAAGATACCACGGCCGATCTCTACTCAACCGGCCCATTCGACGAGAAATACGTTCAGAACTGATATTGCTTGAGAACCGGCGCGGCATCGGACCCGCGCCGGATGCTTCTCTCAACCGATGCAATAAACCTGCCCCGTCTGTCCGCCCTCGACGCTCTTCACATAGGCAAGGCCGGCGCGGGCCGGGGAAATGGATTCATGTCCCGGCAACAAGGTTGCGAGCCGTGCCGCCGATTCATCGAGCAAGGTAGGGCTGACGAGATTGATGCGAAGCCCGCGATCGAGATCGATGGCGGCGGCCCGGACGAACCCGCCAAGCGCTGCGTTGATCGTCGCGGCATTGCTGCCCCCGCGCACCGGATAGCGGTCGAGGCTGCCGCTGGTCAGCGTGAACGAACCGCCATCGTTGAGACAGGCTTGCCCCTTCAGCACCAGATTGACCTGCCCCATCAGCTTGTTCTTGAGGCCGCTGAGAAATTGCTTTTCCGTCATTTGGCTGACCCGCACGTCGCCCGAGGAGCGTCCGGCCTTGAGGATCTCATGACGGCCACCGAGTGCTGCAACGGCGGCCTTGCCGACAGTGCCGCCTGCGCCGATGACCAGGATACGCATCAGGCGATGATGATGACCTGGCCCGTCAGCGCGCCTTCGACGCTCTTGGCATAGGCGAGCCCGACACGGGCAGACGACACCGCTTCGTGGCCGGGGAAGTAACCTTCGAATTTCTTCACCGACTCTTCCAGCAATCCCGGACTGACAACATTGATGCGAATGCCGCGCGGCATCTCGAGGGCGGCCGACTTGACGAAAGCGCCAAGCGCTCCATTGACCGCCGCCGCATTTGCGCCCTGACGCACGGGATCGCGATCCACCATTCCGCTGGTGAGCGTGATCGACCCGCCATCGCCAAGATGATGTTGCCCGATGAGTGCGAGATTCACCTGCCCCAGCAATTTGCCCAACAACCCCTTTTTGAATTCTTCAGCCGTCATCGTTGCGAGCGGCCCGTAGTGAACATGCCCTGCCGCCGCCACGACGGCGTCGATCTTCCCGAGCTTTTCGAACATGATGCGGATCGAAGCCTCGTCGGTCAGGTCGACCCTGACATCGCCGGTGGAACGCCCCGCCTTGATGATCTCGTGACGGCGGCCCAGCTCGCGCGCTGCCGCCGTGCCCACGGTGCCCTCGGCGCCGACAATGACGACGCGCATTATTGATTTTCCGTGGGCTGCTTCAGTGTCTTGAGCTTGGCGAAGACCGAGTCGGCCGTATATTCCTTCTCGCTTCCCTTCACATCCTGCGCCGTCGTGGCCTGCTCGGCCGCCGCCGCC